>OKRX01000497.1_pt1 | contig 31029 bp, 27 predicted proteins | sample 1601241 | NCBI WGS metagenome assembly OKRX01 (sample SAMEA3541500, study PRJEB24748) | human gut metagenome | biome: human gut; feature: human-associated habitat; material: faeces | place: China | collected 2012
TAGAGCACTTGACTTTTAATCAAGTTGTCCGGGGTTCGAATCCCCGCACGCTCATGGAATGAGAGTGAAATAGTATATAAGTACTGCTTCTTTTTTTTGCTAAAAATGATTGACAGAAGTCAGAAAAATGTTTATATTATATTTTAATAGAAGGGAGTAATCGGCATCTATTTATTTTTAAGGATAGATGTTTACGATGACGTCAGTACGATGACAGACAGGTCATCCGTATCGTAATGAAATGGTGAGACTTTTATTGCATAGTTTTTGTGCAATAAAGGGCTCTTTTTTTATTATTAAGATTTACGCTTTATTTTGCACAACGGTTTTGTATAACTTTGCACAATAGAAAGGAGAATAAGATGTTAACAAGTGAACAGGCAAAGAAGAATCAGGAAAAATATGGATTCAATGAATTGACGGAAGGAAAAAAGAAAAGTGTACTCCGGATATTTCTGGAACAATTCAAAGATTTTCTGGTTATTATATTGATTGTATCAGCGGTCATATCAGGAATTCTCGGAGATGCGGAGAGCGCAATTGTTATCTTCGTCGTGATCACGATGAACGCGGTTCTGGGAACGATACAGACGGTAAAGGCGGAGCAGTCACTGGACAGTTTAAAGCAGTTATCGGCACCGGAAGCCAAGGTTGTGCGTGATGACAGCGTGATACAGATTCCGTCCAGGGAAGTCACGATCGGTGATGAAGTGATCCTCGAAGCAGGAGACTGTATCCCGGCAGACGGAAAGTTGATCGAATGTGCAAGTCTGAAAGTAGATGAAAGTGCTCTGACGGGAGAAAGCATTTCCATAGAGAAGAATCTGGATGAAGTGGAAGAAGCTGCGGCACTGGGAGATCAGACGAACCGAGTATTCTCCGGAAGCTTCGTCACATATGGAAGAGGAAGATATGAAGTAACTGCGATCGGTATGAAGACAGAAGTCGGAAAGATTGCAGATCTTATGAAGAATACTTCGGAAAAGAGAACACCGCTGCAGGTGAATCTGGATGATTTCGGAAAGAAATTATCGATGCTGATCCTGGCATTTTCCGTAGTGATATTCGGAGTGAATGTATTTCAGGGTGAATCGTGGGGTTCTGCATTTATGTTCGCTGTTGCACTTGCAGTTGCGGCAATACCGGAGGCTTTAAGTTCGATCGTTACGATCGTGTTATCCTTCGGTACGCAGAAGATGGCAAAGGAACATGCGATCATACGTAAGCTGCAGGCAGTGGAAGGTCTGGGAAGTGTATCGATTGTCTGTTCGGATAAGACGGGAACGCTTACGCAGAATAAGATGACGGTCGAGGATTATTATGTAAATGGAAAGAGGATTCCGGCAGGAAAGATTGATCTGAAGAATGAAAATGAAAAATTACTTTTAAGATTCAGTATCCTGTGTAATGATTCTACGAATACGGACGGACAGGAGATCGGTGATCCGACAGAGACGGCGCTCATCAATCTTGGAACGAATCTTGGTATTGATGCGATGCAGGTAAGGGAGAGATACCCGAGATTGTCGGAAGTGCCGTTTGACAGTGACCGGAAGCTGATGTCGACTGCTCACAATATGAATGATGCACTCCTTCAGGAAGGACATATGATGATCGTAAAAGGTGCGGTAGATGTCCTGCTGGAGCGTATGGACAGAATACGGGTTGGGAATACTGTAAGGAGGATGACAGATTCCGACCGGGAGGACATTGCTGTCCAGAACATGCAATTTTCCAGAGAAGGCTTAAGGGTTCTTGCATTTGCATATAAGCAGATGGAGGAAGAGAAAGAGATCGGTACGGAGGATGAAGCCCAGCTGATATTTATCGGTCTGATCGCAATGATGGATCCGCCGAGAGAAGAATCGAGACTTGCGGTGGAGGAGTGCAGACGTGCGGGAATCCGTCCGATCATGATCACCGGTGACCATAAGATTACTGCAGCGGCCATTGCAAAGAGAATCGGCATCTTAAAAGAAGAATCGGAGGCCTGTGAGGGAGCCGTAATTGAAGATATGTCGGACGAGGAGCTGCAGGATTTTGTAGAAGGAATCTCTGTGTATGCGAGGGTTTCGCCGGAACATAAGATCAGAATTGTCCGTGCATGGCAGGAAAAGGGGAATATCGTAGCAATGACAGGTGACGGTGTGAATGATGCACCGGCGTTGAAACAGGCCGATATCGGTGTTGCGATGGGAGTGACCGGAAGTGAGGTTGCCAAGGATGCGGCAGCGATGGTCCTGACGGATGACAATTTCGCAACCATTGTAAAAGCTGTGGAAAATGGAAGAAATCTGTATCAGCATATTAAAAATGCGATTCAATTCCTGTTGTCCGGTAACTTCGGGGCAATTCTGGTTGTATTATGTGCATCCGTTGCCGGATTGCCGGTTCCATTTGCACCGGTGCATCTGCTGTTCATCAATCTGCTGACAGACAGTCTGCCGGCAATTGCACTGGGAGTAGAACCACATTCCAAAGCGGTTATGGAGCAGAGACCACGACCAATGAGCGAGTCAATCCTTACAAAGCCATATCTGCTGAGTATCGCAACGGAAGGAGTAAGCATCGGCGTAATGACGATGGCTGCATTCCTGATCGGATACACAAGCCAGAATGCAGCTCTTGCAAGTACGATGGCATTCGGAACCTTATGCATGAGCCGTCTGGTGCATGGATTTAACTGTAAGGATGATAAACCAGTAATATTTGCAAAGAGATTCTTTAATAATAAATATCTGATCGGAGCATTTGTCCTGGGTATGATCCTAATCACAAGTGTTCTTATGATTCCGGGACTGCACGGAATGTTCAAAGTAGTTACGTTGAGCCTGAAGCAGCTGATGACAGTATACGGGCTTGCATTGTTGAATCTTCCTGTGATTCAGGGAATGAAATATTTGAAAGAGAGATAGAAACAGAGAATGGAATTGAGAAAAGAAACGGTAAAACAGATCAGGGGGCTGATCGTATTTACGGCATTATTGATCGTCTGTCTGTGGAAATATGATGTTGTGATGGATGCGTTTAGATTCGTATTGAATATTTTATATCCATTTCTGCTTGGTGGTGCGATTGCATTCGTCTTAAGCGTTCCGATGAATTTTGTGGAAAGAAAATTATTCACGGAGAGAAAGTTTCCTGAAAAATATAAAAGAAAATATGCCAGAGGGATCAGTCTTCTGATCGTTCTTTCCGGTGTGATCGGGCTTCTTGCAATTATCATGTTCGGGCTGATTCCGCAGCTTGCCGGGACATTTGCCAGTCTCGGCAAGAGTATCCAGGATTTTATCCCGCAGCTGCAGGAGTGGGCAGATCATTGGTTTCATAATAATAAGGAGATCATGAATGTAGTCAACAATCTGGAATTTGACTGGAACAAGGTGATGGAGGCTGCGATGGAGTTCCTAAAGAACGGAGCCGGAAGTATGCTGGAATCTACGATCAATACGGCGAAAAATATCATTGGTGCCGTGGGAACATTCTTTATCGCATTTGTATTTGCAATGTATATTTTGCTGCAGAAAGAAAAGCTGGGAAGACAGGCGAAAAAAGTGTTATTTGCATTTGTCAGAAAGGGAAGGGCAGAGGCTGCGCTGGAGGTTCTTGCATTGACATATAAGACATTCTCCAGTTTTCTGACGGGACAGTGTGTAGAGGCTCTGATCCTGGGATCCATGTTCGTGATTGCGATGACGCTGCTTAGGCTTCCGTATGCACTTCTTACGGGAATTGTGATCGCATTTACCGCATTGATCCCGATCTTTGGAGCATTTATCGGCTGTGCGGTCGGTGCATTTCTGATATTTATGGTGAGTCCGGTCCAGGCATTGATATTTATCGTGCTGTTCCTGGTACTCCAGCAGATAGAGGGCAATCTGATCTATCCGCATGTGGTGGGCAATTCGGTCGGCCTTCCGTCTATCTGGGTGCTGGCTGCGGTAAGTATAGGCGGAAGCCTGATGGGTATCGTTGGAATGTTGATCTTTATTCCGCTGATGTCAGTGTTCTATGCTTTGTTCCGGGAAGTTGTCTACATTAAACTGCGGCAGAAAAAGATTTATCCACAGGATATTTCGTGAGTGGGGATAAGTTTATGGATGTGATCATTTATTGTGGATGAGGCGGATATCAGTTTTGAAAAAATGTGTGTGTTCTTTTAATTTACAATAGATGATAGCAACAGTAGTGCTATCATGGGTGAGAGAATACTGGCTCCAATAATGGAAGCTGTCGGGATAATCCCAGCTTCGAAAGAAATTTTCATCAGACCGATCCAGAAAGACATGACATCGATCATGGTGATACAAAGTGAGATGACTTCTGTGGATGAATTAAGTGTATCATTGGTAATATCAGGAATTCTGCCTGTGAATGCGGCGTATACGATGCCAGTGAGGATTATGAAAGACAAGAGATAATTTAGCATAAATAATACTTTGGTATGTGGATATCTGATAATAAGTATGTGGAAGGTTTGATGAATATGATGATATAAATATACTTGGTAAATGTGCACAAATAAAAAAATATATATTATGAATTATTACTATTTACAAATAATTCATAATAAATCATAATATAAACATCAAACATCCTACGTTATACATACTACGTAGGCAGAACGGAGGAAAAAATGAAAGTAGCATTAGTTTACACAAGTACAACACCTGAATTGATTGAATTAGTAGAAAAAGAAGTAAAGGCATTATTACCTGCTGATACAGAGATCCAGAGTTATCAGGATCCATCTATCTTAGCAGAGGTTAGAGATAATGGTTATGTAACAGCAGCACCTGCAGCAAGACTTATAGGTATGTATATGCAGGCAATTACAGACGGAGCTGATGCAATCCTGAACTTATGCTCATCTGTTGGGGAAGTTGCAGATGCAGCACAGGATGTGGCAAGATACGCAGGAATCCCGATCGTAAGAGTGGATGAAGAGATGTGCAGAGAAGCAGTCAGACAGGGGAACAAGATTGCAGTTATGGCAACTCTGCCAACTACACTGGAGCCGACAAAGAATACGATCAAACGTGTAGCAAGAGAGATGAACAGACATGTAGAACTGATTGATTGTTTGGTTGATGGGGCATTTGGACTAGATCAGGATCAGTTCAAAGCACTGATGACAGAGTATGCCGGAAAAGTAGCAGATGAAGCAGATGTCATCTTATTTGCACAGGGATCTATGGCTTATTGTGAAGAAATCATTCATGACAAATATGGTAAGTTAGTAGTATCCAGCCCAAGATTTGGTGCAGCAGCATTAAAAACAGCGTTAGAAAACAAAGGCCTTATGTAAGAAAAGGTCAGGAGGATAACATGATAAAGGGAAGATGGAAAAAATTCTTGTCAGCACTGATGATTGGAACAATGGTCTGTTCACTGGCAGGATGTGCAAAAGGACAGGGAGAAAAAGAACAGGTTACTTTAAGAATGACTCATACACAGCAGCCGGATTCAATCAGTGATCTTACCGCGAAAGAGTTTAAAAAAGAGGTTGAAAAGAAAAGTGACGGACGAATCAAAGTAGAGATTTATCAGAACTGCGGATTATCCGGAGGAGATCTTACAAAAGCAATTGAACTTGTACAGGCTGGAAACATTGACATTCACGCATGTGCACCGGCGAACATCGCAAACTATGATCCAAGATTTTACGCATTCTGGCTTCCATTCTTATTTGATTCAACAGAAGACATGGTCAAGTTTGTAAATAATGATAAAGTTAAAAAGGAAGTTAACGGATGGTGTAATGATCTGGAGATGAGCATGCTCGGTATTAACAATGCCGGAGCAAGACAGATCTCAAGCAATAAGAAGATCACATCACCGGAAGATCTGAAGGGAATGAACATCCGTGTGCCGGGTGCTAATATCTTCATTGATCTGTACAGAAAATATTTCAAAGCAAATCCGACAGCGATGGATTTCTCAGAAGTATATACTTCACTGCAGCAGGGAACGATCGACGGACAGGAGAATCCAATCGCAGTATTTAACTCATCCAAATTCTCAGAAGTTCAGTCACATATCTTAATGTGGGACGGAGTAAGAGATACGAACATCTGGGTAATCAGTAACAAGACACTGAACAAATTATCTGATGAAGATGCAAAGTTGGTACAGGATTGTGCAAGTGATGCACTTGAATGGGGAAATGAATATCTTGCAGAAAATGAATCAGATATCGTGGAACAGTTAAAGAAACAGGGAGTTGAAATTGATGAACTCACTGATGATGAAAAAGAAGCATTTAAAGAAGCATGTTCAGGTATCTATGATGAATATGCAGATGTAGTAGGCCAAGATGTTATTGACTTATTTAGAGGACAAAAATAAAGGGGAATTACAATGGATAAATCAAAAAGTATTCTGAGAGAGATTTGGGATAATTTTGAAGAATATATCTGTGCGATCGCGCTGGTAATTATGGCAGTTGTTACGTTCGTCAATGTATTCTCGAGAAAAGTTACCTGGTTTAACATGTCGTTCAGCCAGGAACTTGTAACAACGATGTTTGTCTGGGTATGCTGTCTGGCAGCAGCAAGTGCATTTAAGACAGATTCACACATGGGATTTGCATTCCTGACAGACAAATTAAGAGGCAGAGCAAGAACAATTCATGCGTATGCAAGAATGATCGTCTGCATTGCAAACTATGTGATCTGGATCATCTGGGGCGCAATTATGGTTTACAGACAGTACAAATATGGTCTGTTAACAGGTGTGCTGGAGATGCCGAGTTGGTTGATCGGTTTAGCAATTCCGTTATCAGGAATTTTCTCTATCATCCGTATAATCCAGTATGAAATGAAACACCGTAAAAATCCAGAAGAAATGAAACTGAGAAAGGAGAAATAGAAAAATGGTTGCAGCAGTATTATTTATATCGTTGGTTGTATTCATCTTTCTGAATATACCGATCTCGATTTCGCTTGGATTATCAAGTGTTCTGGCTTTGATAGCAAGTGGATCACCGCTTGGAGTTATTCCGTCTATGATGCAGGCAACAGTACAGAAGTTCTCGCTTCTTACAATTCCACTGTTCGTACTTGCAGGTGTATTGATGGACAAAGGAGGAATCTCCAAAAGACTGATCAATTTGGCAGACAGTATGATGGGACCTGTACATGGAGGTCTTGGATACATTTCCGTAATCTGTGCATTATTTTTTGCGGCAATCTCAGGTTCCGGTACAGCAACCGTAGCAGCTATGGGATCTATACTAATTCCGGCTATGGTAAAACAGGGATATGATGCAGGATTCTCAAGTGCATTATCTGCGATATCCGGTTCACTTGGAACGGTTATCCCGCCAAGTATTACATTTATTATCTATGGAATGATTACGGGAGAGTCGATCAGTGATCTGTTCCTTGCAGGTATTGTACCTGGAATTATTTTTGCACTGATCTTATGCCTGACAGTACTTTATTACTCTGTAAAAAATGACTGGAAAGGTGATACAGAAAGATCTTCTGGAAAAGAGATCTTAAAAGCATTCTTAAATGCACTTCCTGGATTCTTAAGTCCGGTTATCGTACTTGGAGGAATCTATTCAGGAATCTTTACACCGACAGAGGCAGCAGCCGTAGCAGTAATCTACAGCTTCATTGTTGGTAAATTCATTTACAAAGAATTAGACTTTTCAGCAATCAAAGAGACACTGTTCAGTACAGCTAAGACAACAGGTATTATCCTTTTAATCATCATGAATGCAGGTATTTTCTCATGGGTACTGACACAGCAGGGAATTGCTACAAAACTGACAGAGCTGGCAATCGGATTCACAGATAACAAATACATTATGCTGATCATTATTAACATTGTATTCCTGATGGCAGGTTGTGTAATGGACAACACAAGTGCTTTATACATCCTGGTGCCGATCATCATGCCAATCGCAAAAGCACTGGGAATCGATATGATTCATTTAGGAGTTATCCTGGTACTGAACCTTTCTATCGGACAGGTTACACCACCGGTTGGACCAAACCTGTATGTTGCGGCTGATATCGGAAAGGTTAAGTTTGAAGAAATCTGTAGAAAAATAGTGCCATTGTTATTGATGTCAATTGCAGCACTGCTGATTATCACGTATGTTCCGTGGCTTACAACGTGTTTAATTAAGTAAAATATATGCAGCTGTGAATTGCACATAATCCCAACATAGTGTATACTTATTATATATAACTAACTAGAAAGATGTTAGGATGATGGAGATGGAAACAAAAAGTTTTATGAAAAAATCTCTTGCAAATAAATCAGTCGTTGAGAGAGTAGTGGATCAAATAACAAATGCAATTATTAATGGCGAATTACTGCCGGGAGACAAGCTCCCGACAGAGCCTGAATTATGTGAGACATTTAATGTCGGAAGGAATTCTGTCCGGGAAGCAATCAAGATTTTAGAAGCATATGGAGTTGTTGAAATCAAAAGAGCAAGCGGAACATATGTCAGAAAGGAATATAACTATAAAATGTTATATCCGATCCTGTACGGAATCATTTTGCAAAAAGATTCCAAACGTCAGATCGTAGAATTGCGAAAAGTAATCGATGTCGGAGTTTTACAGGAAGCAATGCGGAAGATGGAGGATGAAGATATCCAACTGCTGTCGGATAATGTAAAGAAGATGCAGGAAGAGATGGATAAAGATGATCCTTCCGAGATGACGCTTTTTGATTTGGATGTAGATTTTCATTCGGTTTTGGTAAATGTACTTAAGAATGAATTACTGGACAGCATTTGTTACTATGTAGATAAGATTACGAGACAGACCAGAGTGATGACAATCACTTACATATTAGAGAATGGCCATCAGGAAGAACTGGTAGAGTTACACCGAGAGATTATCGATGTATTGAGGAAAAAAGACGAAAGTCAGATTAATTCAATCGTAGAAAGACATTATAAATACTGGGAAAAATAAGCCGCGATACCCATTTGACTGGAGTGCGGTAAAAATCGGATTCCAAACAAGGAATCCGATTTTTTTATTACCGTACACCGGGACAGAAGGGAATCCGACAAACCCGGTATAAGGAGAAAAATTATGATATACAGAAAAAAAGAAGAACTAGAAACCGTAATGATCGAATCATGTATGGGCGGTAAGGGGATCGTGAGAATGGAAAAATTACTGTATGCCCCGGAAGAGATGTTAGAAAAAGGAAGAGCATATGTAAGACACACTCTGGAACCGGGGGTTTCCATCGGACAGCATACACACGAAGGAGAGATGGAGACTATGGTGATCGTATCTGGAAATGCCGAGCATACGATCAACGGTGAAGTACAGGAATTAAAGGCAGGAGACATTATCGCAGCAATGCCGGGAGATACACATGGCATCGTAAATAACGGGGAAGAGTCGCTGGTTCTGATTGCACAGGTATTGTACGAATAGGTAAAATAACACATAAATTATAATAGTAAATGAGCAGATGGAGGAAAAGAAAATGGCAGAGAAAGTACTGATTTCCGTTGCACCTGTAAGTGCAGCAGACACATATATTGATCCGGAGAAAATTGCGAACGATGTGATCGCATGCGCAAAAGCTGGGGCGGCAATGGTGCATTTGCACGTAAGAGACAGTCACGGACAATTGACTGATAACCTCGATGTATTAAAAGAAACAATTGAACTGATCCGTAAAGAATCAGACATCATTATTGAAGTATCAACAGGCGGCGTATCAAACCTGATGATTGAGGAACGTTGTGCACCGTTATATTATGATCAGGTAGAAGCATGCTCTTTGAATGTAGGTTCTACGAACCTTGGAGATGCAGTTTATTGCAATCCAATCCCGGAAGTAAAATATTGTGTAAATGAAATCATCAAAACAGGAAAGACACCGGAAATCGAAGTATTTGAAATCGGTCATACTTACATGGTACAGAAATTAAGAGAAGAATATGATATGAAGGAACCAATCTGGTTCAGCGTTGTATTAGGACATCCGGGAGAGGCGCCGGCAACACCGGAATCATTAAGTGCAATGGTTAACTTTATTCCCAAGGATGCAATTTGGGGAATCACACACGCACACCGGAAAGATTTTGGAATTATAGCAGGAGCTCTGGGTCTTGGTGCAAAGACAGTTAGAATCGGATTCGAAGACAGTGATTATCTTGATCCGGAGACACAGGTAGATAACAATCTTCCACTAGTAGAAAAGACCGTTAATCTGTTACACGCAATGGACAAAGAAGCAATGACTCCGGATGAAGCAAGAAAAATGCTGAAGATCGGATATTAAGAGGATAGGAGACAGACATGAAATTAGAATCAGAAGTATTACAGTCATATAATAAGATCAATGAGCAGTATGTAGAGTCTCTGCTGGAAAAAGAAATCAAAAAAAATAATAAAACATTTGTTGTGCTGGATGATGATCCGACTGGTGTTCAGACGGTTCACGATGTGCCGGTATATACGAATTGGGAGAAAGAGACTCTTCGACAGGCATTTGCAGAAAAGAATAACTTGTTCTTTATTTTGACAAATTCCCGTGGATTTACGGAAGAGCAGACAACAAAAGCACATAAAGAAATCGCGGATGTAGTAGATGAGGCTGCAAAAGAAGCCGGAGTGGAATATGTATTTGTCAGCAGAAGTGATTCAACTCTACGAGGACATTATCCGTTAGAGCCGGAGATTTTAAAGGAGAATTATGAGTATCATACAGGAACTACCATTGACGGAGAAATTCTGTGTCCATTCTTTAAAGAAGGCGGAAGATTTACCATCGACAATATTCATTATGTAAAATATGGAGACGAGCTAGTGTCTGCAAATGAAACAGAATTTGCAAAGGATCAGACATTTGGATACAGTTCACTGACTATGCCGGAATATGTGGCAGAAAAGACAGATGGAAAATATCATGCTGAAGATGTAACATGTATTTCTTTAAAAGATATCAGAAGCATGGATATTTTCAAAATCGAAGAAGCACTGATGCAGGTAAAAGATTTTAATAAAATCATTGTAAATGCGGTTGATTATATTGATCTTAAGATCTTCAGTATTGCGTTATACAGAGCAATGAATAAAGGAAAATTATTCATGTTCCGTACCGCTGCTTCGCTTGTAAAAGTAATGGGCGGTGTTACAGACCAGCCGCTTCTTGAGCGTGGCCAGATGATTGTAAAAGAGACACAGAACGGCGGAGTGATCGTAGTTGGATCACATACGGAGAAGACTACAAAACAGGTAGAAGAACTAAAGAAATTAACAGATATTGAATTCATAGAGCTGGATGCAACATTAGTTGCAGATGAGGAAGCATTTGAAAAAGAAGTGCAGAGATGTTTGAGGCTGGAAGAAGAATGCATCAAAGCCGGAAAGACGGTATGCTGTTATACAACAAGAAGCCTGATCAAAGCGGATACGGGAAATAAAGAAGACGAGCTTCGTTTATCCGTTAAGATTTCAGATGCAGTACAGTCACTGGTTGGAAGACTAGAAGTTATACCTGCGTTTGTTATTGCAAAAGGCGGAATCACATCCAGTGATGTAGGAACGAAGGCATTGAGGGTTATCAAGGCAAATGTTCTGGGACAGATCGAGCCGGGAATTCCGGTATGGCAGACAGGGGAAGAGAGTAAATTCCCAATGACACCATATATCATCTTCCCGGGAAATGTCGGTGAGGTTACAACATTAAGAGAAGCTGTAGAAAAACTGACAGGAAAATAAAAATATACATATATCTAAATGGGGATGGGGATTTTTAAAAAATTCGCCATCCATATTTAATGTATAATATATAGTTATTGCGCATAAAATATAAAATGGAGATAAGGCAGGCATAGGCGGATAGTGTTATATCTTACAGATTTTATTGTTCCGTTGGTAACATTCGGGATTATAAGTTATGGGATTTTAATGAAGGTTCCGGTCTATGATACGTTTATTAAAGGTGCGAAGAAAGGATTTCTCGCAGTGATCAAGATCATGCCGATGCTTGTCGGGCTGATGGTGGCAGTGGGGATATTAAGGGCGTCTAGTTTTCAGGAGATGATTGCAAATGGAATTGGAAGGGGTACGGACAGGATCTGTTTCACAGGAGAACTGGTTCCGCTTACAATAGTAAAAATGTTCTCTTCATCGGCGGCAACGGGACTTTTGATGGATATCTTTAAAGAATATGGGGCGGATTCGTATATCGGTCTGATTGCATCAATCAGTATGTCTTGTACGGAGACGATCTTTTATACTATGAGTGTCTATTATATGACAGCCAGAGTTACGAAGACACGCTATACGTTGACGGGTGCGTTACTTGCAACTCTGGCTGGGTGATTGCCAGTGTAATATTGGCTGGTATGATGGTGTGAGAGCAGGGGCTCACTATAGTGTTCTGGAAAATCTAATTATTCCCAGGGGTTCTTGTGATGTCCGGAGGAATCATTGCCGTCTTTGCAATCTCTTCCGTTCTGCGATTTGCTCCAGATACGGAGGGCGGTGAGGATTCCGAATGTATACAGGATCGTCACGAGTATTACCGGATTATCCTTCAGAAAATAAATAACAAGGATAACGGATAACAGACAGATGGCGAGCTGGAATGTAGTCCAGAATCTTTTCTCACGTACTTCCTTTGCCTGCTGGAGAAGTTCCATACGTTTCTGTTCCATGCGGAGATACTCCATCAGATCTTCATCGCTGATGCGGGAGAGGATCTGTTCATCACGGTTCATCTCGATCTTGCGTTTGGAACGGAAATTGGAGAAAAATTCGCGGAACGGATGCTCGTCTTTGGAGCGGGATTTTTCCTGTTGTTCGTAGAAATCTTCTTCCAGGTCATCGTCGTCGTCTTCTTCTTCCGCATCTTTTGGTGAAGATTCTTTTGTATTTTGGGTGTCACTGAATTTGTTTGTGTTATCGGCAGTTTTACCGTCGGTAGCTTTGCTTTCAGTATCTGAAGTTTCCTGCGCAGCAGATACAGTTTTCTCCTCATCAGAAACAGGGTAAAGCACAACGTTGTCAGTTCCTTTAGTCTCAGACGATTCTTCGGTCTGTACTGCTTTTTCTATATTTTCGGACATAATTTTACCTCCGTCTTCATTTCTATATTGTCTTTTATTTTATCTTTATTATTTTATCATATCAGCTATGAAGGCAAAAAACAAATAAAGAGTACATAAAATTCTGGAAAATAACTTGCAGTAGAAAAACTCCCCTAAAAATGGTAGAATTGTAAGGAATCATTTGGAGGAAAACAAGATGCAGTTAATGAATGAAATCCCGGATACGTTCTGGAGTCTGTTCCGTTCGGTCAACCGGGATATTTATATTGAAGCACTTTTATGTATTAATGAAGAATACGAATATAATAACTATTTCCTGACGAAAGAGGTGTGCATCCAGATCTTAAGTGATATGAATGCGAAGAAGCGCTTTGAGCTACAGCGGGAGGAAAATGATACAGACTTTGATATGTTGGAGACGCCTTCTTCGAGGATCTTAAACTGGCTGCTGCGGGCAGGATGGCTGAAGCGTATCGAGGATTATAATACACTGGTGACAAATATTGTCATTCCGGATTATGCGGCGGTGATGATCGATGCATTTGAAAAGCTGAATTCGGAAGATGCATCGGAGACGGACATTTATATTCAGAATGTGTATGCAACGCTGTATGCGTTCCGCAATGATCCGCGGGCAAGTGTCGGGCTCTTAAGGACGGCTCTGGTGAATACGAGGCGGCTGAATAAGGCACTGCAGGATATGCTTCATAATATGAATAAATTCTTTGCGAAGCTCTTGCAGCAGGATTCTTACAGTGGAATCCTGCGGGAACATCTGGACAGTTATGTGGAAGAGATCGTATGGAAGAAGTATCATATTCTGAAAACATCGGACAACTTTTATATCTATAAGATGGATATTAAGAAATGTCTGAGAGAGATCCGGGATGATGAAGCATTTATCATGAAGGTAAAGGCACGGTCGAAGATGCTGGGAGATAACCAGGATGATGTGTTGGATCTGTTGGATCTGATCGAGCGTGGATTTGACGATATCGAGCACCGCATTGCCAATATGGACAAAGAACATACGAAATATGTCCGGGCAACGGTAACCAGAATGAATTATCTGTTAAGCGGTGAGACAGATACGAAGGGCCTGGTGGTACAGCTTCTGAATAAGATGTCGGAAGAACCGGAGCAGATGGAAGAGATCATCACAGAGACCGGAAAGCGCATGAATCTGTCACTTCTGGAGATCCTGTCAGAGAAGTCTTTATATAAGAGAAGAAAATCCAGAAAAGACTTCATCAGTCAGCTGCTTCCGGATGAGACGACGGGTGATCTGGATAAGGACGATATCTTAAGACTGAACCGGATACAGATGCGGTTCAGCAAGAAGCAGATTGAAGAATTCATCGAGAATAATATGGAAGATGAAGTGATGGATGCGTCGAAGATCAATATTGCTGACGAGGAAGAATTTGAAAAACTGATTCTTGCTTATGATTACAGTACGCGTAAGAACAGCAGATATATGGTGCTGGAAGAAGAACCGGAGATGGTGGAAAAGGACGGATACCGGTATCCGGCACTCAGGTTTGTGAAACGGCGAGTGTAATAGATAAAAGGAGTTCTGAAAATAAATGATAGATTACTACGAACAGTTAACTCAGGAAGAAAAAGAAGAGGTCACAGAGGTCATCCAGACCCTGTACCGCCAGACATTTCTCCTGGAAAGAAAATTTGATAAACGTGCGGGCAGGATGCAGTATACAAAAGAATACCGCACCTGCACGAAGCATCTGGAATTTTTTAAAGCATATTTTGAAGTCGCAGGGATCACGCTCAGAGAAAATGTACATATGGGTGTGATCTATATCCAGGGCGAACAGTTGTGGGGCGAGAAGCTGCCGCGTCTGGCGACGATCTATTTACTGGTGCTGAAGCTTATCTATGACGAGCAGATGCAGACTGCATCGTCGAGCAGCCATGTGGTGACAACACTTGGTGCAGTAAACGGAAAAGCGGGAGAATTTCATGTATTGAAGAGTCTTCCGTCAATTACGGAAATGAGACGGACGATCGCACTTCTGAAGAAGTATCAGATCATCGAGCCGCTTGATGTTCTGGAAGAATTAAACGAGTCGACCCGCCTGGTCATCTACCCTTGTATCCATACGGTACTTTTAGGAGACGACATCAGGGAATTATTAGCAACATTCAGTGAGGAGGATCAAATTGGAGACGAAGCAGCCATTCAAAGCACTCTCGAAGATATGCCTGAATAACTGGCATTACATAGATAAAAAGATACTGACGCTTAATGAAGGAATCAACTTCTTCACCGGACATTCCGGAAGTGGTAAATCGACGGTTCTGGATGCGATCCAGATCGTGCTGTATGCCAATACGGATGGCCGTGGATTTTTCAATAAGGCGGCAGCAGATGATTCGGACCGTACACTGATCGAGTACTTAAGAGGTATGGTGAATATCAGTGAAAATAATGAATCACAGTATTTAAGAAATCGTAATTTTTCCAGTACGATCGTGCTGGAGCTGACACAGACGAATACCAGAGATAAACAGTGTGTCGGTGTTGTGTTTGACGTGGATACGTCGAATAATGACGTAAGCCGCTTGTTCTTCTGGCATACGGGAGAATTACTTCCGAATCATTACCGTTCGGAAGGCCGGTGCCTTACCACTGCGGAAATGCGTGAGTACCTGCAGCGTTCCTTTACGCCAGAACAGTTCTACTGCGGACCGAGCAATGAAAGATTTCGGAGACAGCTATACGATATCTATCTTGGCGGTCTGGACATGGAAAAATTTCCAAAGCTATTCAAACGTGCGATCTCGTTCCGTATGAATATCAAACTGGAAGATTTCGTAAAGGAATATATCTGTATGGAGCAGGATATCCATATTGAGGATCTGCAGGAAAGTGTCATGCAGTATGGACGCATGCGCAGTAAGATCGAAGAGACGATGGAGGAGATCAGAAGACTGAAGCTGATCTGCGGAAAATATGAGCAGTATGCAGAAAAATCCGATGAGGAGAAGGTGTGCTCTTATCAGATCGATCGTCTGGAGGTTATGAACCATGAGGTGAAGAGTCAGGAAGCTAGAGACCGGATCAAGGTAAGGCAGGAAGCCATCGAAGATCTGAAGAAGCAGCAACAGGTGATGGAGCAGGAAGAAAAGGACCTGCAGAAAGAGTATGAAGAGATCATTCTGCGGATCGCAGACAGTGGGTATGCAAGACTGGAATCAGATCTGGATACATTAAATGAGACGCTGGAGCGTCTGAATAACGGAAAAGCCCGCTGGGAGCAGACTGCAGAGCATCTGAAGGCATGGACGGAGAAAGACATTACGCCAAATCAGGTGATCTGGGATATCGAAAAATTCGCAGACAGAAGCATTTCCGAAGAAGAACTTGTGCGCCTGCAGGAAGGCTTAAAAGATCTGCAGGAGGAGCTGGAAGACCAGAGACAGGAAGCGGATGCAGACCTTCGCCGGATCAAGAAAGAAGAGAAAGAGGCAAGAGCAGAGTTAAAAGAACTGAAGCAGGGAAAGAAGGCTTATCCGAGAGAGCTGGAAGAGGCGAGATTCGAACTGCGTAACCGTCTGCATGAGCGCTGCGGCAAGTTCGTGAATGTGCATATTCTTGCGGATCTTCTGGATGTGAAGGACGAGAGATGGCACAATGCAGTGGAGGGTTATCTTGGAAATAATAAATTGCAACTGATCGTGGAACCAAAGTATGCCAGGGCTGCGATGGACATTTACCAGGAGATGGATACGAAACGTTTCTTCCGGGCAGCAGTCCTGGATACGGAGAAGCTTACGAAGGACAAGCATCAGGTACAGCCGGGCGCGCTGGCAGAAGTAGTAAAAGCGAAAGAAGCGTATGTGCAGGAATACATTAATTTCTTCCTAGGAAATGTAAAGAAATGCGAATCACTGGATGAACTGCGTGAGTGCAAGATCGGTGTGACACCGGATTGTATGCTGTACCAGAGCTACAAACTGCAGCACATGAATCCGGAGAATTACACCAGAAGAGCTTACATCGGTGAGACGAGTATGCGCCAGAGAATCCGCAAGCTGGAAGAAAAATGTGAGAAGTTAAATGGCGAGAGAATGCCGGTACAGGAGCTGTTAGAAGAGATCCGCCAGGCAATGCAGATGGAGATGTTGAAGCAGCCGGCAGAGGATTATCTCGGATGGCTGGCTGACAGCAAGGCAATCATTTCCAAAGAAAAGAAAAAGGCTCAGCTTCTGGAACAGATGCAGAAGTTAAAAGATGAATCCGTTGCTGCATGGGAAGGAAAGAAGAAAGAAGTGCAGGCGGCACAGGATGCGAAGAAAGAATCCGTATCCAAGGTGCAGGAAGCAATCTGGGAGAACAAGAAAGAAATCGAACGTCTGAATGCAGAAGTTCTCGAATCGGAAGAACAGATGAAGGACGTGAAGAGAAAAGTAGCAGATAAGCGTTATGAGAAGGAGTTCCAGGAATATCTGGCGAGCAGAAAATCCGAGAATTATGAGTATCTGAGACGTCAGATGGTTTCGCGGGTATATACGCTCAGGGAAGAAGAGGAAGACGCTTACCGGAAGCTGGTGGAAGAGAGAAGCAGTTATATCAGAGAATATCCGAATCGTACATTCTCAACTTCTATCCGGGACAACGCGCCGTATGAGAAGCTTTTGAATTCGCTGTCCTGCGATCATCTGGAGACTTACAGGGAGTCGGCGAAGACACAGGCGAAAGCGGCTGTGGAGCATTTCAAAGATGACTTCATCTTCAAGATCCGAAGTGCGATCCTGGAGGCTTATCAGAGAAGGGATGAGCTGAACCGGATCATCAGCAAACTGGACTTCGGTAAGGATAAGTATCAGTTCGTGATCACGAAGAACAAGGGTGCAGATGGAAAATATTATAAGATGTTCATGGATGATTCCCTGCAGATCCGTCCGTCTGACTTAGATGATACGATGGACAACCAGCTTGATATGTTCACGATGGAGCATGAGAATCAGTATGGGGAGATGATGAACGAGCTGATCAACATCTTCATCCCGCCGGAGAATGCGACGAAGGACGAGATGGATGAGGCGAAACGTAACATGGATAAGTATGCGGATTACCGAACCTATCTGTCATTCGATATGCAGCAGATCGTACATGGCGATAAGGAGATGACGATCGGACTGAGTAAGATGATCAAGAAGAACTCCGGCGGAGAGGGACAGAACCCGCTGTACGTGGCACTTCTGGCAAGCTTTGCGCAGCTTTATAAGATCAATCTGTCGCCGAAGATGCACCGGTCACCGACACTGCGTCTGGTTGTGCTGGACGAGGCGTTCTCCAAGATGGATGCCGAGAAGGTGGCAAGCTGTATCTCACTGATCCGCGGACTTGGCTTCCAGGCGATCATCAGCGCGACGAACGATAAGATCCAGAACTATCTGGAGAATGTAGATAAGACCTTCGTGTATGCGAACCCGAATAAGAGACATATTTCCATTCAGGAATTTGAGAAGACGGAGTTTGGGGAGCTGGCGGAGGAATAAGGGGGACGGGGAAAGTGGCTTTTTCCCCGTCCCTAGTGGCTTTACGAAAGGATGTCAGTTTACCACTGACAGGTGATAATATGAATACAATAAAGAAAAGTCTGAAAGACAGGGTGTGGGATTATCTTATAAAAAATGAAAAATATATCGTGCCGGGAATCCTGATGATAGGTGGAAGCAGTTATTATCCAGCGAAAAGCAGAAGACGGTAGAGCCACATGCTATATCAGAATTTGCGTTATACAGGATGTTATGAATAGGTATTTTCTGCATAGCTATTACGTGCCTGTCGAGGTGTCATTCCGTAAATCTCTTTGAAAAGACGGTTAAAAATCGTCTGGTTAGTGAAACCACTCTCCTGCATTACCTCAGAAATGGACTTGTCTGTATTCATCAGAATACGTCCAGCATGAGAAATACGCACCTCATTCAGGTAACGAAGAAATGTGATACCCATATGCTGCTTGAAAAAACGGCAGAAATATTCTCGGCTGAATCCTACCTGATTAGCTACTTCTTCCAATGAGAGCTTTTCTGTATAATGTTCATTCACATAGGAGATGATCTTTCGCAGAATATCATTAGACTGACCTGTTCCAGTAGTCGTTCCCGGCAGGGAATATACGGAAAAATAACGAATCAAATCAGCAAGCATCAGCAATGCCGTGCCGTCTGAACGCATGGCGCTGGTGTTTTTATTTTCGACATTGGTTCGTGTCAGATCGTGTGCAAGCTGACAGAGGTGAATATACTGGGTGGATTTTGAATCATCCAGAGAAACCGGGCGGCATTTGATGTGATATAGTTCCAAATTCGGACAGTAAACAGAAAGCTGCTTTTTATCAACATGGATACATAAGAACATATATAGCTTAGAATCAGAATGAATAGAATGAACTTCTTTTGAATCAAAAACAATCAGTTGATTGCGCTGAAGGGTAAGATGTTCGTGTTCGATATGAATACGGACAGAACCATTCAGACAGAATAAAATTTCCATAGCCTCATGCCAGTGGGCCGGAATATGTGTGTTTTCAAGTGCTGCCATAGATACCTGTATTCCAAGATTGCCAAGTGGATGGAGTGCTTCGTGATATGCTTTTGCCATAATATCCTCCTTTATATGAATAGTAAATGTCAATATCGTTTTAAAATAAGATAATTATAGCACTGGTTTGAAATTGAAAACAAGGCTAAAATGCAAGATGTAAACGGAAAACAAAGAAAATAAATATATAGATAGTAAAAAAGGAGAGGTCAATATGAGTACAGTAGCAATTAAGAATACAATGGTAATGAATAATACTGAGAAAAAGGCTGGTTTAGTGGAGCGTTTCAAAAAATATCTTCTGGATAACGCAGAGTATTTTGCAGCAGCTTCAGCAGTGATGTCTGGAAATGGTTATGCAGCAGGACAGATCATGAGAGATGCAAGACGTGTTGCAGCTGCTAACAGATAAGAAGGAATAAGAATGACTATTAAGGGTAAGACATCAGGTAAATAAGAAATGATAAATGATGGACTGCACCAGTTATAAACTGGAGGTAGTCCATTATTTTTTTGTTTCTAGTTCAAAAAGTGGATGTTATAATAAAAATAGAAAATATACGGACAGGGAGTTGCATCAATGAACGATTACTCAAAATTAAATAAAGTCAGTCTGGAGATTAGAAATCAGGTGGAAGAAAGGGAGCATTTTCATCAGGATATAGAGTTGATCTATGTGTTAGACGGGGCTATGACAGTGGAAGTCGGGAATCAGAAGAGTGAATTAAAGGCAGAGGATATTCTGGTGATTAATGCCAATAAGAAACATTGGCTTCGGACGAACGATAAAGATATATTATATCTCCGGCTTGGAATTGCATATCAGCTTGTCAGCGATGTGTTTCAAAGTGTGGATATTATTTTCTGGTGTGATTCTTCCAAAGAAAATGATAAAAGATATGAAGAGGTCCGGAAAGTTTTGAAAGAATTATTGGGACAATATCTAAAAGGGGGACAGACAGAAGTCAGTTTTGGATATATTTCTTTGTGTTATAAAGTGCTAGATATTATGGCTTTACATTTCTTAGTACAGACAGGCGATAAGGAAAATATTACAGATAAAGATAGATTTGAAGACAGAATTCTGCAGATCAATAACTATATACGTTCTAACTATGCACAAAATATCAGTCTGAAAGACCTGTCAGAAAAGCTGTATCTGTCTATTGGATATTTATCGAGATTTTTTAAAAAGAATTATGGCATGAGTTTTGCTGAATATCTGACGAATATAAGGCTATATCATGCAGTGGAGGATTTGCTGTATACAAATGTGCCGATCACGCATGTTGCATATGATAATGGCTTTACAAATGCAGCAGTATTTAATAAAGCATTTAAGAAAGCATATGGAGAAACTCCGTCTTCATTTCGAAAGAAAGCGATTAATGAGAACGGGAAGATTGAACATAAAGGATATGACAAAGAAACAGAACAGCGTATTTTAAATATTCTGGAAGACGGAGTAGAAGAAACTGTATTGGAAGAAGAGTCAGAGAATATAGAAATAAGAGAATCTGTAAAGACTGAAGAGAAAATAAGACCGATATGGAATAAGATGATAAATATTGGTTCGGCAGGAGATTTACTGCGTTCTGAGATAAGAGAACATGTCATATTATTAAAAGAAGCTATAGGAATTGAATATATAAGATTCTGGAATATGTTTTCAGAAAATATGCTACTTAGTTTGTCTGCAAAGGGAAATTATAATTTTTCGAGACTGGATTCTATATTGGACTTTCTACTGCAAAATGATATAAAACCGCATATAGAATTAGGTGCAAAACCCAAACGTATTCAGAAAAATGTCCAGACGATGATTCGTGATTCGGATACAAAAAGGGTTGATACAGAGATAGAAATATGGAAGGACTTCATGAGAGCTTTCATGAAACATTTGATCTTAAGATATGGGCAGGAACAGACGAACAGATGGAGACTGGAACTATGGTGGGATGAAAACATTCCACGTACTGAAGAAAATAAGAAGAGATATATTCAGTTATTTGGAGAAACATATCAGATTATCAAGAACTATAGTCCGCAACTGGAAGTTGGAGGATATGGTCTCCGGGGAAACTTTCTGGAAGAAGATAATATGTTGGATATCTGGAAAAACGAAAAGGTAAAACCTGATTTTGTATCTGTTATTGTATATGCTTATGTCAGGGGAACAGAAAAGGAGGGGGTATTTTCAAAAAGGAATACAGATACAGAAGCATTGAAAAATACGGTAACAGCTGTTCGGGAATATATGGATCGTGTAGGAATGAAAGATATGAAACTATATATTACGGAATGGAATCTGACGATTTCTGATCGGAATTATATGAACGATACCTGTTTTAAAGGAGCATATATTGTAAAGAATTATCTGGATTTTTATGGACTTACCGATATGGCCGGATATTATGCAGGAAGCGACCGGATGTCAGAGCATTATGATTCGAATGAGTTACTATTTGGTGGCAGAGGAGTGTTATCCAAAGATGGAATTTTAAAACCTGCAGGTTTTGCATTTGAGTTTTTAAATCGTTTGTATCCATATTTTGTTGGAAAAGGAGAAAATTATCTTATTTCTTCGAATGGTCATGGCTCATATGGAATGATATGTCATAATATGCGTAAATTAAGTTATAATTATTATTTTACAAAAGAAGATGAACTTGAAAAGGATCAGATGTGGAAATACATAGAAAATCAGAAACAGCTGAACCTAAAAGTTGAACTTGATGATCTGGAATCGGGAGAATACCAGCAAAAGATTTACAGAATTAATTCTGATAATGGAAATGTGCTTGGAATATGGGGAGAAATGGGATATATCCGGGATATGGACAGAGAAGATGTGAAATATTTCAGAAGAGTATGTGAGCCAAAGATGTTGATTGATAATATGAATGTAGTAAGGCATCAGATGGAAATAAATCTTACATTGGAACCAAATGAGATAACATTTGTGCGAATCAGAAAAATAGGATAGGACGAAAAAGTAAGAGGTCAAAATTATGTGTATTAATTTTGACCTCTTACTTTTTCCGTAATATACAGCAGAGTAAAAAGTGTCAAAAAGTGATAATTAAAAAGTATAAATTCAGGAAGTATAGAGATAAAAAAAACAATACAATTAAGACAAAGGAAAACTTGTTGATAAAGAGAGAAACAAGCAGGAAAGGAGATAATGGTAAAATGAAACTTGGATTTATTACAGCAATTTGCGACGGAATGACATTTGAAGAAGTTGTAGACTTTGCAGCAGAAAACGGACTGGAATGTCTGGAAGTTGCATGCTGGCCGCAGGGAGGAGCGCAGAGAAGATATGCAGGTGTCAGCCACATTGATGTAGCAAACCTGACACAAGAAAAAGCAGATGAGATCAAAGCTTATTGCAAAAAGAAAGGTGTAGAGATCTCTTCTCTTGCATATTATCCGAATACACTGGAGCCGAATTTTGAAAAGAGACAATCTTATATTGATCACCTGTATAAATTAATGGATGCATCAGTAATGCTGGATGTAAATATGATCACTACATTCGTAGGAAGAGATCCCAAGAAGAGCGTATCTGAGAACCTTGAGATTGTAAAAGAAGTGTGGCCTCCAATCGTAAAATATGCAGAAGAAAAAGGGGTAAAGATTGGTATTGAAAACTGCCCGATGCTTTTCACGGAAGATGAATGGCCAGGAGGACAGAACCTGATGACATCTCCTGCAAACTGGAGAAAAGTCTTTGAGATCATTGACAGTCCAAACTTTGGAATTAACTATGATCCATCACATTTTGTATGGCAGCAGATAGATTATATTAAACCAATCTACGAATTTAAAGATAAGATCTTCCATGTACATTATAAAGATATCAAGGTATTTAAAGATAAGCTTGCAGATGTAGGAACGATGGCAACACCACTGGAATACATGTCACCAAAGCTTCCGGGACTTGGGGATGTTGACTGGGGCAAATATGTATCTGCACTTACAGATATCGGATATGACGGATATACCTGTATTGAAGTAGAGGACAAAGCATTTGAAAAGAGTCTGGATGATGCAAAGAAAGCAGTCATTTTAAGTGCAAAATACCTGAGAAATTTTGTAATCTAAGATTTTATAATAAAAACGGAGGAAGGAATATATGAAGATAAAACTTGGTATTATCGGATTTGGCGGCATGGGAAAGTGGCATGCACAGAATGCGCCAAGGGCCGGCGTAGAAATCGCAGCAGTATGTGATATCGCTGAAGAAAAACAAAAAGAAGCAGTTGAAATGGGTTACAAACTTTATAAGACTGCAGATGAACTTCTGGCAGATCCAGAGGTAAATACAGTAATCCTTACGGTGCCTAATTATTTACATAAAGACATGTGCATTAAGGCTGCAAAAGCTGGAAAGAATGTTATTACTGAAAAGCCGGCGGCCTTAAATGTACAGGAATTAGACGAGATGGAAGCAGCATGTAAAGAAGCCGAAGTATTCTTTACATCACATCAGAACCGTCGCTGGGACAAAGATATGCTGATCGTAAAGAAGGCATATGATGAAGGACTTCTTGGAAATATATTTACTATTGAATCCAAGCTGCATTCCGGAAACGGATATATGCATGAGTGGCATTTATATAAAAAATATGGTGGAGGTATGATCTACGACTGGGGTGTTCATCTGATTGATCAGATTCTGTTCATGATGCCGGATGCAAAAGTTAAATCGATCTATGCAGATATAAAGAATGTATTGCATGAAGAAGTAGATGACTATTTTAAGATTATTTTGAAAATGGACAACGGTGTAACTGCGCATATTGAGCTGTCCACTTATATCTTAAAGTACCAGCCAAGATGGCTGGCCGCCGGAGACAAAGGAACTCTTATTGTAGATGACTTTGGATGTCATGGAAGTATTTACCGTACTGGAAAGCTTCTGGAGAAACTTCCACCACAGATTACGGAGACAGAGGCAGGTCCAACCAGACAGTTTGCCCCTGTTCCACCTGGAGGAATTGTGGAAGAACCACTTCCGGAAGTTGAAACGGACTGGGTAGACTTCTATAGAAATGTAGATGATGTACTGAATGGAAGAGCAGAGTCCAAGATTAAGATTCCGGAGGTAAGAAGAGTACTGTCTGTAATGGAAGCAGCCTGGAAGTCAGCAGAAACAGGAGAAGCTGTTCTGTTTGAATAAACCATTATCTCTTTACCAATAATAAAAGAAAGAATTCTGTCATTTATTTGTTTGAATAAAAACGAACAAATAAGTGCGGAGTTCTTTCTTTTTTTTGTATTAAAAATGATGCGAAAAAATGAGGTCAAAAATATAGGGTATAATATTGACCATACATCGACAGGCATATTTTCATAAACAATTACAGGTCATAATTGACTGGTTATCTGAGCCGCTACGAGAAAGAACTGTGACTATCCCGTTGCTATAATTGAATCATCAAGAAAAGCAAAGTTCGAAGGAGGAACAAAGATGAAAAAATTAAAGGTTGCAGTAATTGGTTGTGGTGGAATCGCAAATCAGAAACATTTCCCAGCATTAAAAAATAACTCAGATATGAATGAAATCGTAGCATTCTGTGATGTTATTGAAGAAAGAGCAGTAAAAGCGGCAAAAGAATTTGGAACACCAGATGCAAAAGTATATACAGACTACAGGGAACTTTTAAAAGATGAGAGTATTGAAGTTGTACATATCTGTACACCAAACGTATCTCATAGCGAGATTGCTATCGCAGCATTTGAAGCTAAGAAAAATGTATATTGTGAAAAACCAATGTCTCACAGTACAGAAGAAGCTGAAAAGATGGTAGAAGCATGGAAGAAATCCGGAATGCAGTTTACAGTTGGTTATCAGAATCGTTTTCGTCCGGAAGTTCAGAACCTTCATGCAGCATGCGAAAAAGGTGATCTTGGTGAAATCTATTATGGTAAAGCACATGCTGTACGTAGAAGAGGTGTTCCGACATGGGGAGTATTTATGGATAAAGAAGCACAGGGCGGCGGACCGCTGATTGATATCGGAACACATGCTCTGGACATTACACTGTGGTGCATGAATAACTATGATATCGATAGCGTTACAGGATCTGTATTCTACAAACTGGGTGGATTACAGCAGGCAACAGAAGGTAACTTATTTGGACCATGGGATCCTAAAACATATGAAGTAGAAGATTCAGCTATGGGATTCATTAAGATGAAAAATGGCGCAACAATCAACCTGGAAGCAAGCTGGGCATTGAATATTCTTGAGTCAAGAGAAGCATCTACCACACTTTGCGGAACAGAGGCCGGAGCAGAGATTCACTCAGGAATGAGCTATTCTAAGAATGAACTGATCTACAACAGAGGAAGAAATAACCAGTTAATGGAAGAAACACTTTCACCGGTAGGAGGCGTTGCTTACTTCGGAGGCGGCGGTGGAGAAGAAGGAACCATCGACTGCAAACAGTGGCTGAACGCAGTAGCAACAGGAACAGAACCACTTGTAAAACCAGAAGAAGCACTGGCTGTTACAAAGATTCTGGATGCAATCTATAAATCAGCAAAGGAAAACAGAGAAATCAAGTTCTAAAAGTGAAAATCTAAGATATAGGAGGCAGAAGACATGGCTTTTGCAATGAGAATCAATTTTGTAGATGTAGTGTGCGATGACAGCATGAAAAGTATATTTGCAAACGGGAAAAAAGTAGGTTATCAGTTCGACATCAGATTAAGTTATTATAGAGGACATTTCCTTTCTGTTATTGATGAATTTGGTGTAAAGCTTGATGGAGAAGAAGTTCCAACAGAAGATATTAAGTTCTGTCTGCATGGAAAAGAATTTGGCGTAGCACAGTTACATGATCTGGTATCTGAGTTCTGGCAGATTACAGAACCGGCAACAATTAAAATCTTTAAAGACGGAGGAATTGCTGCTGGAGAGCATGACGTGGATGTAAAATTAATGTTCCATTCACCATATATGCCAATCAGTGATACAGAGTATATGCCAATTGATGGATGCGGAAGTAAAAAGCTTACATTAGCAGAGTTTTAAGGAGGTCACAAAATCATGAGTAATATTAAATTAGGAATTACATTATATTGTTTTACACAGGAATACTGCCGTGGCGAGATGACTCTGGAAGACTGTATCCGCAAGGCAAAAGAAATCGGTTCAGAGGGATATGAAATTGTTGCAACACAGATGGTTCCGTCTTATCCTTATGTAAGTGATAAATTTTTAGGTGAGATCAAAGCGATGTCTGAGTATTATGATATCGCACCAATCTGCTATTCGGCTAATATGGATCGTGGAATGAGAGGAGACCGCAATCTTACAGAAGATGAGATGCTTCAGATGGCAATCAATGATGTAAAAAGTGCCAATAAAATGGGATGTAAAGTTATGCGTGAGCAGTTCCTGTTAAGTCCGGAGGCACTTGTAAAACTGGCTCCTTATGCAGAGGCATATAATGTAAAAGTAGGTATCGAGATTCACAATCCGGAGACACCAAATACACCGATTATGAGAGAATATCTGAGTAAGATCCAGGAATCGGGATCTAAGTATATCGGATTTGTACCTGATTTTGGATTATTCGCAACAGCACCGAATAAACCACACTGGGATGAAGCTCTGGCACAGGGAGTACCGGTAGAGATTCTTGAGATGGCAAAAGAGATGCGTCTGAATGGTGTACCACAGGATGAAGCGGTAAGAAAACTGGCAGAAGCAGGAGCAACAGGACCGGCATTTGCAGCACTGCAGGGAATGTATGGATTCGTACAGTTTAGAAAAGATTGTAAAGCAGAGCTGGAAGGATTAAAAGAAATCATGCCATACTGCTTCCATATGCATGGAAAGTGCCACTATGTAAGCGAAGATCTGAAAGAAGCAAGTATCCCATATAATGAGATTATGCCAGTAATTCAGAATTCAGACTTCGATGGATATATTGTAACAGAATATGAAGACCATAACTCTGGTAATGCAGAAATTATGACACGCAGACACGTTGCGATGATGAAGAAACTGCTCGGTAGATAAACCGGGCAGTCATGGAGGATAAAAAATGGAAAATCCGGGAAATAGATTATCGAAAAAGACATTATTTGCATATGGTTGTGGAGATTTTGCAAGTAACTTATGCTGGACATTCGTAGGAAGTTATCTGAGTGTGTTTTATACAGACGTTGTAGGAATGGCACCGGCAATTGCATCCATGATTATGCTGATCGCTAAAATATGGGATGGTGTCAATGATCCAATGTTTGGAATGATCGCAGAAAGAACAAACAGTAAAAAAGGACGTTTCCGTCCATATATATTCTACGGTGCGCCATTTCTGGCACTGTTTTCAGTGCTGACATTTACCACATTTGGAAAAGGATCTGCAGCAGTTGGCTGGGCAGCATTTTCTTATATTGGTTGTGGAATGTTATATACCGTTGTAAACCTTTCTTACGGATCTTTATCAACAGTTATGACAACCAATGCAGAAGATATCGCACAGCTTAACAGTTACCGTATGATGGGAACAAATATCAGTTCTGTATTATTAAATGCAATTACAGCACCAATGCTTGCTGCATTTTCTGCCGGAAGTCAGGGATATACAGCAAAAAGTTATACAATCGTAGCTATTATTTTTGCACTTTGTGCAATTCCTATCTTTTATTTTGTATATGCAAACTGCAAAGAGACAATTCAGCCACAAAAGACGGAAACTAGAATCCCAATTTCAAAAAGTCTGAAATCTGTATTAGGAAATGGACCTTTGATGTTACTATTCTTAATCCAGTTAATTGCAATGACAGCATTCTTCGGACGTATGGGAGTCGTAATTTATTACCTGATGTATGATGTACAGAGAATGGATCTGGTTGCAGTGTTTATGTCACTACCTTCCCTGATGACCGTTATTGGCATTCTTATAACGAAGAATCATATGGTAACATTTGGAAAGAAAAAGATGGCAGCAATTGGTTATATCGGAGCAGGTCTTTCGCTGATCCTGATATATATTGTAGGAAATACAATGGGTTACAGTAATATTCCGGTATTGATTATATTACATGCATGTTATGGATTCTTCTGCTTCTCATTCCCGATTCCAATGGCGATGGTGCCAGATGCAATCAACTATGAAGAAGACAGACACGGGGTGCGTGCAGATGGAGTATCTTACGCAACGGTATCATTATCTACAAAATTCGGAAGTGCGTTTGGGGTATCTGGAGCATTACTTATTATGGCGGCATTTGGATATGTTGCAAATGCACAGCAGACGGCTGCTGCAATGAATGGAATTAACCTTACGGTCAATCTGATCTTTGGAATTATGTATCTCGTATGCCTGATTCCACTGTATTTCTACCCATTAAATGAAAAGAGAAGTGCAGAGATCCGTGCAAGACTGGATGAGAGAGCTGGATTATCAAAGGAGTAAATCAGAAAAAATGAGATATTGTTTTGGAATAGATATCGGTGGGACAACCGTGAAAATTGGATTGTTTTCAATCAGCGGAGAAATCATTGATAAATGGGAAATAAAGACTCATACTGAGAATCAGGGAGAGAGAATTCTCCCTGATATCAGTGAATCTATATTAAATAAACTGGAAGAGAAGAAGATTCTGAAGTCTGATGTAAATGGTATCGGAATTGGCGTTCCAGCACCTGTAAAAGCTGATGGAATTGTCAAGAATACCGTAAATCTTGGATGGAAATATAAGGAAGTAAAACGCGAGATGGAAGAACTTTCCGGGCTTCGTACCGAAGTGGGAAATGATGCGAATGTGGCTGCTCTTGGAGAAATGTGGCTTGGAGCAGGAAAAGGACAGCAGAACATGATCATGGTTACACTGGGGACAGGTGTTGGTGGTGGAATCATCGTAGATGGAAAACCACTGGTCGGCGCACACGGAGCAGGTGGAGAGATTGGTCACCTGTGTATGAACTATGAAGAAACTGAAAAGTGTGGTTGTGGCAATACAGGATGTCTGGAGCAATATGCATCAGCAACCGGGATTGTAAAGCTGGCAGAAAAGCGCTTGAAACAGGATCATGTAGATAGTGTATTGCGTGAAAAGCCAGTAAGTGCCAAGGCCGTATTTGATGCGTTGAAAGCAGGGGATGCTGTGGCAGCAGAGATTGTAGAAGAATTTGGCCGTTATCTTGGACACGGTCTTGCCAATCTAGCAGTTGTAACGGATCCTTCTGTTATTGTAATCGGCGGAGGCGTCTCTAATGCTGGAGATATTTTACTGGATTATGTAAAAAAATATTTCCAGGAGAAAGCATTTTTTGCTAACAAAAACACAGAATTTATTCTTGCAACACTTGGAAATAGTGCGGGAATCTGTGGAGCGGCAAAATTAATTCTGTAGTATAATGACCTCCTTTTATTAGGCTGAATGTATATCTAATATCAATATCATTGTAAAATAGGATAATTATAGCACTGGTTAAAAAGTGAAAATAAGGCTAGAATACAAGGTGTAAAGGAAAAACAAACAGATATCAGATATAGATAATAAAGAGGAGAAGTCAATATGAGTACAATTGCAATGAAACAGGCCATCGAAATGAATCATACAAATGCTAATGAAGAGGCAGGAGTTATTGAGCGTTTTAAAAAGTATGTTTTAGATAGTTCAGATTATTTTGCAGCAAGTGCAGTAATGATGGCAGGTAATTCTTATGGGGCTGCACAGATTATGAAAACAGCAAGAAGATAATCGGTTTGAAATAAAGATATCAGAAGGAATGAAAGGACTGTGTGGCAGTTGTTTTCATTCCTTTTTTTGATACGATAGTATACAAGTTATATGGAGACTGACAGAGGAGATCATCTGTCCAAGAGTTGCCTGTCTGATGCAGCCGGATGTTTTTCTAGTGTGTGACCAGAGCAAGAATACTGGCAGATGTTTCTACGGTGCTCCAGATATGGTTATAGAGGTTACCTCTCCGTCCACCAGAAAAAGGGATTTCGGTAAGAAACTGGAAAAATATGTAGATGCGGGAGTACGGGAATACTGGATTGCGGATGTGAAAAATCAGATTACGGATAAGGCAAGTGAATTGAAGAGGGCAGATCAGAAAAAGCTGTTTTTAGCTAATTTCCCCTATCTGATGTTTGCTTATTTTTTCAATAAGATTGCCTGGCTGTATCGGGTAAACACCGGAGCAACTTCCTGGGATAAATTTATGAACACTATTACTTATTTTGAACTGGCGTTTCGGAATCTCTGGCCAAGCTTGAATCATATGGATCTGTTTTGGGGAATTACAGGAGGCGTGGCTGTAAAGCTTATTATTATTTACCGCACGAAAAATGCCAGGAAATATCGGCTGGGTGTGGAGTATGGTTCTGCCAGATGGAGTGCATAATTTTAAGTGTAAATGACACAT
>OKRX01000500.1_pt1 | contig 30900 bp, 39 predicted proteins | sample 1601241 | NCBI WGS metagenome assembly OKRX01 (sample SAMEA3541500, study PRJEB24748) | human gut metagenome | biome: human gut; feature: human-associated habitat; material: faeces | place: China | collected 2012
AATATTTTCCTGCCAGGGGGCTTTTTGTGCTGTCCGCATAATCTGGGGCAGTTCACATGCGGATACAGGGGACTTTTTTGCGCTGTGGGGTAGGGAAGCAAGGAAAAAGCAAGATTTCCAGGCGAGCCAAAGAGCGGCTCCTATGGTATGATAGGGAAAACCCGTGGAGGTGAGAGATGTGAAAGGGGAGCGTACCATTCATCGGCGTGTTCTGGAGTACGCATATATGGATACTGACGCGCTGTATCGGGATTTTCATATTCCGGAGCAGGGCTATGATGAGGAGCAGGCGGAGGAGAGTCGGCAGAAGTATGGCAGCAATGTGTTGTCAGGCCGGGCGTCGGACACGGTGCTCTATCGCCTGCGCCGGGCGTTTATCAATCCCTTTGCAGTGATCCTGTTTGTGCTGGCCAGTATTTCTTTTGTGACCGACGTTCTTCTGGCCTCCAATTTCAGCCGGGATATGACCACCGTCATCATCATTTTATCCATGCTGCTCATCAGCGGCGGCGTGCGGTTTGTTCAGGAGATGCGAGCCAAGCGTGTGGCAGACCGTTTGACCGAGATGATCGCGTCGGAGGTGTTGGTGTACCGGGACGGCCAGTGGGTGGGACTGTCCTCCACCGAGCTGGTGGTGGGCGATACGGTCCGCCTGCTTGCTGGGGACCGTGTTCCGGCGGATATTCGCCTGACGGCGGCCAAGGATCTGTTCGTCTCTCAATCGGTGATCACCGGCGAGAGTGCCATATGGGAGAAACAGGCCCGAGTCCTTCCCAAGGGGGAGGCGCGCTCCTATGGCGAGTATGAGAATATTGTCTTTATGGGCTCCTCCGTCATTGGAGGTACGGGGGAGGGCATTGTGCTGGCGGTGGGAAAGGACACCGTCTACGGTGGCTTCTCGGATGCCGAAGCCCACTTGAAAAACGGCTTTGACCAGGGGGCCAACTCCATCGCTTGGGTGCTCATCCGATTCATGGCCATTTTGACCCCCATCGTGTTTGCCGCCTGCGGGCTTACAAAGGGAGACTGGTTTTCCGCCTTCTTGTTTGCCCTGTCTGTCGCGGTGGGACTTACCCCGGAGATGCTCCCCATGGTTATCAACGCGTGTCTGGCCAAGGGCAGCGCGGCTATGGGGAAAAAGCAGACTGTGGTCAAAAACATCAATGCCATGCAGGGCTTTGGCAGCATGGATATCCTGTGCGTGGACAAGACCGGCACTCTGACAGGAGACGAGATTCTGCTGGAATATTACATGGATATTCTGGGCAACGAAAGCGAGAAGGTGCTGGACTTTGCTTATCTCAACAGCCTTTACCACACCGGCGTGAGAAACCATCTGGATTCCGCAATTTTGAAGTGCCGGGAGATGCCGGGGCGTAGCGGGTATTTTCAGCGGTGGGCGGAGGAGCACCCAAAGCTGGATGAGCTGCCCTTTGATTACGAGCGGAAGTTTGCCAGCGTTCTGGTGAAAGGAGAAGAGAAGAATCTGCTTGTCGTCAAGGGCAGTGTGGACGAGGTGTGCCGCCGGTGCAGCTTTGTGGAATACAGGGGAGAGCGGAAGGCCATGCAGGCCGACGGACTTGCCAGCGTTCACGCCATCGTGGATGAGATGCTGGAGGACGGCATGAAGGTGCTGGCCGTAGCCTATAAACCGCTGGACGCAGCGCAGTTGGAGGGAGAAGACGAGAGGGACTTTGTCCTGTTGGGCTATCTGGCCTTTTTCGATGCGCCCAAGCAGACTGCCGCCGTTGCCATCGGCAAACTGCAGGGACTTCATGTGGGCGTCCGGGTACTTACCGGAGACCAGAGAAGCGTAGCTGTGTCCATCTGCCGCAGGCTGGGCATCGATACGGTGCACACTCTGACAGGCGAGGAACTGGAGCGGCTCACCGAGGACGAACTGCCCGTCAAGATCGAGCATACCACCGTATTTGCACAGCTGTCGCCCAAGCAGAAGGTGCGGGTCCTTCAGACGCTGCAGGCCAATGGGCATACAGTAGGATTTCTGGGGGACGGCATGAACGACCTGCCCGCAATGGTGGAGTCGGATGTGGGCATCTCCGTAGACACCGCGGCGGAGGCAGTCAAAGAGGGAGCCGACGTTATCCTGCTGAAAAAAGACCTCAATGTGCTGGAGGAGGGAATTCAGGAGGGCCGGAAAGCCTTTGCCAACGTGTCCAAATACATCAACATCACGGCCTCGTCCAATTTCGGCAATATCCTTTCCATTGTGATTGCCAGCGTATGTTTGCCCTTTTTCCCCATGACTTCGGTGCAGCTGCTTTTGCTGAATCTGCTTTATGACATGCTGTGCCTGGTTCTTCCGTGGGACCATGTGGACGAGGAGATCTGTGCCCAGCCGCTGGAGTGGTCTGGGCGAACACTGGGCCGTTTCATGCGCTTCTTTGGCCCCATCAGCTCGGTATTTGATATTGCCACCTTTGGGTATTTGTTTTTTGTCCTGTGCCCCTCTGTCTGCGGCGGGAGCTTTGAAGCCCTGGCCGGCAGCGGGGAGCAGCTGCGCTTTATTACCCTGTTTCAGACCGGGTGGTTCCTGGAGTCCATGTGGACCCAGGTGCTGATCCTGCATCTGCTCCGCACCCAGAGAGTGCCGCTGCTTCAGAGCAAGCCCTCCCGTCCGGTGATGGTGGTCACGCTGCTGGGGATTTTGCTCTTTACCGTTCTGACCTTTACTCCAGTGGGAAAGCTCATCGGCCTGACCGCGCTGCCGCTGTCCTATTTTGGATTCCTGGTTGGGATCGTTTTGCTCTACCTGCTGGTGGTCACATGGGCCAAGAGCTGGTATCGAAAAAAATATCACGGCCTGCGCTGAGGGGGGAGGAGTCTGGTATGAAAAAGAAAATCGGTTTTATTGCCCTGGATTCCTCCCTGGCAGGGTGGCTCTATGAGAAGCTGCGCACCTCCGCGCCGGATACTCCGGCAGCAAAGGACCTGACAGAGGGATTGGAAGAGCTGATGACAGGCAGCGCAGACTCCCTTATGCTGGAGCTGGGAGAGACGGATACGATGATGCCCTCCGGCGACAGTATAAGCTGCGGCGCGCTGTCCATCGACCTGCGGCTGCGCAGAGTGATCCGGGACGGACAGGAGATCGCGCTGACTCCAAAGGAGTTTGACATTCTTTACTTTTTGGCCCGTAACCGCGGGGAGGTATTTACCAAAGAGCAGATCTATCAGGCGGTGTGGGAGCGGGATTACCTGCTGGATGACAGCAATATCATGGCCTTCATCCGAAAACTCCGCAAGAAGATCGAACCCAATCCCGATGCGCCGGAATACATTCTGACCATCTGGGGCATCGGCTATAAATTCAATGACAAATTCTGACCCTGTATCCTGACGAAATCGCAAGGAAATCGCAAGGCTTTGGCCATGTGATTTTCCTTGCGATTTTTGTATCCTGTTTATGGTCGGCGGGGAAAACGCCTTGGAGCGTATCCCTTCCGGGAGAATGATGTGAAAAGTGAGGTGAGCGGCATGGACTCTGACGGCAGTCCCAGAAGGCGCAGTGCAGCACATAGGAGGCGGGAGTTTTATGCCTCTCATACCGCACTGCTTGCCTCTATGAAAAAGCAAGGAGGTAAGACCGATGAACAAGAAAGAAAAGCGCATTGTCCTTCGCCAGAACGTTGAGAAGGCAGTGGTCCGTGACGAGCAGAACCGCCGCATCCAGGATGCGGCCACCAACTCCGCACAGAATGTTTTGCGTCAGATGAATGCCGCTCTGCGTGGTCTGGACGCGGAGACCGTATCGGAACACCGCAGTCAATACGGCAGCAACAAAGTGACCCGGGAAAAAAAGAAATCCCTGGCCAAGCGGCTGGCCGGCGCCTTTATCAATCCCTTTACGGCGATTTTGTTCTGCCTGGCCCTGGTATCCACCATGACGGACATGGTGTTTCCCTATCTGTCTTTGTTTGGAAGCGTGCCGGAGGATTTTGACTGCCTGACGGTAGTGATTATCCTGACCATGGTCATCCTCTCCGGTACCCTGCGTTTTGTCCAGGAGTCCCGGAGCGGCAATGCGGCAGAAAAGCTGCTGGCCATGATCACCACCACCTGTACCGTCACCCGCAAGGGACAGGAGAAAGTGGAGATCCCCATGGACGATCTGGTGGTGGGGGACATTGTCCACCTGTCCGCAGGGGATATGATTCCCGCAGATGTTCGCATTCTGGAGGCAAAGGACCTGTTTGTCAGCCAGGCCAGTCTCACCGGGGAGAGTGAGCCGGTGGAAAAAACGCCCCATGTCAACGACCGGAAGGAGAGCGTCACCGACTACACCAACATTGCCTTTATGGGCAGCAATGTGGTCTCTGGAAGCGCAACGGCGGTGGCAGTGTGCGTGGGCGACCACACGCTGTTTGGCTCCATGGCCTGCGCGGTAGCAGGGGAGGCGGTGGAGACCAGCTTTACCAAGGGCGTCAATGCGGTTTCCTGGGTGCTCATCCGCTTCATGCTGGTCATGGTCCCGCTGGTGTTTTTCATCAACGGCATCACCAAGGGAAACTGGCTGGAGGCATTCCTGTTCGGAATCTCTATTGCCGTAGGCCTGACCCCGGAGATGCTCCCCATGATCGTGACCACCTGCCTTGCCAAGGGTGCGGTGTCCATGAGCAAAAAGCAGACCATCGTCAAGAACCTCAATTCCATTCAGAATTTCGGTGCCATCGACATTCTCTGTACCGATAAGACCGGCACCCTGACTCAGGATAAGGTAGTGTTGGAGTACCACCTCAATGTGAACGGAGAGGACGACACCCGGGTGCTGCGCCACGCCTATCTCAACAGCTATTTTCAGACTGGTTATAAGAATCTGATGGACCTAGCCATCATCCACAAGACGGAGGAGGCGGAGGCGGAAGATCCCCGCCTGCTGGACCTTTCAGAGCACTATGTAAAGGTAGATGAAATTCCCTTTGACTTCACTCGCCGCCGCCTGACCACGGTGGTGCAGGATCAGGCCGGAAAGACTCAGATGGTGACCAAAGGGGCGGTGGAGGAGATGCTCTCCATCTGCGCCTTTGCAGAGTGTGACGGCAGCGTGCAGCCGCTGACCGACGAGGTGCGCGGCCGGATCCTTCAGACTGTGGAAGGTCTCAACGAGAAGGGGTTCCGTGTTCTGGCCATTGCCCAGAAGAGCAACCCCTCCCCGGTGGGAGCTTTCGGGGTGAAGGATGAACAGGACATGGTGCTGATGGGCTACCTGGCCTTCCTCGATCCGCCCAAGGAGTCTACCGCCGACGCCATCAGAGCCTTGAAGGACCACGGCGTGACGACCAAGATCCTCACCGGGGACAACGAGAAGGTGACCCGAACCATCTGCAAGCAGGTGGGACTGAAGGTGCGCAACATGCTGCTGGGGTCAGATCTGGAACATATGAGTGACGCTGAGCTGGCAAAAGCGGCAGAAACCACCGACGTCTTTGCCAAGCTGACTCCTGATCAGAAGGTGCGGGTGGTCTCAGTCCTCCGGGAGAGCGGCCACACGGTGGGATTCATGGGCGACGGCATCAACGATGCCGCGGCGATGAAGGCGGCGGATATCGGTATTTCGGTGGATACCGCCGTGGATGTGGCTAAGGAGTCGGCAGATATTATCCTGCTGGAGAAGGACCTGATGGTTTTGGAGCAGGGGATCATCGAGGGGCGCAAGACCTATGCCAATATGATCAAGTATATCAAGATGACCGCCTCCTCCAACTTCGGCAACATGTTCTCGGTGCTGGCGGCCTCGGCGCTGCTGCCTTTCCTGCCCATGATGAGCGTACATCTGATTTTCCTCAATCTGATCTACGACCTGTCCTGCACGGCCATTCCCTGGGACAATGTAGACGAGGAATTTATTGCAAAGCCCCGGAAGTGGGATGCCTCCAGCGTGGGCAGCTTTATGCTGTGGATCGGTCCCACCAGCTCCATCTTTGACTTTGCCACGTATATCTTCATGTACTTTGTGTTCTGCCCGATGTTTGTATCCGGCGGTGTGCTGTATAACGATCTGGCCAATCACTTCAGTGGGGCCCAGCTGGTACAGATGCAGATGGCATATATGGGTCTGTTCCAGGCGGGATGGTTCGTGGAATCCATGTGGAGCCAGACGCTGGTCATTCACATGATCCGCACTCCCAAACTACCCTTTATCCAGAGTCGAGCCTCCGCACCGCTGACTCTTTTGACCTTGACTGGAATCACGGTGCTGACTATCATTCCCTTTACCCCTCTTGGCACTATGTTGGGGTTTGTGGCTCTGCCTGCGGCCTACTTTGCCTATCTGATCCCCTGCATCCTGCTCTACATGGTTCTGGCCACCAGCCTGAAAAAGGCCTACGTGCGGCATTACGGCGAACTGCTTTAAGAATGGAGGAATGACTGATGAACTGGACGAAAATTTGGCTGGACCTGTTTGGAACCACCACTCTGTGGGGACTGGACATGGGCTTTTGGGTAGCTATGGCGGCTGTTTTGCTGATTGTGGTGCTGATGAATGTGGTGTTCTGGGGCATGAAACCTCAGCAGCCGGAATCGGGCAAAGAACAGTAACCGGAATATAAAAACAGCACTGCCGGCATGATGCGCGGCAGTGCTGTTTTTCATTTTTCCTGCGGTTACTCCGCTTCCGGATCAGGCAGAAGCCGGACAGCTGCCAGCTGATGGAAGAGTGCAGCAAATACCAGACCAAATGTCACGCCCAGGAACGTGTCTGCAATACGCAGAATGACTGCGCCCTGCAGTCCGTAGATCCCGGTCCCCAGCATCAGTGCGCCAAAGCAGTTCATGGCTGTTTTATACCGGTAATCGGTGCAGAAACCCAGACACAGCCCTCCCAACGGACCCATCAGCGGATGGAGGGCTTCCGGCGTTACTAAATGGAGAACATAAAACGCGAAGCAGCCTGCGACGGCGCCTACAATCCGCTGCCGGAAGCGGACAACTGCATTGCCGGAGTAGGGATATTCCGACAGCAGCGACGCGCAGGCAAATCCCATCCACATGAACCGCTCCACGCCGAATACCCGCCCGGCAGTCAGAACCAGACTCACGCCAAGGGCCATGCGCAGCTGCCACAGGTGAACCGGTGTGGACAAATCAAATTTACGCATGACGTGGTGGAAACGGGTGGTTTTATGATGATGCCGGTGCTTGGCAAACAGGATAGCTCCGCAGATCAGGTAGCCCACCAGTGCCATGAGAGCGCGGCGGACCAGGGCCTCTCCCAGCACGGGATTGCCGGTCAGATAGACGTAGGCAAAGCTATATAAGCCGCCGTTTCCCATTTCGGGCCGCTGGGTGGTCATGTAGAGCATGGCAAAAAAGGCTGTAAAGTGCAGCGGGATCAGGAAAAGGGGCGGAAGCACCATGGCGGCGCTGGGGACAAGAACCAGAATGGCCAGCACGGCCGCCAAAGTGACAAGAGAGTCGCCGATACAGTATTCGAAATTGACAAAACGGATCCCCAGCATCATGCAGAATAACGCTACAGCCAGAGGCGTGTTGTCCGAGCCAAACACACCAGACAGCAGGCTGATAAAAACGATGGCAAAGGCTACGATCAGTACCGAGCGCACGGCCATGGCGATCCAGTAATAGTTTTTTTCCTGCCTTGTGTCACAAGCGGCGATCTTCCGCTTCAGCACAGCAGGATCCATTTGCAGTGCATCATAGAACTTCGTGGTCACGGGATCTATCCTGTCCTTTCTCAATGTGTGCGGCAAGTTTATCCGCGTAATACATAAATGCTTCAAAATCTTCGCTGGAGCTGCGCCACAGATCGTAAAATGGCTGCAAAATACTTTCATATCCCTTTTTTAATTCGGCAAGGCCTGTTTCCGTAATAAAGAGCCGATAGCTGCGCTCATCTGTTTCCTGGCGCTGTTTCCGGATACACTCTTTTTCGTAGAGGGATTTCAGACAGCGGCTCACCGCTTCTTTTTTCATACCGCTGTTCTGGCTGAGCAGAACAGGAGTATTTTGTTCCGGCTGCAAATACAGGTGGGCCAAGAGCTCACACTCGCTGGCGGTCAGCAGAGACTTCCGCAAAGGGAGCAAGGAGCGCATAACCTTTTGAAGCTGCTGCTGGAAGTGCATCATATCGGTCCATTCCACGCATAGTGTCTCCTTCCTACATATAGTTAACGGCGTTAAGTATATCGAAGAGACTTGCTTTTGTCAAGTGTTTTGAGAAAGGCAGGCGGCCACCCTGGGAGCGTATGACAGATTATGGATGGTCGGTTATAGGGAATGCGACTTCTTGATATTCTCGGACAAGTCGGGAAGCGTACCGAATCATCCAGAAACAGCAAGATCTGGAAGTTTCCGTCCTCGTCGAATTCCATGGAGGACAATTCTGCCTTTTCTAATCTGGACAGCGTCACCGGCGTCTGGCTGGGCCTCCGGCAGCTTTTGCCGGGATAACCGAGCGGAAAATAAAAAACCACTCGCAGAGCGAGTGGTTGAAAGATAGTTGGATACCTCAAAAAGAAAGGGGGGCGCAATGTGGAGCGGGAAATACGAAACGTTATCGGCACTCCTGCTTCATGGCGAAATACCCGATGAGTACCGTCCAAACATAGGCGCAGGTCTTGGGGATCATCAGCATCCCGATCATGGGGATGGCATCCGCCCACAGAACGACAGGGATGTAAAAGCCAAAGCTCAATACAATGGTCAGCCACATCCACCGAAACGCCCGGTCTCCGTGGTCTCTGGCGCTGCGATAAAACAGCACGATCACCAGCAGACCAAGCAGAGCGAAGGGAATGTTGCGGTAGATGCCCCAAGAGAGGGGGGCGTCGGCACTGAGCCACTGATTTTGAGGCATCATACATAGAAGGATCCGCAGACCGGCCAGAACATATACTGCGGTGGTCAGGCCGCCCTGTCCCTTGACATGGTACCGCTGCCGCCATACATAGTAGAGCAGTACATAGAAGATTGTCATAGTGACCGAGGTAATCCATTTTCCCAGTCCCAGAGGAACGGTGTAATTTTCAAGGCCTGTGGTGCACAGAGCAACCGCACGGGGGATCAGATGGAAGGCGTCGCCTGCGCCCAGCACCACCGCCATGAAGCCGAACAAACGGAACTGACGGTTTCCCTTACTGCCCCGAATCATCAGGATACCGATAGTAATGACTGAGACCAGGTAGACCGCATCAAATAGAGTTTCCATAATTGCCTGCATCGCTTATACTCCTTTTTCTTCCATGTTTTGATTTGCAGCAAAGGCCGCTTTGCCAAAGTTTCGGCCAAACAGCAATCCGGCCAGCAGCAGGGCAGCTCCCAGGCCGGTGTAAAACACGGCAATAAACCGCTCCGGCGCAAGTCCACTTACCCGCAGGCCAATTCCACCAGTCATCATTACCGCCATAATGGCAAAGGCCTTTTTATCAAAGAATTTTAGAAAAAAGTGCCGCTCCTCCAAATAAGAGATAATCCGGCTGGTGTGCTTTTTTACCAATTTTCCAAAGATAAACCGCTGAAACACGACAAAAATCAGCGCAGAAAGCAGGACATTCAGTACTGAGAGGTAGGCTGGGTAGGCCGTCAGGCCGATGCGTAGGATATTGAATCCCGCTGCGCTCCACACCAGACAGGCCAGAAGCAACAGGGTATTTCGCTTTACTTTCATGGGTGCCCTCCTTTTTGGATGAACGATGTTCAATTTCGACGATATAAAATTCCCACTGGCCGGTGGGAATTTTAATAGAGAGTCCTGCGGACGATCTCCAGTACAGCGGTTGGATCATAATCCTGCCGCAGTAAGGCTGACAGCATTAGGGAAAACAGAAGATCTGCAAATTTTTCCGCTGTAAATTGTTCTGTGAAGGCATCTGGCCGCACTTTGGTGTCCCGCTGTAAAACGGAGTGCAATCCCTCCAAAATGTGCTGCCAGGTCTGCTGCATCTTCCGCCTCCCGTCCGATTTGTCTTCCCCCATAAAGCCCAGGGAGTGGAGGGTAAAGAATCCGGGATATTGTTTGCAGCCATATTCCATTCGTTCGTACAGCCAGGTAATGCAGGCCTGGGTGTCCTGAAACACAGCTCCATCCTCCGGGCGGTGGAAGATCTCACACCAGACGCTTTCCACGGTGGCGCCAACCAGGGCAGACTTGGAGTCAAAGTAGTTGTAAATGGAACCAACCGATACTCCGCAGGCCGCCGCCACTGAACGAATATTGACGGCCGACCAGCCCTCTCGCTGGATCAGTTCCCGGCTGGTTTTTAAGATATCCTCTTTTGATGTGACAACGGTATTCATCCAATCACCTCAATATGAACAATGTTCATTATAGGGATTTATCCTTTGTTGTCAAGTGTGATTTGTATCGTAACTTTTGCTGGGACTGGATTGCCGATAAACAAAGGGGTGATTGTCTATTACTATGAGACCGCTTTGATTGTCAGATGGGGATGCTCATGGTATGATAAGAATATCAAATAAAGTGCCTGTCAAGAACCTTTGCCGGGTGGCTGAGGTCTGGAAAGGAGAAGTATATGCCCCGTACGGATGTAAAGCAGATGCCTTTTGCAAAACTATACCCGCTGCTGGTAAACAAGGCCGGGAAAAAGGGCCGCAGCAGGGAAGAGGTAGACCAGGTGACCGCTTGGCTCACCGGATACACCGCGGAGGAGATTGCCCATCTGGAGCAGTCTGATACCAGCTACGGCGACTTCTTTCGGAAGGCTCCTGCCATGAATCCAAACCGGACTAAAATTACAGGTAAGATATGTGGGATCCGGGTAGAAGAGATCGAAGACCCGCTGATGCGGGAGATTCGGTATCTGGATAAGCTGGTGGATGAGCTGGCCAAGGGAAAATCCATGGAACAGATTTTGAGAACATAAATGAAATTCCCCTATTCTGCAACAAGCATAGAATAGGGGAATTGTTTACTTTACATTTGTCCCTTCCATACCCGGGCCAAAATATCTTTGAGCACCAGCAGAGCATCGGTGTTGTTATAGCCGTAGTCCACCCGCAGCTGGGTGAACATCTCGCGCAGGGCCGGAGCATAGTCGTTGATACGCACCGTTTTATGGTAGGTAGCAAGCACCGGGTACTTCTTGCTCCATACCTTGTTCCAGTCGATCCGGGCCTGGGCCTCGTCACTAACGCTGTCAATCATTTGCTGGGCCTGCTGCTCATCAAAATCGTACTCAATAAGCTCGTCCAGGGTCATGTGGTAGAGCATGGCCAGTCCCTTGGACTGCCGGATGTCGGGCAGAGTCTCGTTGGTCTCCCATTTGGAGATGGTCTGGCGGCTGACTCCCAGCTTTTCCGCCACGTTTTCCTGGGATAATCCGCTTTTCTTCCGGGCGTGATATAAGCTGCTCCCTAAACTCATAACAGTTCCCTCCTGATATTACGTGTTCTGCACTTCAGTATACCGTCCGAACAGTAAAAAATCTACCAAGAGAAACAGGCACTTTCGCCCGGTTTCCTGACATTTCCCTTGCGGCTGTGCTATACTGGAGAAAACGGAGATGGGAGGGATCTGTGTGACAAAGGAAGAGTACCAAGCGGCCGCCCGCTACTGGGAGGAAAAGGACGCAGACAGCGTCAAACTGGAGCCCGGGAAGCTGCGCTCCATGGTGGAAGAGTATATCCAGTCCAGCAACACCTGCGCTCTGGCCACCGGGACAGGGGACTATGTGCGCTGTACCCCTATTGAGTACAGCTGGCACGACGGCTGCTTCTGGATGTTCAGTGAGGGGGGCAAGAAATTCATTGGCCTTGAGAAGAATCCCCATGTGTGTCTGGCCATCTATGACCGGTATGAGGGTTTTGGGGCACTCCATGGGATGCAGGTCATGGGGTTAGCGGAGGTAGTGGAGCCGTTCAGTGAGGCTTACAACGACCACGCCGCACGCAAAAAGATTTCTTTGAAGTTTCTGCGTAAACTGCCGTCTCCCATGCACTTAATTTGTGTTCGGCCTACTCGCATCGACTGCCTGTTCTCTGACTTCAAAAAGCTGGGATGCGCTCCGCGGCAGACGTTGTTGCTGGAGGAGACATTGTGACAGGAGCAAAACATTCAGACAGAGCCGATAGGAGGCAAAGCATGGTATATTCCGAAGAGGAACTTCTGGAGGCCAAACGGCAGATCGATTCTACCCTGCATAAGTTGGCAGAGACCATCAAAACCCTGGAGGGAAAAGAAAGCCCTGCCCGCTATAAATCTCAGATCACCTTGGCTAAGCGGCGCATCCAAGCCTTTACCCTTGCAGTGGATCTGATCCAGAGAGAACTGGAGCAGAGGACAACGTGATAACAAAAAGCCCGGAGCATCTGAAGTCGCAGAAGCTCCGGGTTTTCCTGTTCTTAGAATGGTCCCAGCTCGCCGCTCTGGATACGGCGCTTCAGGTCAAACACCTTTTCCTCGATTTGGGTCATGACAGCGAGAAATTCTTTATCTTCCTTGCCGCTGGGATCATCCAGGCCCCAGTCCTCCCGATGGGAACAGGAGAACGTGGGACACTGGACATTGCAGCCCATGGTAACGACGATATCTACCGGCGGAAGGTCGGAGAGCGGTTTATTGTACTGGGTCTGTTCCATATTGATGCCGTGTACCTCTTTCATCAGGCGTACCGCGTCGGGATTGATTCGGGCGCCGGGTTCAGTACCGGCAGAGAAGCTATCAAACACATCGCCGGCCAGTTTTTTGCCCAGTGCCTGGGCCATCTGGCTGTGGCAGGAGTTGTGAACGCAGAGAAAAGCCACCTTGGGCTTTTTGTGGTTGGCAACAGAGAAGGGGCAGCGCTTGCCGATGCACTGGTTGTTTTGACTGCTGTAAGAGCAGACGGGGAGAGTCCGTTCCATCTCCACCCCCAGATGCTCCCGGGTAAAGTCGATGGCGGCCAGGATGGACAAAAAGGAATCCCGTTTGCAGCACCGGGGGCCGCCCGTCTTCCCGATGCTGTCCAGCGCCCGGGCGGTCATCTGGTTGCTCAGTCCCCAGGGTTCCTGGGCCAGTGGTGTGGACTGCGTGGCAATGGCTAAAAACTGTCCCGCACTGATCCCAGCCCCGCAGGCGCCCCAAAAGCCGCAGGCTCCGCCGGGAACTTCTTTGCCCCGGCTGTACATCTCGCGAAGGGCGGCTTCCAAATCCAAGCTGCCTCCGGCATTTTTATAGGCGGTGAGCAGAGCGGCTCCCACCATGACATGGTGTTCCGGGCCGTGCATATGGCAGAAGGGGAGATCCATCATCCGCCGGACAATGGCTACAGGGTCTTTGGAGGTCTCAGAGAGACACAGGCCAAAGATGCTGTCCATGCCCTGAGTATGGCAGTCATTGCACACATAATGTCCGTTTACGCAGCGGGTTTTGCTGGCTGCTTTTTTATGGCAGATGGCGCACTCCATAATCTCGTCCTGAATCAGATATTCTAGGGGCGCCCGACAAATCAAACATTCTTCCCGGTTCAAACCTCCGTCTCCTCCTGTTTTGCAGTATGGTTTATCGTTTTATATTTCATTCGGTTAGTATCAACGCCATCCGCTCCAGACCCAGTCCAAGCCCCTCATAGCCTACACATCGGCTGGGGCGGGTGTTGACGGCATGATCCAGCAGAGGCTGAGCTTGGTTGGAAGTGTCCAAACATAGATCCAGCGCCAGCACATCTTCCCAGGCCCGGTTTAGGAAGGCTACCTCACGGCGGCCGTGGGTACGGGTGATTTCAATCGTGCCTGCCTGACGCAGATAGTCCGGGGCCTGTTCGTTGGAAAACCCGGCGGCAGTGAGACTGTCGAGCAGTCCCTCCCGGAACAGTTCTGGGATATCCGCCCACTGGAAAGGCGATACATCATAGCGGACAAAGGTATACCGGCTGTGGCAGTGGACAGCTAGAAGGGACTTGTGCCCCCGCAGGTCAATGACATGAAGATCCCAGCAAAAACGCCGGTCCGACTCAGTGCCATACTCCGGCGTTTTAACCTTCAGAAATCGCTGGAGAGGAAAAGTAAGACCCAGTTCCATTACTTCACCTCGTGGGGGATGGTGATCTTTGTTACCTGAATGTGCCCGTCTGCAATCTCCGCCATCATCATGGTGATCTCCTGATGAAATCGCCTGGGACCGCAGGAGCCGGGATTGAGCCATAAAATACCGTCTTTCGCCTCTTGAAGATACTTGTGGGAGTGGCCGAACACCACGGCATCCACACCGGAAAGGTCTGCTGGGACCTCTTTTTTGTTGTGGACCATATAAAAGGTCACGCTATCCAGGGCAACTGTGAGATCGTGGGGGATAGCTTCCGCCCACTCTTTGTCGTTATTGCCTCGAACGATGTAGAGGGGAGCGTGCTGCCGCAGCTCGTCCACGATGCCGGGTTTATTGATGTCGCCGCCGTGGAGAATGGCGTCGACGTCTTTCAGATATTCCAGTACCTCGGGCCGAAGCAGGCCGTGGGTGTCGGAGAGAATGGCAAGTTTCATGGGGATATCTCCTGTCATGGGTTGATTTTGCGAATCTGTTCCAGATCACCGCTGCATAAGGTTTCCAGATTGCGGAAGATTTTCTCCGGCTCCCAGTCCCACCACCGGAGTTCCAGTAAGTAGGCCGTCAGTTCCTGGTTGAAGCGGGGACGGATCACACGGCAGGGATTTCCTGCCGCGATGGTGTAAGGCGGAATATTGCTGGATACCACGGAGTTGGCCCCGATAATCGCACCGTCGCCAATGTGGACACCGGGCAGGACGGTGACATTTTGCCCCATCCACACATCGTTGCCCACGACAGTATCGCCCTTAAAGGGCAGCTCGTCCAATGTGGGTGTGCATTTCTCCCAGCCATGGGCGAAGATGTTGAAGGGGTAAGTGGTAACCGAGGCCATGCGGTGGTTTGCGCCGTTCATGACAAACTCAACGCCCTTGCCGATGGCGCAAAACTTCCCAATCATCAGCTTGTCCCCGATAAACTCATAGTGGTGAGTCACATGGGATTCAAAGTCCTCGCCCCCGGTGGCCGCATCGTCATAGTAGGTATAATCGCCCACCTGAATGTTGGGGCGGGTAATGACATTCTTAATGTAGCAGACGCTGGGAATGTTCTCGTTTGGGTGGACAGCGTTGGGGTTGGGTCCAAACATTGTGAAGCCTCCTTATCCCTGTGGATTCTGTGCTTGGATTTTCCGGTAAAATTTGCGGGCGTTTTCCAGGTCCTGCGTATCCGGATGTCCCTTGGCAATGCCGCCAATCAGCTTGAAGGGACCGAAGGTATCGTAGCCCTTGCAGGAAAACTCGCCCAGCACCGGGCAGTTTTTCTCTCTGGCGATCTCAGCCACGGATTTTGCACCGCTGCCCTTGGCTCCACCGTAGGTATAGACGAAGAACACCGATTTGCCCTGGGGCAGATACTGCCGGGCAAACTCCACGACGGCCTTTTGAACGTCAAAGCCGTAGATGCCGGAGGCAAAGCCGATGCAGTCATACTCTTCCAGCCGGACTGTCTGTCGGGTTGTCACATCAATGAGGTCGAGATTCCCTTCACCAGCCATGGCCTCCAGAACCTTTCGGGTATTCCCATGGTGGCGGGAGTAGTAACAGACAGCCGTTTTCATCGGTTTCCCTCCAAGGTCCAGCCAAAGTCGTTATGGTAGATCATCTGGCGGGTCATGCCGCCGTCAATGCAGATGTTCTCTCCGGTAATAAAGCCCGCTTTGTCCGAGCAGAGATAGAGAACCATGTTAGCAATATCCAACGGATTGCCTACCCGGCCGGCGGGCTGCTGGATCGCGTCCGGACCTTCATAGACCGTATAGTCCGTATCGATCCAGCCGGGAGAGACAGAGTTTACCCGCACCTTTCCGCTGAGACTCACCGCCAGCGCGTGGGTCAGGGCGGAAATGCCGCCCTTGGCGGCTGTGTAGCTCTCGGTCTGGGGCTGGCTCATCCGGTCCCGGGAGGAGGAAATATTTACAATAGCCCCGCCGGGAGCAAAGTGGGGAGTAAACAGCTTGGCAAGGTAAAAGGGGGCCGTAACCCCTACCCGAAGCGCATAGTTGAACTCCTCATAGGTACACGCATCGATGCCCTTCATCAGGGGCAGTGCGTTGTTGATGAGATAGTCCACATGGCCGTAGTCGGCAATGACCTTGCGGGCGAAGTCCTCCAAGACGGCCTGGTCGGCCAGGTCGCCTACAAAATAATCGTTGGGCAGCAGGTCGATGACACACACTTTGGTGCCTTCTTTCCGGAACTGCTCCGCAATGGCCTTGCCGATGCCTTTGGCGCCGCCGGTGACGACGGCCACTTTGTTTTCAAACATAGCGCTTCCTCCTTACTCGGCGTCCTCGTCCAGGGCTTCTACCAAAAAGCTCACCGGACGAAAGCCGTCGTTGCAGGAGAGCATGGCAGACTTGGGATTTTTCATCCAGCCGTCATAAAAGTTCTCTCCGCCGTGGCTCAAGGCCAGCACAAAGGGGGAGAAGGTATCCCAGGCGCTTTGGCAAAAGCCATCCGGCTTTTCCCAGCCATTGGCGATAAAAACCTGTCCCACTTTCATGTCGCAGGCGTGGGAGATAGGATTTTCATACTGGGCCATCAGGTCCTCATATTGCGTGATACGCATGACGGTGATCTTACATTTTTTCATATGATGATACCCTCGCAGTGGTCAATTTCGTGCTGGATGATCTGAGCGGTCCAGCCGGTAAAGGTTTTCAGCCGCTCCTGGAATTTTTCATTCTGCCAGCGCACCTTGATGGACTTCCACCGCTTGGCTGGGCGGGTACCGGTGAGGGAGAGACAGCCCTCCTCTGCCTCATAGGGACCGGATTGTTTGATGATTTCCGGGTTAAACATGACCATGTAGGTGCCCTCGTTGTCAAAGGCGATGATTCGCTTATTGACGCCAATCATGTTGGCCGCCATGCCCACACAGCCGGCCTTGTGGTGCTCCAGCGTTTCCAGCAGATCGGCAGCGATGGAAAGGTCGTCCGGGGTGGCAGGCTCTGCCTTTTGAGCCAAAAAGGTTTCGTCTTTACAGATATCTCGAATCATAATTGATTTCTCCTGATGTAATAATTAACTGCTTGGTTATGAAGGTCTTATTTATTGGGATAAATCCCGCTTGATCGTGTGGCCTATGGCATAGAATCCCATATTGGGCATTATAGCACAGCAAGAAAGATGATTCCAATGTTTCTGCCCGCATAGTACGGAAATAAATTGTCTTTTTTTCTTATATGCCGTATAATAGTACTAACATTATGCCGCATTTCCATATTCTCCGATCAGAGAGGAAGATAAATATGGCTCGAGTATCCACCAAAGAAAATAAGACCATTTACCAGCTCACGCGGGAGGGTTTAAAGCTGACCCGGGAAGAGGCCAGTGAACTGTTGGAAACCATGTCTCCCGAACGGATCGAGAAGATTGAAAATGAACGATCCATGCCTCATCCTGATGAGGTGCTTCTGATGTCAGATAAGTATAAGCAGCCCGGCCTATGTAACCACTACTGTGCCAACCAGTGCCCCATCGGGCAGCAGTATGTCCCGGAGATCAAAATTAAAGAGCTGTCTCAAATCGTGTTGGAAATGCTGGCCTCACTGAACTCCATGAACAAGCAGAAGGACCGTTTGATTGAAATTACAGCCGATGGCAAAATCACGGATGACGAGCTGGAGGACTTTATCCATATTCAGGAGGAGTTGGAACGGATTTCGATTACTGTGGAGACCCTTCAGCTCTGGTGTGAGAAAATGCTGGATCATGGGTTGATTGACGTCGAACGGTATAACGCCCACCGTAAATGTGCGAAAGCCGAGGCTTAATTTTCTCTTTTTGCGGAAATAAACCATTGTAATTTGCGCCTGCATACCTTTATTCTCATGGCACATCACAGTAGAATAAAAGCATACAAGAGATGCTGTTTATTCCAAGGGGCGAAAGCAGAAATCTTTTGTTGGATGACCATGCAATCCACTTAAAATTATTTTATGGAGGGAAAGATATGCGTTACGAAGTAAAAGGTGGCTCGTTTCCGGTTGTTGTGTGTAATCTGGACAGCGGAGAGCAGATGATCACAGAAAAGGGCTCTATGGTCTGGATGAGTCCCAACATGAAAATGGATACGCAGGGCGGTGGCCTGGGCAAGATGTTTTCCAAGGCATTTTCTGGCGAGAGTATGTTCCAGAATACTTATACGGCGCAGGGTGACGGCATGATTGCCTTTGGCTCCAGCTTCCCGGGACAGATCAAGGTGGTTACGATTGCACCCGGGCAGGAAATGATCGTGCAGAAGAGTGCATTCCTGGCGGCGGAATCCGGTGTGGAACTCTCTATCCACTTCAGTAAAAAACTCGGGGCTGGTTTTTTCGGGGGAGAGGGTTTCATCATGCAGCGACTGTCCGGCCGCGGAATTGCCTTTGTAGAGATCGATGGCGAATTGGTGGAATATGAATTAAAGCCCGGCCAGCAGATCATTGTGGATACCGGAAATGTGGCAGGTTTTGAGCCGGGCGTCCAGATGGATATCCAGCAGGTGCCCGGACTGAAGAACAAGCTGCTGGGCGGAGAGGGGCTGTTCAACACCGTTCTTACCGGCCCGGGCCGTGTATGGCTGCAGACCATGCCCATTTGCAATGTGGCGGCGTCCATTCGTCCCTTTATCCCCACTGGGAATGGCTGACGAATTGGAGTCTGCGCAGAACGAACCTCTGTGCTGCTTGCGTAGAAAAGTCAATGTCCCGTTCCAATCGGCAATGTGCAGACTGAAAGGAGGACCAAATGAAATACGCGGCTGATTTTCGCAGTATTGCAAGAGACTCCTTGCGAGGGAAATGGCTGTTTGCGGTTGCAGCTGGTCTGGTTGCAGTGCTCCTGGGCGGTATCAGTTCGGATGGACCTGAGATCAAGTTCCATGTCGATGCTGCGGGTGCGAGCGCCAGTCTGGAGCTTGCAGGACAGAATATTTATTCTACCAGCAAAGGATTGGGACCGGAGCTGAGCACATTCCTGATTGGAGGCGCTGTTTATCTTATCCTGATTGCCGTTGTGTTTGCTGTGGCCTACTTTATTCTTGGCAGCATCATTGGCGTTGGGTATGCGCGGTTTAATTTGCGGATGGTAGATCAGGAAAATCCGGCCTTTGATTTCCTGTTTGCTTATTTTCCCTACTGGAAGACGATGGCTGCAGCCCGTTTTCTTCAGAGCCTCTACATCCTGCTGTGGACCCTGCTGCTGATCGTCCCCGGCATTATCGCCACATACAGCTATGCGATGACAGAATTCATCTTGGCGGAGCACCCTGAGCTTACGGCCAGTGAAGCCATTGCCCGTTCCAAAGAACTGATGACAGGAAACCGTTGGCGGCTGTTCTGTCTGCACTTCAGCTTCATTGGCTGGCACATCCTGTGTATATTCACTCTGGGAATCGGCAATCTGTGGCTGAATCCATATATACAAACAGCGACAGCAGCATTTTACCGTGAGATTTCCGGCTCTGTACCCGAGATCGGATACATTTAAGCGGAAATGCACGCGGATGAATTTTTATGATTTAATGGAAAAGCAGGTCCCCTCCGTGGGGACCTGCTTTTCTGTCCAATCAATCTTATTTACCAATTTGTTTTGCCTGCTCCACGACTTTTTGGTAAGGGCCAATAATATACTGGTTCATCTGTCCCTTCATCTTTTTCTGTACCGACGGAACCGCAAGCATAGCGCCCACCAGTTTCATCTGCAAAATACGCTTCTTTTGCTTCTGAGGGAAATCGTAGATGCCGTGGGCCTTATAAAATTTGTGGTCAGCCTTCATCATACCCTGCATCACATAGATGAGGTCACGGAAGATCTTCATGCCGCCTACGCCATAAAAGTTGGCCGGGCGGGACAGCTTCTTTTCCATGGCAAACACCAGAGCATCGGCCAGAGTCTGAATTTCGGATGCAGGATCTCTCTCATCTGTGGCTACACCGCACAGGTAGTTGCCGCCCACTTCGCTGCGGCCCTCGATGATCATGCGTAGATTGCTTTCATACCGATAGTCGCCGCTGATGAGATAGGCAATGGGAGTGCCGTGGGTCACGGTCCGGTGGCCGTTACAGAACTGTCGGTCATCGAAGCATTTAAAGCTGGAGTGAGTATAGTGGTCTGAGATGGTGAAGGCGTAGACAAAGGCGTCGGCGGACTGGATGGTGCTACGCAAAAACGCATCAAATCCATCCTTGTAGACGCATGTCCCGGTGATGGCACAGCCGAAGCACCCCAGACAGCCGCCGTCAAAGGGAAATTCCCGCAGGTTTACCACCCGGCTCTCAAAGGGCAGTGCGGCACGAAAGTCCGTGATCATGTTCTGAAGATTTTCATCGTCAGGGGAGTAGTTGGTGACGATGACCACATCCTTGGCCTTGCTCTTGGCTGCGCAAGGCAGCACCGGCTGATAGACTCGTTTCTCCCGCTGGGGCGTGCTGACAGGCGGTGTCACAAACAACCCATGCTCACAGGAAAACATCAGCTGGTCAAAAAAGTTCCGGGCATCCCGCTGGCCCTGTTCGGTGAGCAGGTCATCCATGTCGGCAGACAGCCCCCGCACGACCTTCGTTCCAAGATCAAAGCAGTTTTCCTCCACATAGCGGTGGGCGGTCACGTCATAGAAGTGCTTGGATGTCGTGATCTGGGAGGCAAATTTGCCGGAGAGATCCACGCCGTCGGCCTTGATGAGCTCGATGAGCCGGTGGAGCTGATAGGGTGCAATAAAGGTATAGACCGGGTAACAGAACAGCAGCAGATCTGCCTGCTACAACTGGCAGCGCAGCGGGGCAAAGTCTTTCTCATAGTTTTTAATGCGCTGCCCCACCGGAAGCACAGTAAAGGTGTGTTCGGGATGCAGTGCCTGTAAATATAGGGCAGTGTGGACCGTGGTGGAGTTTTTGCCCTTGGGGCTGGCGTTTAACACAAGAATATTCATGGGTGTTCCTCCAATTCGTGAAGCAGGCGGCTATACCAGCCGATTTCAAATTCTGCGGCGGCGATGCCGTACTGGATGGTGTATCCCTGGAAGCGCAATACCTGGGGCCAGTCAATGCCCGGCGGAAGCGCCTTGGGGTCCATCTGTTGGAAATACTCCTGGATTGCACAGAGCACCCCGCGGGTCTCTTCCATCTGCCGGATGTAGTCCCGGATCGCGGCGAGACGTTCTTCCGGCTGGGCAAGGCCTGCGAAAAACAGCCGGGATAGTTCCATATTTTTTACCCGGTCCGCCTGCATGGGCTGAGCAACCCAGCGGGAAAAGGATGCCCGGCCGGTTTCTGTGATGGAAAATCTCTTTTTGCGGCGTTTTCCCTCTGCGGTTTCGCTGGCTGTCACCTTGCCCTCTTTTTCCAGCTTGGAAAGGGCGGTCTGTACACTGCCCGCGCTGTGGGAGCAGATCAAGGCCAGGTTTTTCTTAATAAACTGCTGCAATTCATACCCGGTCATGGGGGAGAGGATGAGCAGACCTAAAATCAGATACTCCATAGTACCCTCCAATATATCGAATAGATATATTATAAGCGAGAGGTAGACTTTCGTCAATCTGCAGCGCAGACGTTTCAACCGGCAAAATAAGAAGAGCAGGCCCCGGAAATGGGACCTGCTCAAATTTTGGGTATGTATGTGATATCTTCCGGCAAAGAGGGGCGTTTACTGGATGCGGAAACCATTGGAGCACTTTTCAACGGCATAGTCCAATTTTTCATCCTTAGAGGGAAAATCCAATCGTTCATATCCATCTTCCTCATGGAAGGATACGATATGTTCCGTCCAGTCGATCCACAGGGAGGGGAAATTGGCTGCTTCCTGATCCTTGTCCATAGGTTCTCCAATCCTTCTTTCTAAGTTTTCTGTGTTGTCAGCTTCTGTTTACATGGGGATACTGCTGACCAGACGCTCGATTTCTTGCTGGAGCCTTGTTTTTTCTGCGGTAGTCTGGTCCATCAAAGTCTGCAGATAGTCCAACACGCTGCAAATTTGGCTTCTGGTATTTTGTACCTGGTCCTGGGATTGATGGATTTGATCCAGTACGGCCCAGTCAGCAAAGAGGCCGTCAAAGAAATAGTCGGCAACGCGAAGAAACCAGTCAATGTTGACCTGGAAGTCGGCGGCGATAGTCACGTCAGCCAGTTCCGTTTTGAAGCGGCGCAGCTGAGATTGAAGGGATTCTACGCAAGCCTGAGCCTCGTCCAAACGGCTGTGCTTTGCCAGGTCTGCCACCAGGCCGCCGCCCACCAGGTCCCAGGTGCCCCAGCTTTCGGCACTGTCCAGACTGTCTACGATCTGGTCTGTGGTGGTCAGCGCATTCTGGCCGGCGGCAAAGGCTTCTTCCAGTTCACGGCTCTGACTCTCCAGATAGGCAGTGCGCTCTTCCAGACGCAGGATTTGTTGTGCAATGTCGCCGCCGTTGGCCTTGACGGCCTGGGTTTTCTCGCGCAGCACAGCAATATAGCGGGCTTCACAGTTCTGGAGGGAATGAAGCTCTGCCTGATACCGCTCCAAGTCCTCCTCGATTCCATCCAGTTCTCTGGCGACTGCGTCATACTTTACCTGAGCGGCGTAGGCCTCCTGCCGCTCCTGGGTCAATTTTTCATCCATTTTTCCGATGACGTTGTAAAAGAACGCAGATAGGCTTCGGCCTTCTAAACGATCCACATCAGCCTGTTCTTTCAGAAAGCTCTCTTTTAACTCCTGCGCTCTGGCAGAATAGGTGTTCCGCTGGGTGCACAATTCTGCGATGCAGGTTTCCAACTTCTTTTTTCTGGCACACTGGGCCTATAACTTGCAAAGCTGTTCATCATAGCGGTTCATATCCCCATACTCCTTTCCCAAGTTCACACAAACTCTATGGTTTCAGTGAAATTGCTTTTCTCATCTTGATTTGAATGCCCAATCGCTGAGCATATCCGGAGTCTTTTTGAAGTGTCTCCATCAGACGAATGGTCAAAATTCTTGCTTTCACGTCCATCGGCATTCCCTCGTTTCAAGCAAACTCAGAGTGGTTTCTTCCTGTTTTCAAGGATATTCTATCATTCCCATGAGAGGAACACCACGTCGGTTTTGGCAAAATAGAACCGCCTATTTCTGCTGCTGCAGCAAATATTCAGCTCAAAGGCAGCTGAGAGTCCGAAATGGCAAGAGAAGTAGTTTGGACGCAGCGGATGACATACGGATTCCGCTCCCCATGTGATATAAAAAAGCCTTGGAAAGACAAGGCTTGTCGGCTGTCCTTCCAAGGCTCCTTGATTCAAAGAGTCTGCAGCAGTTCCACAATGATTCCATTCGGATTCCGGCAATCGGCTGCTCAGCATTTCTCAAATCCATATTCCATGGTGACGATTGCTAGAACCACATTGTGGCTGTTACTTCATCTTAAGTGAAAATTATTCTTTTGGGCCAGCAGTGTGGTGCATGGACAGAGGTTTGACATTGAAGTTGGAGCGGTATTCGGTCTCGTGCCAATAGAGATCCTCCGCCACCAGACACTCGGGGTTCAGTTCCACGCCGTCCAGGATGATCTCCTTAAATTTCTTGTAACCGGCCCGGTCGATGAGGTGGCCGCCGTGAAGATACTCGGGCTTGTAATCCATAACCCAGGCGGAGAACTTCTGCCAGTTCTTCAGTACGCCCAGGATCACATCCTCCGTAGCCCAATTGAGGAACATTTTCCCGGCACGGGGAGTCTGTCGGCCTGTGCGGCCGCCCAGGATCACCCGGTAGAACTTGGCCTCCTGGCGGGTCCAGGCGCTGGTGGGGCAGGCGCGGACACACTCGCCGCAGCCCACGCAGCAGCAGGCGTCTTTTTCTACCTTGCCGATGGCCGGATTGGCGGAGAGAACCCGGGTGGCTCCATTCTGACAGGCCCGCACGCAGGCACCGCAGGCGATACAGCGCTCGGGATGGTATGTCATGCGAGCCACGCCGATGATGCCGAAGTCACACATATGAGCTTTGTTGCAGTCGTTGGGGCAACCGGCAATGTTGATTTTAATGTGGTAGTGGCTGGGGAAAATGATAGGTTCGATCTTCCGGGCCAGCTCAAAGGTATTGCAGTTGCCGCAAATGCAGTGGTAATTGCCGATGCAGGCGGTGATATTACGGGCGCCGATGGTGGGGTAGCCCTCTGTGGGGTCCCAGGGGTGAGGCTCGTGGGCAATGGTATCCATGTCCACGTTGCAAAGCTCAGAGTCTACTTCTTTGATGTATGACTCCAGATAGGCGTTGACCGCCGGGATATTTTCGTAGGGGATGCCGGGAATGTCAAAGTTCTGCCGGGTACCCATGTGGAAGGTGCCGTCGCCCCAGGTTTTGGCGATGTGCTCCACATAACTGAGATACTTAGCGTCCACCGTGCCGCCGGGCACGCGCATCTGCAGCATGAATTCTCCAGGCACTTTGGACTGCCGGTAGCAGTTCAGCCGGACCTTTTTGATATTGATGTCCTGATTCATTCTCTGGCCCCTCCTTTCTTAGTCCACCAGATCCCGGGCTACCGTATAGGGGAATACCGGGCCGTCGAGACAGACATACACCTCATCGATGCGGCAGTGGCCGCACTTGCCCACCGCACAGGACATTTTGCGCTCGAAGCTCATCCAAACCTTTTCGGGATCCACGCCATGGTCCATGAGAGCCAGACCCGTAAATTTCATCATGGGCGGCGGGCCTACCACCACCACAGCATAATCGCCGCCGAAGGTGTCAAAGGGGATCTCCGGCACAAAGGCTGTCACCATACCGGTGCGCCAGCCCTCCATGGTGCCGTTGTCCAGAGTATAAATGGTAGAAAAGTGTTTTTTCCACTCTTCCAGCTCACTGTGAAACACAATGCCGTCGGCATTTTTGAAGCCGCAGATCAGGTGGACAGACTGGGCATAGCCCGGGGTTTGGGCCAGCATGTTGAGCATGGAACGAACGGGAGCCAGGCCAGTACCGCCTGTGATGACCACCAGATGCTTGTCACGGAACTGCTCTACGGGCCAACCTTTGCCGTAGGGGCCCCGCAGGAACAGGGTATCTCCGGCCTCCTTCTGGAAGATAACGTTGGTGACCTTGCCAACGGAACGGATGGTAAACTCCAGCCATCCGTCGCCCTGGGCGGAGACGGATATGGGGGCCTCGCCGATCATGGGAATAGACAGCTGCATGAATTGACCGTGGGCGGGCTTGGCGTCGGTAGCAACCCGGAAGGTCCACTCATGACGGCTTTCTTTTTTGACACTCAGGATCGTACAAGCCTGAGGCTGAACAGGATTCATCATGGTGCAGACCTCCTTTACTGGCTGGCCATGGAAGCCTTGATTTCTTCCACGGCGGCGGACATTTTGTTGACGGTTGCAGAAATGGAGATCAGTTCGGGGCAGCGATGGGTGCATCGGCCGCAGCCCACGCACATGTGTTCCTCACCGAACCGGGCCTTGTAGTCGTGGAATTTGTGGAGTATTTTATAACGCATGCGGTCGGCGGCGGTGGAGCGGAATTCACGCTGACCGGCCATCTGGTCAAAGCCGGCGATCTGGCAGGAGGCCGTTACCCGGCGGCGCTCGCCCACCTCGGGGTTGTCGCCGTAAATGATATCCCGGGTGGTGAAGCAGGTACAGGTGGAGCAGGCCACAGTGCACGAGCCGCAGGAGATGCAGCGGCTGTTGTACTCCTGCCACATGGGATGGGTTTTCAGCGCCTTGCGGACCGCCTTGTCGCTGAGATCAGGAATGGTGACCTTCAGTTCATTTTCTTCCACAAACGTGTGGGTGTAATCGGCCTGGGGCATGTCCTGGAAGTAGGGAAGCAGGGACTCGTCGGTCACCTCAACCAGAAGCCCATCATAGGAGAACTTCAGGGCCAGGGCGTAATCGTCGGTGCGGTTGGTACCCATGGATACACAAAAGCAAGTGTCGTCGCCGCCGTTACAGTCCATGACAGCGAACTTTACCAGTTCCCGGACCCGGGTGTAGTACAGATCATCATAACCGCCGTTGCCGGCATAGATGCGGGCTTGAACCCGCTGGGCGTTGATGTCGCAGGGGCGGGCCAGCAACAGAATCGGCTTTGTTTTGGCCTTGCTGGCGCGATATTCGTCTTCAGTAAAATAGAAAATGGCTTGCTGGATGGGAGTGATGACTTCTTTGGCTGGGTAATCGGACTTGGTGTCCCATACAATGTCGGCAAAAGAATCTACTTCTGCATACCGAATAATATCGGTGTCGGAGTAGCGACCTTGCTTGGGAAACCGCTTCGGTGCATAGACACGGTAGTCTTTCTTCAGTGCACGCAGTACGGCGTCCGCCTGGGAGACGGAGAGAGAAAAGCCTATGTTCAGTACCTCCCTAATATAGTGTGCCATTGAAAACTGTCCGTCCCGGAACCACTCAGCGGGAGAGAGTGCGGTTTGTGTCAGTTCCACAGAGAATTTCCACATAGCTGATGCCAGTATATCATAATTTGCATAGCTTGAATAGCAGACGAAGATAAATAAAAAGATATATTGTGCGATATTAACAGAAATAGGCAAAACAAAACCTAAAAAATTGCGGCGATTCTTTCGCTGAGGTAATATGCGCGCGGATAAAAGTTCCGCATCGCTATTGACAAACAAATCTCTGCTGCATATACTAATAACATCAAAAAGTTTTGATGTGAGGTGAGCAGATGGGAATCCACCAGGAAGATGCCAAGGTATTCAAGGCCCTGTGTGAACCAAAGCGTCTTGCCATTCTGGAGCAATTACGCAGCGGAGAGAAGTGCGCCTGTGTTTTGCAGGAACCCATGGATTTGACGCAGTCTGGTCTGTCCTACCACATGAAAATCCTGTGTGATTCTGGTATTGTCACCAGTCGGCAGGAAGGAAAATGGACCCATTACCGTTTAAGTCCAGATGGTGCGGCATGGGTGCAGAAACGGCTGCAAGCTATCCTGACTCCCGATACGGAACAAGATGATCACTGTCTATCCTGCGGCAGATAAACGCCATCGAAAAAGATGGCGTTTATCTAACATCAACACATCAAAAATTTTTGATATATCATTCAATATGTGCAAAGCGAGGTTTCCGGTATGGGTATATGGCAATTCGTTCAAAACGAGCTTTTGGGAATGAAATGGCTCAATCGGGTCATTGGAACTGGCTTGTCTGCGATAGGCTTGGACATAAACGGAAGATTGGGCGGCAGCGTTCAGTTTTTTCTCTATGATGTGATCAAGATCACGATTCTCTTATGTTTTTTGATTTTTGTGATTTCTTATATTCAAAGCTACTTTCCTCCTGAGCGCAGTAAGAAAATTTTGGGCCATTTTCATGGAATCCGTGCAAATATCATCTCTGCCTTGCTGGGGACAGTGACACCGTTTTGTTCCTGTTCTTCTATCCCGCTGTTTATCGGTTTCACCAGTGCAGGACTTCCTTTGGGTGTGACCTTTTCTTTTTTGATTTCCTCTCCCATGGTGGATTTGGGCAGTTTGGTACTGCTGATGAGCATCTTTGGGGCGAAGGTCGCGGTGATCTATGTGCTGGTTGGATTGGTGATTGCTGTGGCAGGGGGAACCATCATTGAAAAGCTGCACATGGAAAGGTACGTGGAGAGCTTCATCCTGTCCGCTGGGAGTGTCGATATTGAGTCACCTTCTTTGACCAAAGCAGAACGTATAAAGTATGCAGCAGAGCAAGTTTCTGCCACATTTAAGAAAGTGTTCCCGTATATTTTAGTGGGTGTGGGAATCGGAGCGGTGATCCACAACTGGATACCGGAGAGCTGGATCGAAGCTGTCCTGGGCAGCAACAACCCCTTTGGCGTACTTTTGGCAACCCTGGTTGGAATTCCTATGTACGCCGATGTTTTTGGTACCATCCCGGTGGCGGAGGCACTGCTTGTAAAGGGCGCACAGCTTGGTACGATCCTGGCCTTCATGATGGCGGTTACAACACTGAGCCTGCCGTCCATGATTATGCTGCGCAAGGCGATTAAACCGAAGCTGCTGGCTTTGTTTATTGGAGTTTGTACCGGTGGGATTATCCTGGTAGGTTACTGGTTTAATATATTTCAATTTGTTTTTATTTGAATTAGGAGGTATCAGTTATGGGATTTTTCAGCAGAAACAAGAAAACAGAGGCGGCTTCCTGCTGCTGCGGCGGCAGCTGTACGCCTGAGGCAATGGCTCAGGCGGAGGCAGGTAAAGCCACGGTCGGGGTCAAAGTGCTTGGTTCCGGCTGTGCCAAATGCAATGCTTTGGAGCAGGCAGTCCATGAGGCCCTGGCTGAGCTGGGTATGGAGACTGCCATTGACCACGTAACAGATTTTGCGCAAATTGCGGCCTATGGTGTGATGACCACTCCGGCACTGGTGGTGGATGGCAAGGTCGTGTCCTACGGCAAGGTTTTGAAAAAGGATGAGGCCAAGGCTCTGATCCAGAAGGTTCGGGGGTAACCTATGCATCAAAAACCGAAAGTGGCCTTTGTATGTGTTCACAACTCCTGCCGCAGTCAGATCGCAGAAGCGCTTGGCAAGCGGCTGGCCGCCGATGTGTTTGACAGTTATTCTGCGGGTACGGAGACGAAACCACAAATCAATCAGGACGCAGTCCGGCTGATGAAGCAGCTCTATGGTGTGGATATGGAGCAGAACCAATATAGTAAGCTGCTATCTGAAATTCCCCCGGTTGATATTGTGATCACCATGGGGTGCAATGTATCCTGTCCATCCCTGCCCTGTCGATACCGGGAAGATTGGGGATTGGAAGACCCAACCGGAGAGAAGGATGACGTCTTTTTGGAAGTGATCCACAGTATTGAGGAGAAGGTTTGTGAACTAAAACGCAGAATAGATAACGGCCTGCTGTAATCAATCAAAATGGTATTTTAAAAAATCCTTTGCGAAAATGTAAGGAGCCAAGCCAGAGGTATAATCTCTGCTTTCCAGGGTAAAACGCTGCAGAAGGGAAGAAAGCTGAGACAAAAGCCCGGCCCATCAGGAAATTCATTCCTGGTGGGCCGGGCTTTGCTGCCAGAAGAGTACGTGCCCATATGGGCGTTCATACCCTGACTTTCATTTTGTTTCCTTCTTCGTTTGAATATTTCTGTATGGAGTGTTATAGCCCGGTCAAAGGCTTCTCGATGCAGCATCCGTCCTCGTCTTGATAGGACATACCGACTGTTCCTGCGGGAAAATAATAAATAGTATAGTATACCCGGTTTTCAATATAATTATCCACATGGATATAAACTGGAACAAGCGGTATTTGTTTTGAGTACAGTCCTTTCGCTTCTCCCTCAATGGCCTGCAAGTAGTCCTTCGGAATCTCAATGTTGCAGGAAAGGATCGGGTGAGAAGATAACCACCCCAGTATTGACATCAATAAGAACCCTGCTATAACAGTCCCAACTGCGATCCGTTTTTTCCACATGCGATTTTCACCTGCATTTCATATTTGAAATTGGTTGGCTTGCTCCAGCCGTTCTATCAGCAGCGGGATTGCCGTACCGATCCAAAAATCTCCGCATAACCAGCCGGTTGACATTCCTACATGGGTTTTAGCAAATTGTTCTACGTAGCAGTCTTTGCCTGACTCAGGCAGTTCGCCCGTTAGACTGCGAAAGACGCTGAGTATGTCCTCACGGAGAGTTTCGGGGGAATATGGCAGTTCCACGGTCTGATACCGTTTCTTTAGAAGCTGCCACAGAAATGGATCACCCCGTAACCCCCACTGGTCCGGTTCCGGATCAAAAATCAAAGCAACAGATTTAGCTTTCATGGTAAGTTTGATACCTCCTTAATGCTTGCGTATTTCGCAGGTTCATTCCTGTTTTAGGTAGAAGCGAGTGAGAAAATTGTTATTTCCATCATACCCAATGTTGAAGGTCATTGGCAACCAATATTTCGCTATTTCATCATTTTATAAGAAGCAGACAATCTGGATTTTTCTTGCACAGGTTTTCATTCTTGCTATAATATAAACAATCAATGGGATCTGAGCATTTTGACGAACAAATGGAAAGAGGAGGTAATTGGTGTGAAATATAATTTTGCAATTATGGGAGCGGGAAGCATTGCCCAGCGTATGGGGGAGACCGTGCAAAAAACAGACATTGTCAACGGTTATGCTGTCGCATCCAGAGATCTGTCTCGAGCCCAAAATCTGGCAGACAAGTACGGCTTTTGTAAAGCCTACGGCTCCTACGATGAGATGCTGGCTGACCCTGCCGTGGATCTGGTGTATATTGCAACGCCCCATGTATTCCACGCCTCTCAAATAGAACAATGTCTGCGGGCGGGGAAGCACGTTTTGTGTGAAAAGTCCTTTACGATTAACGCGGATCAGGCCAGACGTGTCACTGCCTTGGCTCAGGAGAAAGGGCTTTTGCTGGCGGAAGCCATTTGGCCGCGCTATATGCCCATGGCAAAAACGCTTCGGGAGTTTGCTGCCAGTGACAAGATCGGAAAGATTCATAGTCTCACGGCCAATTTGGGTTATCCCGTCTACCACAGAGAGCGGCTCCACGACCGCAGTCTGGGCGGCGGCGCCCTGCTGGATGTAGGAATTTATCCCCTGACCTTTGCTTCCTTGATTCTTGGGGACGAGGTAACAGAGATCTGCTCGTCTGCAAGCCTCAGCGAAACTGGAGTCGATAAATTTGAAAATATTGTGCTCACCTATGCCTCCGGTGCTCAGGCCTCTATCTTCAGCAGTGTCGTCTGTCCTACGGATCGTCGGGGTGTTATTTACGGCGAAAAAGGCTATGCAGAAGTGGGCAATGTCAATAATTATGAGTATTTGCGTATCTATGATACCGACCATCAGCTGCTGGAGGAGACGCTTTGTCCGCCGCAGGTGACAGGTTTTGAGTATGAATTGGCTGCCTGTGTGGAGGCTATCTCCAAGGGCTGGACGCAATGTCCTGATGCACCCCAT
>OKRX01000507.1_pt1 | contig 30641 bp, 31 predicted proteins | sample 1601241 | NCBI WGS metagenome assembly OKRX01 (sample SAMEA3541500, study PRJEB24748) | human gut metagenome | biome: human gut; feature: human-associated habitat; material: faeces | place: China | collected 2012
CCCCCCCAGCCGATATAGATGCCGACGAACAGCACCGACACGGCCGTGCCCCACGCGATGCAGCGGCGCAGGCAGTCGCGCAGCGCCCCTTCGTCGCGCGCGCCGATGAATCGGCCCGTCAGGGCTTCGGCGGCGTATGCGAATCCGTCGTTCATGTACGAGAAGAGCGTAAACAACTGCAGCAGCAGCGTGTTGACGGCCAGCAGCGCCGGTTCGTCCATGCGGGCCGACGCCCCCGTGAAGAAGGTGTAGACGGCCACGATGCAGAACGTGCGCAGCATGATGTCGCGGTTTACGATGAAGAAGGTCTTGAGCGGTTTCAGGTTCACCACCTCCGCCCAGTCGATTCCGGTCAGTATCCTGCGGTAGCATGCGAAGAGCAGCAGGGCGGAGAGGGCCACGCCCGTCCACTGCGCGATAACCGAGGCGTAGGCGATGCCGACGATCCCCATGTCCAGTCCGAATGCGAACCAGAGGCTGCACAGCACATGGACCACGTTGACCGTGATGGCCGTGAACATCGGTATCAGCGCGTTCTGCATTCCCGTAAACCAGCCGTTGAAGCCGAACAGCAGAATCCCCGCCGGCACGGCCCAGATGCGGGCGTAGAAGTACTCGCGCGTCATGTCGTTGCCGTTGAGTCCCCATAGGGCCAGCTCGCCCAGCGGGTATTGCAGCAGCAACATCAGCAGGCCCATTCCTCCGGCCACGAGCAGCGCCCGGACCAGCATGTTGGTGCATTCGCGGAAGTTGCCCGCGCCGAACGCCTGCGCCGTCAGTCCGCTGGTCCCCATGCGCACGAACGAGCAGTTCCAGTAGATGAAGTTGAAGATCGACACGCCGATGGCCAGCGCGCCGATCGTCGCGGCCGTGTCCGAACCCCAGTGCCCGGCGATCGCCGTCGAGACGATGCCCATGAGCGGCACGGTGATGTTCGAGACGATATTGGGGAGCGCAATGCGCAGTATTTCACGGTTCATGTTCATGGAAAGCGACGGGGGAAATACCCGGCAAACGGCGCCGGGCGTTGTTTATGGATGCAAAGATAACGCAAAAGCGGCGAATTTGTAACGGCCTGCGGCTTTTATCTCCGAATCGGGCACGCAATATGCTTTTATCCGGAAAATTCGATTAACTTTGCCGCGTAAACATTCAAACTGATTATGAAAGACTTTAAAAACGACTCGACCTCGGTGCTTACGCGTTTCGGACGCGACAAGCGTCAGCGTACCGTGACCGCTACGGCGGAGCGTGTCGAGCGTCGCCCGCGTTTGCAGCGTGATGCTGCCGATTCGGAGCAGCCGTCCGATGACCGCAAGCCCGTCAAGCGGGCGTCGTACAACCCCCACTTTACGGAGGACAACCGTCCCGCATTCGACAAACCGCGCCGCAGTTTCGGCGACGAACGTTACCGCGACGGCGACAAACCGCGCCGCTCGTTCGGCGATAAGCCCCGCGGCGAAAAACCCGCCTACGGCGACAACCGGGGTCCCAAGAAATTCGGCGACCGCAAGTTCGGCGACAAACCCTACGGAGAGCGCAAATCCGGCGACAAGCCCGCCGGCGACCGTCGGTTCGCAGACAAAAAGTCCGGTGACCGCAGGTTCGGCGACAAACCCGCCGGCGACCGTCGGTTCGCGGACAAAAAGTCCGGCGACCGCAGGTTCGGCGACAAACCCTATAAGCCCGGATTCCGGAAGCACGACGACAAGCCGGCTTCCTATCCGAAGTTCACGCCCGAAAAGCAGATCGGCGAAATGCGCCTGAACCGCTTTCTGGCCCAGTCGGGACTCTGCTCGCGCCGCGAGGCCGACGATTTCATCACGGCGGGTCTGGTGACCGTCAACGGTCAGATCGTCACCCAGCTGGGCACCAAGGTGCTGCCCACCGACGAGGTGAAATTCAACGACAGCCGTGTGCAGGGCGAAAAGAAGGTCTATCTTGTGCTCAACAAGCCCAAGGGCTATGTGACTTCGCTCGACGATCCGCATGCGGGCAAAACCGTCATGGAGCTGGTGCAGGGCGCCTGCACGGAACGCATCTACCCGGTGGGGCGTCTCGACAAGAACAGTCTCGGACTGCTGCTGTTCACCAACGACGGCGATTTGACCAAGCAGCTCACGCATCCGGCCTTCCGGAAGAAGAAAATCTATCAGGTGTCGCTCGACAAACCCCTGACGCGCGCCGACATGGACCGCATCGCTGAGGGCATTACGCTCGAAGACGGCGAGATTTTCGCCGATGAGATCTCCTATGTCAAGGACAACAAGCAGGAGGTCGGCATCGAGATCCATTCGGGCCGCAACCGCATCGTGCGCCGTATTTTCGAGTTCCTCGGCTATACCGTCACCAAGCTCGACCGCGTCTATTATGCGGGTCTGACGAAAAAGAACCTCAAGCGCGGTGCATGGCGTTTCCTCTCCCGCGAGGAGGTCGAACGGCTCAAGTCCGGCCAGTACGAATAACGGAAAAGGGTGATTCGCAAGAATCACCCTTTTTCATTCAATGCGTGTCCCGGTACCAGCTCGTCTGCTTGTTCTCCTCGACGTATTTGTCCGACGGTTCGCTGAACGACACTCCCGAATAGTAGGCGACGGGGTTCATCCGGCCGTTGTACGCCGAGTAGAATCCCGGTGTGCTGAGCCGTGCGGCTTTGGGAAACGCCTTGTCCAGCTGCGCTTTGAAATCCTCTTTCAGCCCCGCGTCGCCGCAGGCCAGTTCGACCCAGTGGCCCAGATCGTAGAATATGTGCGAAGACATTCCCTCGTAGCTTTGCAGTTCCTCGGCATAAGACTTTTTCGGCGCTGCGTTGATGCGCCGCATGACCTCCTTCATACCCTCCATTTCCGACATCACGGCCAGCGAAATGCAGCCCGATTGGGTCGTCGCGTCGTTCATGTAGAAGTTCCAGAACGCTTCGCACACCTTTGTCAGATCGCGGGTTTTGCCGCCGTCGGTGAAGAACCACGGCATCGCCCGCTCGTAGGGGAATCCCTCTCCCATGATTTCGCAGGGCGCGGCAATCACGTAGTCCGTGCATTCGCGCAGGTCGTAAAGCGTCTCGATATTGGCCATGAAGCAGGCGTCGAAAAGCAGGTAGTCGGTCCTGTAATTCTGGGCCTTGACCGCCGCCGCGAAGTCCGTAATGTCGATCGACCGCCCCGTGTCGCCGAACGAACGGGTCGTCAGCGCCCCCGGCGCCGGGGTCCATAAATCCTCCAGCTCCTTCGACATCCGGGCCGAGTAGCTGAGCGCTCCCTGATTCGCGGGCACCCACGCCTTGCCGTGACAGCCGACGATGATCCCGTAATGCTGCGCCGGGGCGAGCGCCTCCACGTCGGCCAGCATGCGCTGTACGCATGCGGGATCGGCCGCCGCGAAATCGTCGTAGCTTTTCAGCAGCGCGAATGCGGCCGCCTGCTTTTCGGCGTTGAAATACGCCTCGTACATTTCGGCCTGCGAGTGCGCGTTGGGCTGATAGCAGACCAATACGCGGCCGTCGCCCGGAACGTTCGCATCGACGGCTTTCAGGACGCCGTCGATATTCTGCTTGTAGAATTTCAGCAGATCCCGTCCCGGCATGTAGAGCAGCATGGTCTGCGTCGCCGTCGCCGGACTCTGCGACACGGTGACGCTGCACTGCGCGCCTCCTGCGTTCAGAGTCAGTGCGACCGTCCCCAGCTTGACGCGGCTGCGGCCCGGATTCCCGTCCGACGCCGTCACCGTTACCGTCGTCTCGCCCCGGCCCCCTGCGGTGGGGGAGATGCCGAATCCGCTGCCCGTGGTGGTCAGCGTCCACGGTCCGGTCGCCGTCACGGTGAACGCCGCTGCCGATCCGGCCGTGCTGCGCAGCACCGCTTCTTCCTGCGAACTCGCTATTTCCGCCGGCTCCCGTTCCTTTTCGCAGCCGGCGAAAACCGCCAGCGCCAGCAGCAGGGCGAACGTGCGCCGGATTATTTGTACGTACGGGGTTTGAGGTTGTTGAACTGCCATGTGCGGTCGCGTTTATAGGTATAACCTTCGGGTTTGTTCCAGTATATGCGTCCGAAGTCGTAGTAGAGTCCCTTGCGCTTCTTGCCCTCCACCGTGTAGGGTACGGTCAGCGGGATGAACTCCACCGTTCGGCTGATGATGCGGCTCTTGTCGTACGAAAGCCCTTCGGTGGCCATCACGTCGAGCGCGTGGTCGAACATCAGGATATGGCGCGGCGTTTTCTGCGTCAGCGCGTCTCCCGACTCCCGGATCGCCCGGATGACGCCCTGCATCCGGTTGTAGTACATCTTTTCCTGCAGTTTGTTGCCCAGCGCGCCGTGGGCGTAGGCCATCAGGTTGAGGATCTTGGGGCTGAACGGATCGCGGGCCAGTGCATCCTCGCCCGTGTAGAGCATTGCTTCGAGCGTCTCGACGGCCGGTTTGTCGGGATCGAGTCCCGAAGCCATCAACAGCAGCTTGTCCAGATCGGGATTCGAGTCCAGCGGTTTGTAGCTCTCCTGATAGGCGTAGCCGTAATAGAGGTAGTGGTAATCCTCGTCGGTCAGCGTTTCGTCGCCGGCGTTGTAGCGCATCATCAGCGACGGATAGTAGAACGGCGACTCGGCGTCCATCGTCTTGTTCTGAATATCCTCCTCGTCGGGAACCTTCGCCGCGGCCAGCGCCGGAAGCAGAAGCAGTAACAGCAGTAAATTTTTCATATCCGTGTTTTAGTCCGTATTTTAGACACTAACGCGGAATCAGCGCAAATCGTATTCCGCAATCAGCCGGCTGAACTTTTCGCGCAGCGCCTGCGAACCCTCGACCAGCGGCAGCCGCATCGTGGGGCCGATTTTGCCCATCATCGAGAGCGCGCATTTCGCACCCACGGGATTCCCCTCCTCGAAGAGCGCGTGCACCGCTTCGTCGAGCGCCCTGTACTCCTCTTCGGCGCGGTCGAAATCGCCCTGCTTGGCATGACCGACGCACTGCATGAAACGTTTGGGAAATACGTTCGCCGCCACCGAAATCACGCCTTCGCCGCCGCGGCGCATCAGGTCGAGCGTCATGCCGTCGTCGCCCGACAGCACCAGAAACCCTTCGGGGCGGTTGTCGAGGATGCGCTGCATCTGCTCGATGTCGCCCGACGCCTCCTTGATGCCGATGACGTTCTTCATGTCGCGCGCCAGCCGCAGCGTGGTCTCGGCGGTCATGTTCACGCCCGACCGGCCCGGTATGTTGTAGAGTATCACGGGCAGGGGCGAATGCTCCGATACGGTGCGGAAATGCTGGTAAAGTCCCTCCTGTGAGGGTTTGTTGTAATAGGGCGTCACGCTCAGGATGGCGTCCGCGCCCCGCAGGTCGAATTCGCGGAGCTGGTCCAGCACCTCCGACGTCGAGTTGCCGCCGCAGCCCATCACCAGCGGCACGCGGCCTGCGATATGGTTGGTGATGAACATGGCGATCACCGCGCGTTCGGGCATGTAGAGCGTCGGGGTTTCGGCCGTGGTGCCGAGCGCCACGATGTAATCCACGCCGCCCTCTATTACGTAGTCTATCATGCGCGCCAATGCCTGATAATCGACGCGTCCGTCCGATGTGAAGGGGGTTATCATCGCGACCCCCACGCCTGTCAGTTTCTCTCTTATCATCGTATTCCGGTTTTGTTCGTAGTTTCTTTTCCTGCGGCTGTCTTCCGCGATCCGGCGCTTACGCCGTTCCCGCCGCCGCGTTTCCTGCTTCCGCCGCCGCATCTTTGTTTGCCGCCCTGCGTTTTAGCCTTCTTTCGGCATTGCGTCTTCTGCCTTCTTTGCCGTGTTTCCAACTTCCGCCGCCGTGGCATCTTCCGTTCCCGCCGCTGTCGTCTCTTCTGTTCCCGCCTCCGTTTCTTCGTACCGGCGGGGACGGCCTATCCGGTTGCGTCTGCCGGCTAAAACAGCTTCGGCTCGGCCGCATCCTTGTGCGCCGCGCTCCCTTCCGCGCCCCCTTACGTCCGCTTTTCCGCCGCATTTGCGGCGGGTATTTCGTCGCTGCCGATCATGGCGATAAAATCCTCTTCGGAGATGATCTTCACGCCCAGCTTCTCGGCTTTCTTGAGCTTCGCCGGACCCATATTCTCGCCCGCCACGATGTAATCGACGTTCGCCGATACGGCCGCGAGGTTCCTGCCGCCGTGTATTTCGATCAGCTCTTTCAGCTCGTCGCGGCTGTGGTTCGAGAACTTGCCCGATATCACGAAACTCTTTCCCGCGAGCGACTCCGACGCCAGCTCGCGCGCTTCGGCTTCGAACTTCACGCCCGCGTCGCGCAGGCGGCGGATGATGGCGAGGTTCTTCTCGTCGGCGAAGTATTCGATGATCGCGTCGGCGATGCGTCCGCCCACTTCGTCGGCTTCGGTCAACTCCTCGCGCGTGGCTTTCATCACCGCGTCGAGCGACCGGAAGTGTTCCGCGAGGTATTTGGCCGTGGTTTCGCCCACGAAGCGGATTCCCAGCCCGAACAGCACGCGCCTGAAAGGCACTTCGACCGATCCCCGGATGCTCCGGATGATGTTGTCTGCCGACTTCTCGCCCAGCCGCGGCAGACACGCCAGCTGCGGAGCCTGCAGGTCGTACAGGTCGGCCACGTCGCGCACCAGCCCGTTTTCGTAAAGCAGCTCGACGGTCTCTTCGCCCAGTCCCTCGATGTCCATCGCCTTGCGGCGGATGAAGTGGATGATGCGTCCGATGATCTGCGGACGGCATCCGCCCTGATTGGGACAGTAGTGCTTCGCCTCGCCTTCGTATTTGACCAGCGGCGTGCCGCATTCGGGACATACCGTGATGTACTCGAACGGCCTGCTGTCTGCCGGCCGCTGCGAAAGCTCCACGCCCGTGATCTTGGGAATGATTTCGCCGCCTTTCTCGACGTATACCATGTCGCCCGGACGTATGTCCAGCAGGGCCATCTGTTCGGCGTTGTGCAGCGTCGCCCGGCGTACCGTCGTGCCGGCCAGCAGCACCGGTTCGAGGTTGGCCACGGGCGTTATGGCTCCCGTGCGTCCCACCTGAAAGGCCACGCTGTCCAACCGCGTCAAAGCCTGCTCGGCCTTGAACTTGTAGGCCACGGCCCATTTCGGGGCCTTGGCCGTGAATCCCAGCTGCCGCCGCACGCCGAAGTCGTTTACCTTGATTACCACGCCGTCGGTGGGGAAGGGGAGTTCCCTGCGCGCTTCGTCCCAATGGGCGATGTAGGCGTCTATCTCCTCCGCACTGCGGCATATGCGCATCTGGTCCGAAATCTTGAATCCCCATTCGCGTGCCTTCTGCAAACTCTCCCAATGGTTCGTGAAGGGCAGGTCGTCGCCCGCCAGCTGGTAGAGCGTGCAGTCCAGACCGCGCCGCGCGACCACCGCCGAAGCCTGCTGCTTGAGCGTTCCGGCCGCGGCGTTGCGCGGATTGGCGAAAAGCGTCTCCCCGGCCGTCTCGCGTTCGGCGTTGATCTTGTCGAACGAGGCGTAGGGCATCAGTATCTCGCCGCGTATTTCGAAATAGTCGGGCCAGTCGTCGCCCCTGAGCCTGAGGGGTACTGTCCGCACGGTGCGGACGTTGGCCGTCACGTCATCGCCCTGCGTGCCGTCGCCGCGCGTCACGGCGCGCAGCAGCCGGCCATGCTCGTAGGTGAGCGATATGGCCGTGCCGTCGAACTTCAGCTCGCAGACGAATTCCGTGGGACCCGTCTCCTTCTCGATCCGCTCGATGAACTCGTGCAGCTCGTCCGGCGAATAGGTGTTGCCGAGCGAAAGCATCGGAAACCGGTGCTTCACGCTTCGGAACTCCGCGGTGATGTCGCTTCCGACGCGTACCGAAGGTGAGTTGGGATCGGCCATTTCGGGATGCGCGCGCTCCAGATCCTGCAGTTCGCGCATCATGGTGTCGAATTCGAAGTCGGAGATTTCGGGGGCGTTTTCGACGTAATATCTGAAGTTATGGTACTCAAGCTGCCGCCGCAGCTCTTCGATTCTCTCGCGTATCATAATATAAGTATAACCTGCGTAAAGGTACGTATTTTGTTCGTAACTACCTGCAAATTCAAAAAAAATGCAAAAAAAAAATTGAGTATGTGGTGCGATATGTAAATTTTGCTTATAATTGCAGAAAATTTCCAAGCATTATTATGGCTAAACAGAATACGACGAAGAAACATATCGTAACGAGCTTCCATAATCTGGCCCCCGAACTGCAGGAGGCCGTCAAGCAGAAATACCCGCTGGGGTTCACCGAAGCGATGATGCGCGTGGACAAGCCCAACGGAGATTTTTTCTATGCCGTACCTTTCGATACGGACGAAATCGCCTACATGGTTAAGATCGACGTCAAGATCGACGACAATGCGCAGGAGGACGACGACAAGGACTACTACGACGACGAGATCAAGGGTGCCGACGAGATTCAGGACGACGGCAATTCCGACGGCGGCGACGACTCCGACGACGACGTAAACATCTGAGGCCTATGACCCGCTTCGTTCCTCTCCTCGCGTTTGCGCTTCTTGCGGCCTGCGGCCTTGCGGACGACGAACGCGACGACAAGAACAAGCGCGTATACATCACTTTTGCAGATCCCGCATTCGAGGCTTACTGCCTTGAGCATTTCGACATCGACCACGACGGACGCATTTCGCGCTACGAAGCGCAGCGCGTCCTGAAAATGGACTGCCCTGACCGCGGCATCGCGCATATGTGGGAGATCGGCGAATTCTCGCGGCTCGAACGGCTCGACTGCAGCGGCAACGACCTCACGCAGCTTGATTTGCGCAAGTGTACGCTGTTGCAGACGCTCGATTGCAGCCGTAACCGCATCGCTTCGCTCGATCTGGACGGGCTGCGCGCTCTTCTGGAGCTGAACTGCGCGGACAATGCGCTCACGCTGCTGGACCTCAAATCCGCCGGAGCGCTCCGTCTGCTCGACTGCAGCGGCAACCGGCTCGTGACGCTCGACCTGCGACCCTGCTCGGAGCGGCTTAAGGCCGATGCGGGCGGCAATCCTCCGCTCACGACCGTCTACTGCCGCGCATCGCAGAGCGTCAGTGCCGACGGACATACCGAAATAATCGTCCGCTGATTCCGCATCGTCTTTTGGGCCGATCCGCTCCCGTCCGATCTGCTCCCGGTTTCCGCTCCCGGCCTCCACTTCCGTCCCGTCCGGTTTCTCCGGGGCGGGATTGTCGTTTTTTTCTTCGCCTGCGGCATGATTCAGTCCGGTGTTTTGCGAATCTTCCGAATGGCGGTGCGAGGAGTCTGCAGTCTGTCTGCTTTGCCTGTCTGCTTTGCCTGTCTGCTTCGTCTCTCTGCTTGTTCTGTCTGCTCTGTCTGCTCTGTCCTGTTCTGTCCTGTTCTGTCCTGCTCTGTCCGCTCGTCCATCCGCCCGTTTGTCCATTCGTTCGGCTGTTTCGCCTCCTGTCCATCTGTTCCATCTGTTCTGTCCGCTCGTCCAACCGTCCGTTTGTCCGTTTGTCCATTCGTTCGGCTGTTCCGTCTCCTGTTCATCTGTTCTGTCTGCTCGTCCATCCGCCTGCTTTGTCTCTCCGTCTCTCCGCTCATTCGTCCCCGTCCGCTCTGTCCGCTCTGTCCGCTTTGCCTGTCTGCCCCGTCCGTCTATCTGCCCGTCCCGCTCCGGAGCCGTCGAATTTTATTCCGCCGATTTCGCACAGTGCTTTGTTTTTTCGTCGCAGGATGTTTTTTCGCACCCGATTTCTGATACATTGTTGAAAAGTCGCCGCGGCGAATTGGGTATTTCGGATAATAATTAGTACCTTTGGATGCAAAAAATGTCTTTTGCACACAAAAATACAACCGGATACAATGAAAAAAGTTGACGTTATCCTCGGCCTGCAATGGGGTGACGAGGGCAAGGGAAAAGTCGTGGATGTGCTGACGCCTGCCTACGAGGTCGTCGCCCGTTTTCAGGGCGGTCCCAATGCCGGTCACACGTTGGAGTTCAACGGCGAGAAATACGTACTCCGCTCGATTCCTTCGGGCATATTTCAGGGCGGAAAAACCAACATCATCGGCAACGGCGTTGTCATTGACGCCGTCCTCTTCCGCGAGGAGGCCGAGGCGCTCGCAGCCAGCGGCCACGACCTGACCAAACAACTCTGCATTTCGAAGAAAGCCCACCTGATCCTGCCGACGCACCGCATTCTCGATGCGGCTTACGAAGCGGCCAAGGGCAGCGCCAAGATCGGCACCACGGGCAAGGGCATCGGTCCGACCTATACCGACAAGGTGAGCCGCAACGGCATGCGCGTCGGCGACGTGCTGAGCGCCGATTTCCGGCAGATTTATGCACGGGCCAAGGCGCGCCACGAGAGCATTCTGCGCGGTCTGGGTTATGAATATGATATTGCGGAACTGGAACGGAAGTGGTTCGAGGCCGTCGAATACCTCAAGCGTTTCAACATCATCGACAGCGAATATTTCGTCAACGGGTGTCTGGCTCAGGACAAGAGCATTCTGGCCGAAGGCGCTCAGGGCACGCTGCTCGACGTGGACTTCGGATCGTATCCGTTCGTCACCTCCTCGAATACCGTCTGCGCCGGCGCCTGCGTCGGTCTGGGCATCGCCCCGAACCGTATCGGCGAGGTCTACGGCATCTTCAAGGCCTACTGTACGCGCGTGGGCGGCGGCCCGTTCCCTACGGAGCTGTTCGACGAAACGGGCGCCCGGATGCGCAGTATCGGCCATGAATACGGCGCCGTTACGGGCCGTGAACGCCGCTGCGGCTGGCTCGACCTTGTCGCGCTGAAATATTCGATCATGATCAACGGCGTGACGCAGCTCATCATGATGAAGTCCGACGTCATGAACGACTTCGAGACCGTCAAGGTCGCCACCGAATACGAGGTCGGCGGCGAGCGCACCGCGCATTTTCCCTACGAGATCGGCGACGACCTGAAACCCGTCTACCGCGAGTTCGAAGGCTGGAAGTGCGACCTGCGCGACTGCAAGAGCTACGACGACTTCCCGGCCGCATTCAAGACGTACGTCGAATTCATCGAGCGCGAGACGGGCGTTCCCGTGAAGATCATCTCCGTCGGTCCCGACCGCGGCGAAACGATCGTCCGGTAGGGGAGCCTTTGGGCCGCCGCATGTCGCATGCCGCGTATGCCGCGCCGAATGTATCCCGCATGCCGTATTGCGGCCGGAGATGCGGCCCCGTGCGTGGAGTTTTCCGCCTGCCGCGGCGTCCGAAACAATGATACCGATTTAATTTTGTAACTATAACCTTATGAAAAAAGCACTTAAAATTGTCGTATTGGCCAAGCAGGTGCCCGATACCCGCAATGTGGGTAAGGATGCGATGACCCCCGAAGGGACGGTCAACCGCGCGGCGCTGCCGGCCATCTTCAATCCGGAGGACCTCAATGCGCTCGAAATGGCGCTCGCGCTGAAAGACCGCACCGAAGGCTCCACGGTTCATATCCTTACGATGGGTCCGCAGCGCGCCGCCGACATTATCCGCGACGCCATGTTCCGCGGGGCCGACGGCGGCTATCTGCTTACGGGCCGCGAGTTCGCCGGTTCGGACACCCTCGCCACGTCGTACGCGCTCTCTTGCGCGCTGAAAATGATCGCTCCCGACATCATCTTCGCGGGCCGTCAGGCCATCGACGGCGATACGGCGCAGGTCGGACCTCAGGTGGCCGAGAAGCTGGGCCTGCCGCAGGTGACCTATGCCGAGGAGATTACCGAAATCAAAGCGGATTCGCTGGTCATCAAACGCCGCCTGAACTGCGGCATGGAGACGGTCGAGACGCCCGTTCCGGTGGTCGTTACGGTCAACGCGTCGGCTCCCGAATGCCGTCCGCGCAACGCCAAGCGCGTGATGACCTGCAAATTCGCCCTCGCCAAATCGGAGATCGCCGCAGCTCCCGACTCGCCGGCCGCCAAGCGCGCCGCCGCCAAGGAGTACCTGCAGATCGTCGAGTGGGCCGCCGCCGACGTCAATCCCGATCCGCAGCAGCTGGGCCTTGCGGGTTCGCCCACCAAGGTCAAGAAGATCGAGAACGTGGTGTTTCAGGCCAAGGAGGCCAAGAAACTCACGGCTTCCGACGAGGATATCAATTCACTGATGGTCGAACTTATCGCGAGCCACACGCTCGGTTAAATCCGCAGAAGTAATCCATGAACAATATATTCGTATATATCGAGAACGAGGGCGGCAAGGTCGCCGACGTGTGTCTCGAACTGCTGACCAAAGGCCGCGAACTGGCCACGACGCTGGGTGTGAAGCTCGAAGCCGTAGTGCTGGGCGAGCATCTTGCAGGTATCGAGACCGAACTGGCCAAATACGGCGCCGACACCGTCTGGGTCGCCGACGACAAGATCTTCGCACCTTTCCGCACGCTGCCCCATACGGCCGTCATGTGCGGCCTGATCGAACAGGAGAAACCCCAGATCGCGCTGTTCGGCGCGACCTGCAACGGCCGCGACTTCGCCCCGCGCGTATCGTCGGCCCTCTACAGCGGTCTTACGGCCGACTGCACGCAGCTGGTGATCGGCGACCACAAGGACGCCAAGACCGGCAAGGAGTATAAGGACCTGCTTTACCAGATCCGTCCCGCCTTCGGCGGCAACATTATCGCCACGATCGTCAATCCCGACAACCGTCCCCAGATGGCTACCGTCCGCGAAGGCGTCATGCGCCGCGAGTACGCCGCTACGCCGGGCGCCGGCGAGGTGAAGAAGATCGACTGGCAGAAGTTCGTGAAGGACACCGATCTGGCGGTGCGGATCCTCGACCGCGAGATTTCGGAGAGCAAGATCGACATCAAGGGCGCGAGCGTCATCGTCGCCGGCGGTTACGGCATGGGTTCGAAGGAGAACTTCGATCTGGTGTTCGAGCTTGCCGACGTGCTGGGCGCCGAAGTGGGCGCCAGCCGCGCCGCCGTGGACGCCGGCTTTGCCGACCATGCCCGTCAGGTGGGCCAGACCGGCGTTACGGTCCGTCCCAAACTCTACATCGCCTGCGGTATTTCGGGTCAGATCCAGCATACGGCGGGTATGGACGGTTCGGCCATGATCATCTCGATCAACACCGATCCCGAAGCCCCGATCAACAAGATCGCCGACTACGCCATCACGGGCGACGTCAATGAGATAATCCCCAAGATGATTAAGTACTACAAACAAAATTCGAAGTAATGGCAAATTTCTTTTCAGATAACAAAGATTTGCAGTTCCACCTTGGGCATCCGATGATGCGCAAGATCGTGGAGCTGAAAGAGCGCGGTTTCGCCGAAAAGGATCTCTACGATTTCGCGCCGCAGGATTTCGAAGACGCTATGGACTCCTACCGCCGCGTGCTGGAGATCGCGGGCGAGGTCTGCGGCGAGGTCATTGCTCCGAATGCCGAGGGCGTGGACCACGAAGGCCCCCGCGTGGTGAACGACCATGTGGAGTACGCTTCGGGTACGGTCCGGAACATGAAGGCGATCGTCGATGCGGGCCTGAGCGGCATGACGCTTCCGCGCAAGTACGACGGTCTTAACTTCCCGCTGGTCTGCTTCGTGATGGCCAACGAAATGGTGTCGCGCGCCGACGCCGGCTTCGAGAACATCTGGGGCCTTCAGGACTGCGCCGAGACGCTCAACGAGTTCGCTTCGGAGGAGATCAAGGCCAAATTCCTGCCGTGGGTTTCCGCGGGCGCTACCTGCGCCATGGACCTCACCGAGCCGGACGCCGGATCGGATCTGGGCGCCGTGATGCTCAAGGCCACGTGGTCCGAGGAGAAGCAGACGTGGCTGCTCAACGGCGTGAAGCGTTTCATCACCAACGGCGACGGCGACGTTTCGCTGGTGCTGGCCCGCACCGAAGAGGGCACGACCGACGCCCGCGGTCTGTCGATGCTGGTCTACGACAAGCGCGACGGCGGCGTCAAGGTGCGCCGTATCGAGAACAAGATGGGTATCAAGGGATCGCCGACGTGCGAGCTGGTCTTCACCAATGCTCCGGCGCAACTGGTCGGCGACCGCAAGATGGGCCTTATCAAATACGTGATGTCGCTGATGAACGCCGCCCGTCTGGGCATCGGCGCCCAGTCGGTGGGTCTCTGCGAGGCCGCCTACCGCGAAGCTCTGAAATACGCCCACGAGCGCGAGCAGTTCGGCAAGCCGATCATCCGCTTCGCCGCCGTTTCGGAGATGCTCTCCAACATGAAAGCCAAATTGCAGGGCGTCCGCGCGCTGTTGTACGAAACCACGCGCTTCGTCGAGGTTTACAAGCAGTACGGCCATATCGCGCACGAACGTTCGCTCGAAGGCGAGGAGCGTCAGGAGATGAAGTTCTACAACCGCCTTGCCGACGGCTTCACGCCGCTTGTCAAGCTCTTCTCGTCGGAGTACGCCAATCAGCAGGCCTACGACGCCATCCAGATCCACGGCGGTTCGGGCTTCATGAAGGATTACCCCTGCGAGCGTCTCTACCGCGATGCGCGCATCATGAATATCTATGAAGGTACTTCGCAGCTGCAGGTCGTCGCGGCCATCAACTCCGTGACCAAAGGCACCTTCATGGAGCAGATCGAGCGTTACGCCGCCGCCGAATACAGCCAGCCCATGCAGCCCGTCGTTGCGAAGCTGAAGGAGCTGACCGCGAAATTCGCGGAGATGATCGCCCGCGTCGAAGCGGGGGACAAGGAGCTTTGCGGCTTCAAGGATTTCCACGCCCGCCGTCTTGTCGAGACTGCCGGACATATCATCATCACCTACCTGCTGGCGCGTCAGGCCGGCGAGTCGGAGGAGTATGTCAATTCGGCGAAGGTCTTCTGCAAGCTGGCCGAAGGCAAGATTTCGGAGGCATACACCTACGTCATGAACTCCACCTTGGAGGACGTCGAGCTGTTTAAGGCCGTTATCGAAGAGACGGAGTAGTCTGTCCGATACGCATTGTAAAAAAGGTTCCTCCCTTCAAGGCGGAACCTTTTTTTATTTGTGCGGTTCTGTTATTCGAATAAGATGATCCTGCAGTCGGAAAGCGTGACCTGTTTTGAAAGGTTATTCCCACGGATTTGTGGTCAGTTTGATTCCCCGGAAAAATTCTTCCATTGAAACGCCGTAATAGCTGCATAAAATGGCTACTGAGTAGACCGACAGCATTCGTTTGCCCGATTCCACCCGGCCTATATTGATTCCGGTATCCATCGTAACACGCATCTGAGATAATTTTCTCTTCTTGCGTAATGCTTTCAATCGCTCGGCAAGGTCGTTTAGGAACTGATTGTCTTTTCTCGGCAAACTCATTGTTGTGTCTTTATTTTTTTCGTTTCTTTTTGCAAGAAACGCTCTTTGGGGTTAAGAACTCGTCGAAAAGTTTCGGAGAAATTAGTTGTCTTTCGTCGGATAGTCGAGCGGCGCGAAAAATTCGCCGAGGGTGATATTGTAAAACTTACAAATAATCGAAATTGTCGTCAGATTCGGAAAATTCTTGCCGGATTCGAGTTGTGCAATGCTTAATTCCGTTGCTTCGGCCAATTGTTCCTGCGATTGGTGGTCGTGCATGTGCCTTAGTTCCTTCACCCGCAAAATGATTTTTTGAAGCAATTCTTCGTCGCGGCGTTGTTTTTTCCGTTCCATTACCCTCCCCTTGTGAGTCTTATTTAATAAATTCACATATTCGGATTATTCGACAGGGTAGTCGCTCTCGCCGAAGAATTCCCGGAGGCTGATGCCGTAGAAGCGGCAGAGTATTGTCAGTGAGATAAGGGTAGGAAATTTTGATCCGCTTTCAAAATGGAAAATATCCAGACCGGTATTTTCTATAACGTATTCCTGGGAATAATTATGATCGCGGCGCAACTGTTTCATTCGCGAAATGACATATTGAGCCAATTTTTCGTCCGTTCGTTTTGGTTTCATCTGCTTCATTTATACAAATGAAAGGATCAATCTAATTTTCTGCTCTGTCTATTTGTTCAGAATGAAAATTTTACTATCTTTGTGAGTGCAAACAGAAACTCCGAATACAGAAATTATGCTAACTTTGCGAAACGATACGGCTCCGCCGTAACGACATATTATAAGGTTAAGACAACCTTTACGCCGTTGACGAACTTCCGACTGTTTATATAACAGGTTTATGCATGGTGTAAACATTGTCTGAAACCCTTGTCATGTCCCGGCCTTGCGCCGGGACGGGCTTGGGCGTAAGGACAACTGCCATGCAAGGCTCGGAAGGCCGGTCAACGGGAGTTGCACCTGCGCCCTTGCTTTTTTTTGCGCAGGCCGATATTACCGGGTACGGTTCGGGCAAAGAATTCTTCTAGTCTGTGAAATGCGTCACTTATCAGCCCTGCCGTACCCGTTTTGCGCTTTTGGGGAATCCGGTAGCCGCCGCATTGCCGGACGGATGATATGCCGAAGGCGGCTTGGGCGTCTCCGGTTCGTTTGTCGCCGGGGGGGCGTTATCAATTCTGACGGACGGCGTATTCCCGTCCGATAGAAAAGGGGCTGCACTTCGGAGTGCAGCCCCTTTCGCCGTACATTACCGCTCGGCCTATGCCTTTGCGGGTTCCTTTTCGGCCATCACGCAGCGCGTCGTGCCGAAGATATTGAGGTTGAGGTGCCCGGCGACATAGGCCAGCGCCTTCTGCGCCTTGACCGAGTTGCCGGCTTCGTCCAGCGGGGGAGCGAACGCCGCAACGCCCATCACGCCCGGAACTACGCCCATGATGCCGCCGCCGACGCCCGTCTTGGCCGGCAGGCCCGTCGTGAAGAGCCAGTCGCCCGTGTGCTCGTAGAAGCCCACCGTCGCCATCAGCGATGCGATCTTCGGCGCCAGTTCCGGTTTGAATACCGGCTGCTTGGTCACGGGATTCACGCCGCCGTTGGCGATCGTCGCGGCCATCGTTGCGAGTTGCTTGGCCGTCACGCCGATCGAACACTGGCGCGTGTAGATGTCCAGCGACATGTCGGGATCGTCGTAAATCCGGTTGTAATTCTTCAGCAGCCATGCGATCGACTTGTTGTTGAAGTTGGTCGCCGTCTCCGATTTGTACAACTCGTCGATCACTTCGACCTGCGATCCGGCCAGCCCTTCGATAAAACCGACGATCGACTTCCATTTGCCGTCGCTGTCGCCGACGGGTTTCACCATCGAGCAGGCGCTGATCGCACCGGCGTTCACCAGCGGCGTCGAGGGGTGGTCGTTCTCCAGCAGGATCGCCATGATCGAGTTGAAAGGCAGTCCCGTCGCGTCGGCGCCGATCTTGTCGAGCATCTCCTGCGCGCTGTACTGGTTCATGGCGAGTATCGCCGTCGGCACCTTCGATACCGACTCGATGCCGAATTTGTAATCGGTGTCTCCCACGGCGATCACTTCGCCGTCGGGCAGGCAGGCCGCGATGCCGAAGAGGTTCGACGGCACGTTGGCCAGATAGGGGATATAGTCGGCGTTCTTGCCGCCCGTTTCGTTCTTGCAGCGCTCGTATGCCTGCTGTACGGCCTCGCGGACCGTAGCGTTGTCTATTTTTTGAATCATTGTCCGATCTGTTTATCGATTTATTTGTTGTGAAGTTCCGTCTCCGAAGGTTTCGCCGTCGGTTCGGGAGTGTTCGTATGCACCGGAGCCGCTGCGACGGGCTGCGTTTCCCAATGGAACGGCGCGAACTCTGCAGCAGCCTGCGGGTCCTTCCACGAGGGTTTGCGCAGTGCATAGATGACGAACGGCGCGCCTACGACCACCACGCAGCCGATAATCAGCACCGAGAACCATACGGTGTTGCTTCCGGTCGAGATCTGGCTGGGTGGCACGAAGCTCAGCACGAACGCCAGCAGGGCGCCGCAGAAACCCATACAGCCGAGGAACCACATCAGCCCGTTGCCCTTGCCCAGACGGAACGGACGGTCGGTGTTCTTCATCTTGTATCGCAGGACGATGGCGGCCGAGAACATGAGCATGTACATGATCAGGTACAGCAGCACGGTGAGCTGCGACAGAATCTGGTAGAACGACTGCACCGAAGGCATCACCACGAACAGCAGCGCCAGCAGCGTCACGACGCATCCCTGAATCAGCAGGATGTTTTTCTGCACGCCGTTTTTGTTGGTCTTCTGGAAGAACGGAGGCAGATAGCCCGCCTTGCCCACGGCGAAAATACCCTTCGAAGGACCTGCGACCCATGTCAGCACGCCCGCCAGCACGCCGAACATCAGGGCGATGGCGATAATCGGGCCTGCCCACGACATATGCAGGTAGTGGAAGTAGTTGTCGAAGCCCACCAGCAGCGACTGCGTCAGGCTGATGTCCTTTGCGGGAATGATGAAGCCCAGCGAGAAGGTGCCCAGCACGAAGATGCAGACCGTGACCAGCGAACCGATGATGATTGCCTTGGGGTAGTTCTTCGACGGGTTCTTTACGTCCATGACGTGTATGCCCATCATCTCCATACCCGCATAGAAGAGGAAGATGCTGCTTGCCAGCACGAGGTTGTCGAATTTCGAGAGGTCGGGGAAGAATCCCTGCGACATGTCCATGTGGTTGTGGCCGCCGGTCGAAATGTAGATGATGCCCAGCAGGATCAGCAGACCCGCGGGAATGATCGTGCCGATCATGCCGCCCCATTTGCTGATTTTACCTACCCATCCGAGTCCCTTGAGCGCGATGAACGTGGCGATCCAGTAGATTGCCAGCACCATGCAGAGCGTGAAGACCTTGTTCGAGGCCAGCGCCGCGTCGTGCACGTCGTTCATGCCGATAAAGGCGATCGACACGGCGCCGAACGTCAGTACGGTGGGGTACCAGATGGTCGATTCGATCCATTGCAGCCAGATGGCAAGGAATCCGGTGCGTGCGCCGTAAGCTTCGCCGACCCAACGGAAAACGCCGCCCTGTTTTGTCGAGAACATCGCGGCCAGCTCCGCGGCGACCATGGCCGTGGGGATGAGGAACACGATGGCGGCAAACAGATAGTAGAATGCCGACGAAAGTCCGTAGACGGCCTCTGCGGGCAGGCCGCGCAGACTCACTACGGCAGTCACGTTCATAATTGCGAGTGTCATGACACTCAGTTTGAACCCGGTACTTGTGGTAGTTTTCTTTACATCCATAATTCAATGAAATTGAGAATTGATTTTAACGGATGAAAACGTTGCAACTACCGTGCAAATCCGCCGGATGAACCTCTTTCGCCGGGAGGATGGTAGGATTGTAGCCGAAAAAAACTATATTTGCACATAAAACACTCCTTTTATGTACCGTATTGTTGTTATTTTGCTTGCGGCCCTCTGCGCCGTTTCGTGCGGTCGCCGTTCGTTGCGGCAGCAGACCTCCGCCGCTCCCCAGATGCGGGTTTTCCTTCCGGCCATCGCGCCTTCGAGTCTCTCCGACGACGCGAAGCGCGACTACCTGCGCTGGCATTACTGGGACCGTTTCGACTTCGCCGACACCCTTTTTATTCGCGAGGTTGATACGGTACAGATGGTCGAGGCCTATGTCCGCTGGATCGCGCTTATCTCCGACCGTCCGACCGACGGCGTGCCGATGGATTCGCTCATGCGCCGCGCTTCGGCTTCGCGTCCCATGCTCGACTACTTCACGATGCTGGCCGAGCTGGTTATCCACGACCCCAATTCGCCGCTGCGCAACGACGAATTCTATATTCCCGTTCTTCGGGCCGTGCTGGCGAGTCCCTATTACGACGAGTACGAGCGTATCGGCCCCTCCTACGATCTCAATATGGCGATGCAGAACCGCATCGGCGAGCGCGCCAACGATTTCCGCTATACGCTCGCTTCGGGCGCCACCGGAACGCTCTATGGCGTGAAGGCCGAATACGTGCTGCTGTTCATCAACAACCCCGGCTGCCCGATGTGCAAACAGCTGCGCGAGCAGATCGGCGGTTCGCCGATGCTCTCCGAGATGATCGAGCGGGGACGGCTGAAGGTCGTCGCGCTTTATCCCGACGAAGACCTCGCCGAGTGGCGCGAATACCGCGGCCATATTCCGCCGAGCTGGATCAACGGTTACGATGCGGGCTGCGTCGTGCGCGAGAAGAGTCTCTACGACCTCCATGCGATTCCGACGCTCTACCTGCTCGACCGCGACAAGCGCGTGCTGGTGAAGGATTCCACCGACGTGCCTTATATCGAGGAGGTTATCGACCGCCGGGGCTGACTATAAGCAGGGCTTATCGTTCTATAAAAAAAGACAATCGTTTTTATATGCGAATTTCGCCCCTAATCGTTACCTTTGCACCACACAAACAGAATATAAACAATAAACATTACTACGATTATGGCAAAGAAATGGCGTTGTACCGTATGCGGTTACATCCACGAAGGTCCTGAGGCACCTGAGCAGTGCCCGATGTGTAAGGTAGGCAAAGAGAAATTCGTCGAAGTCGTCGAAAAGGAGGGTGACCTCGAATTCGTGACCGAGCACGTTATCGGCGACGGCAAGGGCGCCAGCAAGGAACTCTGGGAGGGCTTGCAGAACCACTTCATGGGCGAATGCACCGAGGTGGGCATGTATCTGGCAATGAGCCGTCAGGCCGACCGCGAGGGTTATCCCGAAATCGCCGAGGCTTACAAGCGTTACGCATGGGAAGAGGCCGAGCACGCTTCGAAGTTCGCCGAGCTGATCGGCGAGGTGGTATGGGACACCAAGACCAACCTCGAAAAGCGCATGAACGCCGAGTGCGGCGCGTGCGAAGACAAGATGCGTCTGGCCCGCATGGCCAAGGAGCAGAACCTCGACGCCGTACACGATACCGTGCACGAAATGGCCAAGGACGAAGCGCGTCACGGCAAGGGCTTCGAAGGTCTCTACAAGCGTTACTTCGGTAAATAACGGCTGATTCAATCGGAGTTTCCACATATTTGCGAGGGTGAACGGTTTGCGTCTGAAACGCCGTTCACCCTTTTTTCATCTCCCTGCCGTGCGGTTTGCCGGGGTCCTCTTTTTCTTTGTTTTTCTGTTTCTCAGTTTCCCGGTGTCCTTTTTCGAATTTTACCTGCGTGTCTGAGGTAGCTATACGAAAGTATATGTCCACGCGGACTTGCATCTGTAACGTTGTCGTCCTGTCACAAAAAAACGCCGGTGCAATTCCTTGCACCGGCGTTTTTTCCTACCTTATCTGGATCTTCTGAGGAACGAAAGGAACGAAAACTTGTCGGATAACCAGTCATACCCATCCTTGATCCGGGAAGCGACCTCGTAGACCGTTTCGATCCGGTTCCGGATGTAGTTCAGGGCTGAACGCACGGCCAGCAGATAGACCACGGCTGCGATTACGGCGAAGAACCCTCCGGTAATGAGTGCTGCGACTGCGACGGACCCGGTCAGCGACGCGAGCCACATGACGAATGCATCGATGAAGAGGATGATCGCAATGGCAGCCGTCACACCGAAAAAGATCAGCGATGTGACGATGTTTCCGGTTGGTGACGGGCTATCTTTCATGGGGCGGTCCCGTTTATTCGTCCTTGTCGCAATCGCAGTCAAGACCGTTGCAGTCGCAATGAATTTTGTCAATTTCATTTTTCAGCTTGCGGGTGCCTTTTTTAGCCATATCGCGGATGTCCTCACGGAATTCGGGTCCCGATTTGGGGGTTACGAGCATGGCGACGACGGCTCCTACCAGAGCGCCGCCCAGAAAGGAAGCGAGACAATTTGCAGAATGTTTCATATTCGTATAAAGTTTTAAATTCAGCAGGAAATCTTGCAAAGTCCGGGCCAAAACGTTACCTTTGGATGTATGACCGAAGACCGCCTTACCACCGTCGCTTTTACCGGCCACCGCACTTACGACGGCCAAGCCGCTGCGGCTCTGCGCGCGACGGTGGGGGAGTTGTACGCCCGCGGCTTCCGGACTTTCCTCTGCGGCATGGCCATGGGCTTCGACCTCGCTGCCGCTGAAGCGGTCCTCGCGTGCCGCGATTCCCAAACCGCATCGGTCTTTTCTCCTGCCGCGGCTTCCGTTGCCGCCTTTCCCTCCGTTGCGGCTTCTGCTGCTGTCCCTCCTGCATCGGCCTTTTCTCCTGCTGTGGATTCCGTTTCGGCCTTTTTTCCGGAACCGCACTCTCCGCACACGCCGATGCCCGGTTTGCGGCTGGTCGCCGTAATTCCTTTCCGGGGACAGGAGAGCCGCTTCCCGGCTGCCGACCGCGAACGCTTCCGGCGTGTGCTGGCTGCCGCCGACCATAGCGTGACACTCTCCCCGTCCTATCATGCAGGGTGTTATGCCGTGCGTAACAACTACCTTGTAGAGCACGCCGCACTGCTGGTCGCGTGGTACGACGGTTCCCCCGGCGGCACACACTACACCGTTCGCCGCGCTTTGGGCCGGGGTCTCGAATTCATCAATCTCCATCCGCATCCCGCCGCACTCCGGCAGGCCGAACCTACGCTGTTCTGATACTCTCCCGACCCGCGGAGGAAACGCACTGTACGGCGGCGGTGTTCCGGCCTGTACTTTCTGCTGTCACCGTTCGACTTTTCTGCCCTCGCTGTCCGGCCTTTTGCCGTTGCCTTCTTCCTTTATGCTGCCTAGCCCTCCCCGGCCTTTTCTTTCAGCGCCGCTCAGCCTTCCCGCAGTTGCTGCCCGTACTCTCGCCGTCGGCATACGCTTTCCCGATGGTCTTGCCCGCATTGCCTTCCGCTTCCTTTAATAAAAAAGGACGGCACTTTCGGTGCCGTCCTTATCCGTTTTCGCAGTATCCGCGCAGTTATTCCAACTCGATGCCTTTCAGCAGGCTTTCGATCCGCAGGCGGGTTTCCCGCTTGCCGTAATCCTTTTTCTCGTACCTGAATGTCGCCGTAACGAGCGATCCTTCGTAAAGCATGTCGTAAACGGCATAAACCAACTCCGGATTCTCCGTTATGTATCCTTCGCTGCACAACATTTCGCGGCCGCCGATCTCGGTGCGCTGCGTCGGCGCGATGAATCCGCCCGTGTAGAAAGCCGAATCGCGTTGCGCGCAGTGGTCCGAAATCTCATCGACGGACGTGATCTCTTCCGGAATCATATCCACGACCTTGCCCAGACTGTAACCTATCCGGTCGTTGTAGGTGTCGAAACCGTAGTAGGCGTAGGTTTCGTCCGTTTCGGGCTGCACGGTTTCTTCGAGCAGGGTGTATCCGGCGGGAATCTTCGCCTTGATTCCCTGCGCACCCGTGTAGATTTGTTCGGTATCCACCACTTGCATCTCTTCGCCGCCGGCCAGCCGCACCGACAACTGTCCCAGATAGAGCAGTGCCGCGAGCGAACATGCCGCCAGCGCCGCCGTGCGCCAGAATGCCGTGAAACGTCCCTCCTGATGCTGGATTTTCAGGATGACGACGAGACCTTTGATCGCCTGAATCGCGCCCCAGATAATGGCGCCCGTTGCGACTACGTACTGGCCCCCGGCTGTCGCGAAATAGTAGGATAAGAAACTGAAAGCCAGTCCGCCGACGCACCAAAGCGCTCCTGCAAGCAGGTTCTTCTTTGCTTCGGCCATCTTCTGCGACCGGTTGCCGTCCGCAGAGTTTTCCGCCGTAACCTGTGCGGCAGCCTCTTCCGGCATCGGTTCGAACACATCGTTTTTGTTTTCCGGTGTCTCCATGGATAAAGGTATTTTTAAGGGTTAGGGATCTAATGCGGCAAAGATACGGGTATTTTTCCTTTTCCGTCTGAAAAACGTTGGAAAATCACCGCCCTCAACCGTCCCGGCCCTTCTGCCGTCTCCGCTCGGTTTTCCTGCGATCACCGTCCGTTCTTTTGTCGTTGCCGTCTTCCTCCATTCCTCCTTCTTTGACTTCTCTGCCGTCGCCGGCGGGTCTTGCTGTCATCGCCGTCCGTCCTTTTGTCGTTGCCGTCTTCCTCCATTTCTCCCTCCTCGGCCTTTCTGTCATCATCGCCGGGCTTTCTTCCGTCGCCGCTCCGGTCCTTCCGCCGCTGTCCCGGTACTTCTGCCCTCAACCGTCCGGCCTTTCCGTCCTTGCCGCCAGCTCTCTTTCCCGGCCTGCATGAAAAATCCCCGGAAGCCGCGCTTCCGGGGATTTGCTGAAATCCTGTTTCGGAAAGGATTATTTCCAGTTGAGGATCTTGTGGAAATCGTACTCCTCCGGATTGGGGACATACTGCTTGGCAGCCTCGTAATCCGTGGGCGTGATGGCGTTGAGGATGGTCTCCACCACCGACGAGAACTTGTCCGACTTGATGTCCACCAGACGGGGCGGAATCTTGCCCGTCGTGGGATCCTGCAGGTCCTTGAGGTAGAGCGGACTTACGTTGCCTTCCGAATCCACGTAAACCATGCAGCCGGTCTTGCCTTCGGCGAAGAGCTTGTGCACGCCGATACCCAGCTCCGAGCAGTACGTCAGATCGTATGCGATCGGGGTCTGGCAGCGGATCTCGTAACCCAGCTCCACGGGGCGGCTCTTGACCTTGATGCCCAGCTCTTTCACCTTCTTCTCGATCATCTCGTTGAAGATGTGCGCCTTCGATACCTTGCCCAGTTCGGGGTGTCCGTGCTCGTCATAGGTGAAGTGGATGCCGCTCTTGCGGATCTCCTCGTCGCTCAGCGCGTGGAATACGCCTTCCGAGATAACGGCAGCTCCGTAGTCCATGCCCATGATCTTGCGCTTGATGATCGACGAAATCACGAGGTTCACGATCTTCTCGACGGTGATTTCCGTCTTGTCGAACATTTCGGGAATGACGATCATCGGGTAGTGGCAAGCCTCGCCGATGCCGAATGCCAAGTGGCCGGCGCTGCGGCCCATGGCAGCCAGTACGAACCAGTTGCCGCTCGTGCGGGCGTCTACGTAGACGGCACGTGCGATAACGGCGCCCTTGTCCTTGGCCGACTCGTAACCGAACGTCGGCGTGCCTTTCGGCAGGGGCAGGTCGTTGTCGATGGTCTTCGGGACGTGGATGTTGGCGATGGGGTATTTCTTGGCCTCCAAGAACTTGGCGATGCGGTTCGCGGTCGAAGCCGTGTCGTCGCCGCCGACCGTCACGAGCAGTTTGATGTTGTTGTCGGTGAAGAACTTGAGGTTGAAGTTGTTTTCGAAATCCGAATCCTTGGGTTTGAAACGGCTCATCTGCAGGAACGAACCTCCCTGATTGAAGATACCGTCGGCCATGGGATAGTCGATGTCCACGGTTCGGGGCGAGGGGTTGAACAGTCCCGTGTAGCCTTCGTGCAGGCCGATTACGCGGTAACCTTTGCGGAGGAAGGTCTTTGCGACGCTGCCCACGACGGTATTCATACCGGGCGCGGGTCCGCCGCCAGTCAGAATTGCGATTGCTTCTTTCATGGTTGTGTTTGGGTTTTTATGTTTGAACCTGAATTAACCTAAAATTGACGCCCAAAAGTACGATTATTTTTTCAAACGGGCAAAAAAAGCCGTTTCGATTGACCGATGCGGGCCGTGTAATGTCTTTACGGAATAAATAGGAGCATCCTGCGATTTGCAAATCGATATTTTTTATCTATATTGCATAACCATATTGCGTCTAACTCTCACATTTAAAAATTTTTGCTTATGAAAAAACATTTACTGCCATTGTGCGTGACGCTCTTCCTGATTTTTGCCGGGGAAATGACTGCCGGCTGCGATAAGCTGGATGATAAATACAAGTCGGAAAAAACTGTCACGCTCACCATCGCTTCCGTCAAGCCCGCTGCTGCCGACGACGACTATGATTGGTTGCAGGGGCTGCCTGTCTATATTTACAAAGAGGAGAGTCCGGACTGGCGGTTGTGGTATTCGCATGATCCGATCCGGGGCTTCGATGAAATCTATGAGGAGGGATATGAATACGTAGTCAAAGTCCGGAGACTGACACTGGCCGGTCCTCCTCAGGATGCAGGCGCATATGTATACGAATTGAAAAAGGTCGTTTCAAAGACGCAAAAGGATTCCGAAGGTGTTCCCGAATCCTATCTTCGGTGAGGAGAGGAATGAAAAACGGTGTTCGGACACGATCCGAACACCGTTGAATACATAAAATTCAGTACTGATGAATATGCTGAGTTTCTGTTGCTCTTATTCCCTGAATTTAGAGAACGCCGTGGGGCTTACTCAATTACCGTAACGTTCACAGCCTGATCGCCTTTGGCGCCGCTGCCGACTTCGAATTCGACTGCCTGACCTTCGTTGAGCGACTTGAATCCGTCCGTTACGATACCGGAGAAGTGAACGAAAATCTCTTTGCCGTTCTCTCCCGTAATGAATCCGTAGCCTTTTTTGCTATCGAACCATTTTACCTTACCTGTCATAAAAATTGAAAATTAAATAGTTTGTACAGGGCAAAGTAAAGTAAAAATCACTGGCTTTCAAAACTTTTTGGCATGTTTTTTTCAGGTTCGGTCGAAATTTTTTTATCTTTGCTCTGTAACAATGACCTTAATGACGATGCGATATGAATAAAAAACTGAAACTCGCTCTGGCTGCGCTGCTTGGCTTTTCGACTGCCTGCTCGACGGTCAAAAACGCTCCGGCGAAGGGTGCAGAGGAACAGAAGCAGGAGACCGGATCGCAGGAGATTCAGGACTCGGTGAAGGTGCCGCCCCGCATTGTCGTCATGTACGGCGTGCGTCCTCCGGGACAGGCCGGACCTGCTACGGGCGTGCATATTCCCGATGCGAAGGTGCAGTCCGCCGAACCGGAGGAGCTGGATCCCGTTGCGGAGAAACCGACCGAGGATACGCCCGTCATGGACACGAAGAAGGGCGCCAAGGCTCCTGAGAAATAATCCATGGCGCGCCGCCGTCCGGGCCTGCGCAAACGGCTGGCCCTCAATATCTTTTCCGATCTCTACGCTTCGACGGTCGCCGAGCACCGGCTCACGACGCTCTTCTGGGAGTGTACGCTGCGCTGCAACCTTTCGTGCCGTCACTGCGGCAGCGACTGCCGCGTGGACCCCGGTGTGCCCGACATGCCGCTCGAAGACTTCCTGAAGGTGCTCGACGAGGAGATCACGCCCCATGTCGATCCCTCCGAGGTGCTGATTATCTTTTCGGGCGGCGAGGTGCTGGTGCGTGACGATCTGGAGCGTGCCGGAGCCGAAGTCACCCGCCGCGGCTATGCGTGGGGCATGGTCACCAACGGCATGGCCCTGACCGAAGCGCGCTTGCGAAGCCTGCTCGACGCCGGACTGCGCAGCGTTTCGGTCAGTCTCGACGGCTTCGAACGCGAACACAACCATATCCGCGGCAATTCCCGCAGTTACGACCGCGCGCTGGCGGCCCTGCGCATGATCGTCCGCGAACCCTCGCTGACCTACGACGTGGTGACCTGCGTCACGGGCGCCATGGTGCCGCAGCTCGAAGCGTTCCGCGACATGCTGATTGCCGAGGGCGTTGCACATTGGCGGCTCTTTTCGATTTTCCCCATGGGCCGGGCCAAGAACGATCCGTCGCTGCGCATGACCGACGCGCAGTTCCGCGAAATGCTGGAATTTATCCGCCGCACCCGCAAAGAGGGCAGGATCGGGACCAGCTATGCCTGCGAAGGCTTCCTTGGGGACTACGAGACCGAAGTCCGCGATTACTTCTACCAATGCGCCGCCGGAGTCTCGGTGGCTTCGATCCGTGTCGACGGCGCCATTTCGGGCTGCACGTCGATCCGTGCCAACTTCCATCAGGGCAACATCTACCGGGATAAATTCTGGGACGTGTGGCAAAACCGCTTCGAACCCTTCCGCAACCGCGATTGGGCGCGGCGCGGCGCATGCGCCGACTGCAAGATGTTCCGTTACTGTCTGGGCGGCGGCATGCACCTCCGCGGCGACGACGGCGAACTGTTGTACTGCCACTATCACCGACTGTAGTTACGCCGTATCGGAATTATCATTGATATGCTGCTGCGAATCGTTACACGCTCTTTGCCCCACATCTGTCGTGAAAGGTGCTCAAAGCCTGCTTTTGGTTCCGGTTTTTGCCGACTAACTGCACTGCGGCAACACTTCCGGCGTCGGATAGCCGCTTATTGTCTTCGCGTGAGTCTGAAATTAAGCCGTTCGGAGCGATGATTCCACGAACCGCCTGCAAGACCGATTTTGGGACAAAAGTTTGCCGGAAAGAAAAAAGCCGCTATCTTTGCATCCCGGAATCGTGACGGTTCCCCCGGCCGGAAGAGTCCGGGATTGACACGAAAAGCCCTGCGGGGCCGATGTAAGGCCAATCACGGGTTGCAGGGCCGGGAACGACGGGGTGTAGCGCAGTCCGGTTAGCGCACCTGCTTTGGGAGCAGGGGGTCGTGGGTTCGAATCCCGCCACCCCGACATGAAGAAAGTTGCTGTGAATTAATATTTGCAGTGACTTTTTTTTGTTTGGGTATAGTACTGAAACAACGCCGTTTTCAGGCAAATTTCACACAAAAACGGCAATCGGACACCAAGCGCGGTCTGGGGCCGGAAGTTACAGTCTGTCGGAAGTCGTGCGAGGAAACGGGAAGCAGGTACGATCGGATCGGAAAGGGCCTAAGCAGGGCGGAAGATAAAAGAAGCGCATAATTTTGCGGAAATAATTTTGTCTTTTCAGATTTTCGACTTATCTTTGTGCGCTCTTAAAATGATAAGGGTCCCAAATGTTCGGGGTGTAGCGCAGTCCGGTTAGCGCGCCAGCTTCGGGAGTTGGAGGTCGCTGGTTCGAATCCAGTCTCCCCGACAAATTGTAAAAGGTTTAGAATGAGGAATCTCATTTTAAACCTTTTCTGCATATATCCCGCTCTTTATCGGCCGGGGGCCCGTTTTCGCTCTCTATTCGGCCGGAATATACGCATCGGCTCCGGCCGCAGGCGGAGTTGCTTCGCTTGTCGAACCGGCTGCTTCCGCAGCTTTTTCCGAAGACTCCGTCCCGTGCGACCGCAATGGGATTTGTGTCCGTCGCCGTATCCGTTGCCTTGCCGGTTCCCGCCGCTTCTCTGCCGGGGCGGATGCGGCCATGTGTCGAATCCGCCTGAACATTCCCGGCGATATCCTGCATCCGTCACGGCATCCGTCACGGCATCCGATTCTGTATTCAGTTCTGTATCCGCCCCGGCATCCTACTCTGTATCTGTTCCTGCATGCGTTCCTGCATTCGTCTCGGTATCCGATTCCGTATTTGTCCTTGCATCTGTCTCGGCCTCCGTCCCCGCATCTGTACCAGCCCCTGCGTCAGTTCCTGCTCCCGCGTTGCCGTCGTCCGCTTCGACCTCCACGGTCTCGCCGTCCACTTCGAGGGCGATCGTGTAACGGTCGCGGCCCGCGTAATTCGGCAACGCCAGCGAATCCATCGTCTGCACCCGGAACGCCGGAGCCGTCGCGCCGTGCGTGGACTGCATGTAGTCGGTCAGCGCCTTGTTGCGTGCGGCCATCATGCGGGCCAGCTGTCCGGCGGCTTTTTCGCGGTAGAGCGCCAGCGCCTTGTCGTCGGACGAAAGTCCCTGCGGCGAAATTCCCCGCTGGGCGAGCAGCGAATCGGCAAAGGACATGATCGCCGGAGTGCGGATGTCGGTCTGCTGGATCTTTTCGTATTCGAGCATCGACATAGGCTGGCGGCCGGTCGTGTCGGCGCTCTTCAGATGCTCGGCATAGGCCATTCGGAGCGCGCCGGCCGCCTGCCGGGGCAGGGCGCGGCGCATGTTGACGCGCTGCGTCAGGACGATGTGCATGTCGGGCTTGTCCTGCAATGCCTGCGCGATCTTGTCCAGCGAAGCGTACTGCTCCGACGTGAAGACGTATTGCAGCGGGTCGATATTGATGTATTCGAGGTTCTCCTTGTTGCCCGACAGGAACGAGAAGGGCGCCGTCACGACTTTCAGCAGGACGTTGCCGATCGCCTTCAGCACGATCTTGCGGTAGGAGAACTCCGGCGAATCGAGACTCCCCTTGACCGGAAGGTCCATCTTCACATGGCCTTTCTTGTCTTTCAGGACGTATAGCCCCTGTTTGAGCGGAATATTCATCTCGGCCTTGATCTCCCTGCGTTTTTTGTCCACCTTCGGTTCGAACATGTCGAGGTGGTTGGTGCCGTCGAGGTAGCGGTTGCGGATTACGTTCTGGCTGCGGAACGTGAGGTTGCCCTTGGTCAGCGGATAGGCCGTGTAATATTCGCAGTAGGGACCGAAGTCGTGCAGGTCGAGGTTGGTGAGCCAAAGCGTGATGTTCTGGTTGTCCATGTCGTCGAGCGTCCCTTCCCAGCGCAGCTTCGCCGAGCCGGTCTTCTGCATCCGCGCATCGACGGTCATGCTGTTGCGCTTCGAGGGGGCGAAATCGCGGCTGCGCATGCGGATTTCCGAGACGGTATATTCGAACGGGCGGTGCATCGTCAGGTCGCGCACCGAGACGCGGCCGTTCGTGATTTCGAGGTCGGCGATCCGGTGCGTCGGACTCGGCGTCGCGCTTCCCGCAGTGTCGGACGTCGTGATTTCTGCCGCCGGGGCGGGATTCGCAGCAGTCGGGGCAGGCACGGCAGACGTCGTGATTTCAGCTGCCGGAGCGGGGGCTGCTTCCGGAGCGGGATTCGTTGCCGCAGAGGCGGAAACGGTGGTCGGCGAAGCGGTTTCTGCCGCCGGGGATTTCATCAGAGCGGCGAGATTATTACCTTCGGGCGTCATTTCGAACAGCGCCGAGAGTCCCGAAACGTAGATGCGGTCGAAGACGAAGCGCATTTTGCCCAGATCGCCCTCGGCGAGTTTTACGCCCAGCGTATCGACGCCC
>OKRX01000511.1_pt1 | contig 30505 bp, 31 predicted proteins | sample 1601241 | NCBI WGS metagenome assembly OKRX01 (sample SAMEA3541500, study PRJEB24748) | human gut metagenome | biome: human gut; feature: human-associated habitat; material: faeces | place: China | collected 2012
TTTGGACAGCCCTTTGAGAATAAGGCTATCCTGATTTCAGGAGGAAACTTAAACAGCAACCTTCTCAAGAATCTCCCGCTTCTATAAGCGGGAGAGGTTCAAGGCAAAGACTTATGTACTCGATACGAATGTGCTCATTCAGGCGCCGTATGCCATGCAGTGTTTTGAAGACAATCACGTCGTTATTCCCCTGGTCGTCGTCGAAGAGCTGTATGGGCTGAAAAAGCGGATGGTGAACGCGGGTTCAATGCCCGTCAAGCCATCCGTTTTTTAGAACGCCTGCGTCTCCGGGGCAATCTGCTCGACGGAGTCCCCTTGGATAACGGCGGTACGCTGCGTATCGAAATCAACTGCGTCCATGAAGCCCTTCCCGATTCCCTGCCCAATGACCAGGCCGACAATCGCATCCTCAAGGTCTGCCGTCATCTGCAGCAGTGCCAGCCCATCCTGGTCACGAAAGACCTGGTCCTGCGATTGAACGGTCGCTGCTGGCCCTCGATGCGATTCAGCGCTTATAGACTCATTTCTTCAGATATTGACTGGAAATGGCGGGATTCCACGAGCAGAGTCCCGCCGTTTTTTCAAAGCGCCATTTCTGTCGGACGTCGGGATATTTGTCATGGTCCACTTCGCTGAGGAACATGTCTAGAGGCCGGATGAAGTCGCGGTATTCGCCATATAAGGTCTTATAGACGACGTAAGTCTCGCCCGTTTCGGCGTCGTCGGCTAAATCGAGGATGCGGTACATATGGTTCTTGAAATGGCGCCACGTTTCGCCGGGCCTGGGCAGGTCGCGGCCGAGGACAAAGGCCGTCAGAGCCGCAAAGGACGGCAGGAAGGGTACGGCGTCGGCCCAATCCTCGTCGACGAAGCCTTCGTCGCTCATCTGCTGGATCAAGGCCTTCATGGGCTGGTAATAGCCGTCGAAGTCGAGGAAGGCAAAGCGCCCTTCCATCTGATGCAGTTTCACCTGGCTCATGACCTGGCTGATTTCTTCCAGCGTTCCGATACCGCCGGGAAAGGCCAGGAAAATATCGCCTAAATCCATCATTTGCTGCTTGCGCGACGTCATATCCGGCGTCACGATCAGTTTCGTCAAGCCTTCATGCTGTAATTCCTCATCCATGAAGAACTGCGGTTCCACGCCGATGACTTGGCCTCCGGCCTGCAAAGCACCGTCAGCCAGTTTCCCCATGAGCCCAGTCCGGCTGCCGCCGTAAACGAGGGTGTGCCCGTGGCGGGCAATCCAGGACCCTAACGCACAAGCATAATCAGCATAATAAGACCGGTTCCCGCAGCGGGAGCCGAGATAAACGGTAATATTCATAAGTTATGTCCTTTCTTTCCCCTAATATATGGTATAATATGTGTTATTATATCATATATTTAGGGGGATTTTTCATTATGATTTTCGTTGCCATGATTTTATTAGGCTCTGTCATCGGCTTTGTTGGGGCGGGCGGCGCCGGCGTCACGATTACGCTGTTGACGGTCGGTTTCGGTGTTCCTGTCCATACGGCCCTGGCCGTTGCCCTGGCGGCCATGACTTTTACCATGATTTCCGGGACGGTCAGTCATTACCGGGAACATGAAGTCGATGTGAAGCCTGGGGCCATCATCGGCGGCAGCGGTATGATCGGCTCGATTGCCGGCGCCAATGTGTCCAACATCATGCCGTCTGAGCTGCTGGCGACGATGACGTCGCTCATGCTCATCGCTTCCGGCCTGATTCTCTATGTCCGCCTCTACCAAGACGCCTGGCTGACTCATCATTTTCCCGTACGGACGACAGCCCTAACGGGCAAGAAACTCTATATATACGGCATCTTCACGGGCCTCATTACCGGTTTTCTGTCCGGCGCCTTCGGCATCGGTGCCGCAGCCTTCATCCAGCTGGCCCTGATGGTCGTCTTCGGCATTTCCCTGCTCCACGCTATCGGGACCTGCATGATGATTGTCCTGCCTATTTCGGCTGCCGGCGGCTTGAGCTACTTGTTCAATGGCCGCCTGGACCTGTGGATTTTCGTCCAGACCCTGCTGGGCCTGAGCATCGGTGCCTATATAGGTGCAAAGTTCACGCACTTAGCCCCTAAGCCCCTGCTCAAGGCAGCTATCGTCGCCATGCCGACCCTGGGCGGCATCATCATGGTCCTCTTCGGCCGCTAAGCCTGCTGATGGCGGTGCCAGCAGTAGCAGATTAGGACCGTCAGGACGACCCAGAACATCAGCCGCCCGCTGTGCTGGCTGAGGTGGATGAGGTCATGGCCTAAAAGGACTTCGATGACGACCCGCGGGACCTTGCCGACAGCCGTCGCCAGGAAGTGGTCTTTCTGGCTGAGGTGGCTGACGGCGGCGATAGCCGTAAAGGGGACGTTGGGGATATACGGAATGGACCGGGCCATGGCCAGCGTCGAGAAGCGGCTGTACTTGTCGAGCTGATTCCGCAAGTGATGACGGGAAATGACGTGGATAGCCTGGCGGCGCAGGCCGGTCCGCAAGATGAGGAAGCTCAGTTCCGTCCCCAGGACTTCGCCGACCCAGGAAATAATAAGGCCCGGCACGAGGCCGAAGATGGCTCCGTTGACGGTCAGAAAGGGAATCGACGGCAGGCCGGTCATGTCGGTGACAGTGATCATGAAGATACTGATGAGAGCGGCATAGATGCCAAAAGAAGAAATATACTCGATAAGGCCGTCGACATCACCGGCCAGGCTCAAGCGGAACAGTTCCTGATAGAAGTCGGGGATGACCCACTGGACGCTCCAAAAAGCCAGGAATAAGCCCAGGCAGACGGCGCCTTTCATCACTTTGTCCCATAAAGGACCATTGCGAATAGCCATAGATATCCCCTTCTCTCACCCTTGATAATTCTATTGTATACCTAAAAAGGGCAGATTCACAAGTGTTTTTTGTAAACTGCCCAAAGGAGGTTTAAATATGACAAAAATACCGGATGCGCCGAATTTTTTTATCGGCCGCAGTGAAGCCATTGCCCAGAATGATAAATTATCCAGCAAGGCCCGGCAGAGCCTGTATACGGCCCGGGCTGCCAATACCGTCGATGCCTACCGGTCGGACTGGAACGATTTCTGCGACTGGTGCAGCTATCACCAGCTGTCGTCATTCCCGGCCGAACCGGAAACCATCGTCAATTACATCAACGACCTGGCCGACAACGCCAAGGCCAATACCATCGCCCGGCGCATCAGTGCCCTGACCGAGAATTTCGACGCCGCCGGTCTCAAAGAGAATCCCTGCCGCTACCCCATCGTCAAAAACGCCCTGCGGGGCATCAAGCGCATGAAAGGGACCATCCAGCACGGCAAGGCACCGATTCTCTTCGACGACATCAAGGAAATGCTGACCTATCTTGAAGGCGACGAAATCCAGCAGGTCCGCGACAAGGCCATCCTGCTGGTCGGCTTCTACGGGGCCCTGCGCCGGTCAGAACTGGCCGGCATCGACGTGGAAGACCTGAAGTTCACCCGCCTGGGCCTGCTCATTACCCTGCGCAAATCGAAGACGGACCAGTTCGACCAGGGCCAGATGATTGCCATCCCCATGGTCAAAGACAAGGACCTCTGTGCCGTCACGGCCTTGCAGAAATGGCTCGATGTCAGCGGCATCACGACGGGTCCGGTCTTCCGGGGATTGACGAAGGGGCATCATGTCCGTAAGACCCGGATTTCCGATAAATCTATCGCCCTCATCGTCAAGCACTATGCCGGGCTCATGGGCATGAATCCCGACGACTACGGCGCCCACAGCCTGCGCCACGGCTTTGCCACGTCGGCGGCCCAGCATCACGTCGAAGAACGGCAGATCATGCGCCAGACCCGGCATAAGTCCCAGGCCATCGTGCGCCGCTACATCGACGAAGCCGACCGCCTCATCGACAGCCCAATTTTAAAGATTACCGAAGATTCTCACCCTCACTAATCCACTAGCTGCCGGGCCAGCACCGTCCGCACCTGTTCGGCCCGGCCTGGGGCTACCGGCAGGCGCAGGACCTGGCCCGGACGGATGTCACTGGTGCCGGTCAGGCCGTTTTCTTTTAAAATCGAATCCATGACCTGGCGCACATCCGTATCATCACCGGCTGTAACCGAAGCCAGCTGCCAGACGGTCTGCCCCGGTTCGACGGCGACGGAAATGAATTCCTGCGAAGGCTGGTAACTCCAGCCGATCTGCGTACACATAAAGAGGGCCAATATGGCCAAGATGACATATTTCATGACAATCACTCCTGACTTTAAAACGAACGTTCCTGGAACGAATTTTCTTAGAACAACCGTTCGTCGATGGTTTTATTATATCGTCGAACGGTTGTTCCTGTCAAGATATTTTGAACAAACGTTTGATTTTTTTTATGAATTTCGGTATAATGAAGGTAGCTTATACTGGAATTGCTATAACTTCCAAGACTGGAGTGATATATATGATTAATAATGAAAAAATGCTGACGACCCGTCAAAAACAAATCTTAGAATACATCCGCACGTGTGTCCATAAATTCGGCTATCCCCCGTCGGTACGGGAAATCTGCAAGGAAGTCGGCCTGAGCTCGACGTCGACGGTCCACGGCTATCTCCACCGCCTGGAAGATCTGGGCTATATCCGCCGCGACCCGGCCAAGAACCGGACCATCGAACTCCTCGACGAAGGTTCGTGGCGGTCCAAGAAAATCGTCCCCCTGCCCCTGGTCGGCCAGGTCCGGGCCGGTGCCCCCATCTTTGCTGAAGAATGTGTCGAAGACGTCTACCCCTTCCCGGCGGACTTCATCGGCAATGACGACTGCTTCATGCTCGTCGTCCAAGGGGACAGCATGAAGAACGCCGGCATCCTCGAAGGCGACCAGCTCATCGTCCGCCGCCAGGAAACGGCAGAAAACGGCGAAATCGTCGTCGCCCTCATTGGCGAAGAAGCGACGGTCAAGCGCTACTTCCACGAAGCCGACACGATCCGCCTGCAGCCGGAAAATGACGAATACGAACCGATTTATACCCGGGATTGCCAAATCTTAGGCAAAGTCATCGGCCTCTATCGTCGGTATTAAGGGAGGTCTTCTCATGTCTGATTTCTCGGTGGTCCTGCCCGATGACCTTCCCTTATTTTCCGGCATCAGCCAGGAAAAAAGGAAGGCCATGCTCACCTGCCTGGGCGCACGGGTCCGGACAGTCCGCAAAGGGGAATTCCTCGTCCTGGCCCAGGATGAAGTGAATTACATCGGCATCGTCCTCAGCGGCGAAGTCCATATGATCCATGAAGACCGCTGGGGCGACAAAGCCGTCCTGGCCGTCATCCGCAGCGGCGGCCTCTTTGGCGAAACCTTCGTCTGCGGCACAATCCTGCAATCCATCGTAACCTTCCAGGCCGTCAAGAACACGCAGTTCCTGGTCCTCCCCTTCCAGAAGGTCCTGCACATCTGTACCAATGCCTGTCCCTTCCATCACCAGCTCATTGAGAACATGCTGCATCTCATGACTGACAAGAATGCCCAGCTGCTGACCAAACTAGAAGTCGTTTCCAAGAAGAAGCTGCGCAAGAAACTATTGACCTACTTCTCATTCCAGTCTGAACAGGCCGGCAGCCAGACCTTCACCATCCCCCTGACCCGGACCCAGCTGGCTGACTATCTCTGTGCCGACCGCACGGCTGTTGCCAGGGAACTGGCTCACATGAAAGACGAAGGCCTCATCGAAATAGACCAGCAGCGGGTGACGCTGTATTGAAAAAAGGCGCTGTCGCATGAAGACAGCGCCTTTTTTAGTGGTTAGCAGTTAGTGGTTAGCAGTTAGTGGCTAGGGGTTAGCAGATGGCTTTAAATTTAAAGGTTTTCTCTGCAAACTACAAACTCTTTGTTACAAACTATAAGGCAAAGGGACCTCGCATGATGGCAAAAACCATCGTGTGAGGTCCCTTTTCTGTAGGGGCTCGCACGTGGCGAGCCCGCTCCGGGATATGTCCTATCATCCCTGACGGGCGCCCCACGTGGTCGCCCCTACCAATCACGGACTACTCTACTATAAAGAAAGAGCAACCTCTCAGTCAGCTTCGCTGACAGCTCTCCTATAAGGAGAGCCACGAGCACGAGCCACTAATCTTTTTTGGCTGCGATGCCGTAGGGAATGGACAGGAAGAGGACGGCACCGACGATGTTGCCTAAGGTGACGAAGGCCAGGTTGTAGAGGTAACCGCCGACGCTGACGGCCGTACCGGCGGGATTCAGCAGACCCAGGGTCAGGACGGTCATGTTGGCTACGCTGTGTTCAAAGCCACAGGTAAAGAAGGCGTAGAGGCACCAGAAGACCATGATCAGTTTGCCGCTGTCCGATTTGCAGCGGAAGCCGCACCAGACGGCCAGGCAGACCAGGACGTTACAGAGGATACCTCTGAGGAAGAGGACCAGCGGCGGCAAGCTCATCTTCATGGCAGCGGCATTGGCCAAAGCCTGGCCGACGCCGCCAGCCGTGCCGGCAGCGCCATAGAAGAGCAGGGACAGGACGATGGCGCCGAACCAGTTGCCCAGGTAACAGACGACCCACAGGCGGATGACGTCCGTCAAGGTGACCGTCTTCGACCGCCAGCCATTGTAGAGGACGAAGGCGTTACCCGTGAACAGTTCCGCCCCGGCGATGATGACCAGGCTCAGGGCGATGCCGAAGGACAGGCCCATGGCGATCTTAGTCATGGGAATGGCTCCCAAGGTCCCGCTGACCGTAAAGGACAGGAGGATGCCAAAGCCGATATAGGCACCGGCTAAGGCCGACAACAGGAAGTATCCCAGGGGATTCTTCTTCAAGAGGCCTACTTTCGCAGCTGCCCCGGCCGCGGTCGCAGCGTATTCGTCGTTGTACATAGGCTCCTCCTTATTTCAGCGGCAACGGTTTCTGGAATACATCCAGATCGGCCGGATTTACGTCTTTGCCGACGTAGAACGGTTCCGATTTCAAGCCGACATAGCGGATACCGGACCAGTTAAGAGGACGGTAGATTTCCGCCTTCTTCGGCAGATGGACGCCCTGGAGGATGAACTTAATGAATTCTTCCGGACCCGTACGGTCTACCATGTAGCCGATATGTTCCTTGCCACCCGGAGCGGTCGGGTCGATATATTTCTTGGCAAAAGCATAGACGTTGGAGATAATCTTCACGACGCTGTCTTCATCGGCCCATTTGATGAAATCGACGCCCATGCGCGGGTTCTTTTTGCCTGTACGGCCCAAAAGGGTGATACGGAAATACTGTTCCTTGCTGCGCGTCCAGGCACGGTTCGGGCAGGCCCAGACACAGACGCCGCAGCCGATGCATTTTTCGACATTGCGGACAGGACGGAAATTCTTCATCTGCAAGGCTTCGACAGAAAGCTGTTTACACTTGCGGACGCACATGCCGCAGCTGACGCAGCGGCTGGCATCGAACTGAGGTTCCGTCATGCCCATGACGCCGAAGTCATGCATGCGGATTTTGTCGCAGTCGTTGGGACAGCCTGTAAGGGCGACTTTGACGTGCAGGTCGTTCGGGAAAATAGCCTTTTCGATCCGTTTCGCCAGGGCCGTCGTATCGTAGTTGCCAAAGGGGCAGACGCGGTTGCCGACGCAGGCCATGACATTTCGGGTACCCGACGCTTCAAAACCAGCGCCTCGTTCGCTCTGATTGATGTCGAGTTCATCGATGATCGGCTGGAGAGCCTTCTTTACTTCTTCAACTTTTTCAAAGGGAATCCCCATGATTTCAAAGCCCTGACGGATGGTCAGATGGATTTCGCCATTACCGTACGTTTCGGCAATATGCTGGACCTGGCCCAGGACCTTGGCATTCAGGGAACCGCCGGGTACACGTACACGGGCTGAAGCCATATTACGATTTTTTGTTACCCGGAAAGCGTATTTCTTTAACTTACCGCAATTCATATCCATAATGTATCAGCCTCCTAGTCGATCAATGTACGAAGTTCGGTGTATTTGAATACCGGCCCGTCCTGGCAGACGTAGACTTTGCCAATACGGCAGTGGCCACATTTGCCGAGACCGCAGCACATTTTGCGCGATTCAGAGAGCCAGATTTTTTCTTCATCGAAACCGAGTTTAATCAATTCCTGGATGGAGAACTTGATCATCATCGGCGGACCGACGACGACGGCGATGGCGTTGTCGAAGTCCTTGAGGGGCAGTTCCGGGATATACTGGGTGACCAAGCCGACATGGCCGTCGTAATCCCCTTCTTCCGGAGCCTTGTCGACGGTGCAGATGAAGTTCATGCCGTCGTCAATCCAGCGTTTGAGGTCTGCTTTGAAGAGGATGTCTGCCGGCGATTTGAAACCGGAGATGACAGTCAGGCTCTTGCATTCGTCCATGTGATCGGCGAAGTAGTCGATGACGCCATGGACCGGGGACAAGCCGGAGCCGCCTGTGACCAGGACGATTTCCTTGCCTTTGAACATATTGACGTCGAAGCCGTTGCCATAAGGCCCGCGCATGAAGAAGTGGCCGCCGACGTAGTTTTCAAAGATTTCATCGGTCAGGCTGCCGACTTTACGGATGGTGAAATCCAGGGAATGGTCGGTAATGCCGCTGACGGAAATGGGCGCTTCACCGTATTTCGGGATAGAGATTTCAAAGAACTGGCCCGGTTTGACCGGATGTTCTTTGCCGCGGTCATAGGACATACGGAAGGTATATTCCACATCAGCATGTTTAATGACTTCTAAGATTTCCGAACGGAACGGTAAATATTCGTTATTCATTCTCTGTGACCTCCTTCATGCCTTCCGGCAGTTTGACATTGATGCAATGGCTGAGCGAAATGTATTCCGGACAGATGGCATCGCAGCGGCCGCAGCCTACGCACATCTGGAAACCGGAACGCTGTTTGAATTCCAGCGTCTTATGGAGCACTTTGAAGCGCATCCGTTCGCCCGCCTTCTTGCGGAAGCAAAGGCCACCGGCAACCAGGGTATAGTCGTCGAACATACAGGACGTCTGTACACGGCGGCGTTCACCGGCTTTATGGTCTTCCGTGAAGAACACATCCTGCATGGACCAGCAGGTACAGGTCGGACAGGCCAGGGTGCAGCGGCCGCATTTGATGCAGCGCTTGTCGTATTCATCCCATACGTGGGATTTGGCGATAGCCGACGAGAGGTTTTCCGGAATGTGTACCCGGAGCTTGTTTTCCGTCACATGGTCCGGGACGACGTCGACTTCCGGTGCCTTGGCTTCGCTGACAGCTTTCCCAAGGACGTCATCTTTGACATCGAGGAAATACTGGCCGTCTTTGACGTTCAAGGCGACATCGTAGTTATCGCTGGTATTGGTGCCCATGGAAACGCAGAAGCAGTTGTCGAATTCCTGGCTGCAGCCCATGAGGACGAATTTGACGCGGTCGCGGACGCGTTTGTAATAATAGTCTTCCGGACCGTTCTGGAGGTACATGTAGTCGAAGCGCTTGATGGCGTGCAAGTCGCAGCTGCGCAGCAAAATGATGGCACCCTTTTCCGGGGCTTCGGCTTCGGTGACGGTATTTTCATTGAAATAGAACAACGTCTGGCAAACGGGCAATAAAACGTCTTTTGCCGAGTAGTCGGACCGTTTGTCCCAAACGATTTCTTCCGGCTTGGTAATCTTGCCATAGCGTACGATATCCTGCATCGAAGAACGTCCCGTGCCGGCAAACAGTTTCGGAGCGTAAATGTCATACGTATCCGACCATTTGGCAAAGACCGTGTTCAATGCATCTGCATTTAATTGATAGCCCATGCTGTTACTCTCTTTCTAAAGAAATAAATGATAAATATAATGGATAAACAAATACTTTTTTTCACATACACCGTGACGACATCATAAGCCGCCTCGTTGGTTTTATGATAACAGCGGGGAAAGAAAAAAGCTGTTGCCGTAGCAACAGTTTTTTCTAAACTTTTCTAAATGTTATGCTTTTTACTCATTCAAAATCGTTATGGAATTTAATCTTGCGATACGTTTCAAAGGTCATCCACTTATCGAAGAGTTCGGCATCGGAGTTTTCCCCGGCCTTGGCGTAGTCCGCCTTGAAGGCAGCGAATTCCTGCGGCGAATGGACGTTGATGGCAAAGCCGCGGCCGTTGACTAAAGGCTGTTCTGTATAGGCATAGCCGTCGAGGGCCAGAATGTTGGCGACTTTGGCGTCGCGGATTTCGACGGCAACCTTGTCGCGGAGGATGAGGATGTCGAAGTTATCCGGATAGGCATAGGTTTCGCCTTTCGTCGGGATCGTATCGCCGATGTGGTACTGGTGGAAGGCCGGTTTGGCCTTGGTGATATTGAGGCTCTGCATGCCGTAGAAGAAGTCTTCAAAGACGTCGCCGCGGGCCTTCAGGGAGCCGTTGACGAAGGTGTGGTCGGCGTTGGTGTCGTTAACGTCGATGACGACGCCGCAGGCCGAGGTCATATTGGTGACGCGGTCGATGAGGATGAGTTCGCCCAGGACCTTGTGATGACTGAAGGTATCGACGACAATCGGTTCCTGCAGGAAGAGCGTGCAGACGGCGATTTCGTTCTTCGTAAGGCTCGAAGCGCGTTTCTTTTCGCCTGTATTGACGTCAATGGTGTAGTCGATATCAGTGAGGACGCCGACGATTTCCTTGGTCCCCAATTTGACGACGTATTCTTTGCCGACAGCCAGGTCCTGGTCATCCATCCAGAGCATGGTCGCTGTAATGCGCTGACTCAGGGCGACGTCCGTCCCCTTGGTAAAGACGCAGCCCCGGGATACGTCGACTTCGCGGTCGAGCTGGACGTTGACCGGCTGGCCTTTGACGGCCGAATCGACGGTATCGAAGCCGATGAGGATGGATTTGACCTTAGCTTCTTCCTTGCTGGGCAGGGTCGTAATCGTATCGCCGACGGCCAAGGCGCCGCTTTCGATCTGGCCCTGGAAGCCGCGGAAGGTGTGGTTCGGGCGGCAGACGCGCTGGATGGGCAGGTAAAAGCCTTCTTCTTCGTCTTCTTCGACGTTGACCGTTTCCAGATAGTCGAGGATGGTCGGCCCCTGGTACCAGGGCATATTGGCCGAGGCCTTGGTAACGTTGTCCCCTTCCGTCGCCGAGACAGGGATGAGGATGACGTTGGCCAGTTCCAATTCATCGCGGAGCTTGGCGATCTGGACCTTGATTTCTTCAAAACGTTCCTGGCTGTAGCCGGCCAGGTCCATCTTGTTGATGGCGAAGATGAAGTAGCGGATCCCCATGAGGGCGCAGATGCGGGCATGGCGGCGGGTCTGGACCAGGACGCCCTTGGTGGCGTCGATGAGGATGATGGCCAAGTCGGCAAAGGAAGCGCCGACGGCCATGTTGCGCGTATATTCTTCATGGCCCGGCGTGTCGGCGACGATGAAGCTGCGGTTGTCCGTGCTGAAATAACGGTAAGCTACGTCGATGGTAATGCCCTGTTCCCGTTCTGCCATGAGGCCGTCCAGGAGCAGCGAGTAGTCGATGGCCCCGCCGCGGCTGCCGACCTTGCTTTCCAGTTCCAGAGCCTTCTTCTGGTCGGCGTAGAGCAATTTGGCGTCATAGAGCAAATGACCGATGAGTGTCGATTTGCCGTCATCGACGCTGCCGCAGGTAATAAATTTTAACAAGCCGTTTCCGTTTCTATCCATTTTAGAAATACCCCTCTCTCTTTCTGCGTTCCATGCTGCCAGCTGCTTCATTATCGATGACGCGGCTCGTCCGTTCCGACGATACGGCGCTCAGCGTTTCATCGATGATGGCATCCAGCGTATCGGCATCGGATTCGATGCCCCCTGTCAAAGGATAGCAGCCCAAGGTCCGGAAGCGGATCTTCTTGTGCATGATTTCTTCTCCCGGCTTGAGGCGCATGCGGTCGTCGTCGACCATGATGATGTTGCCGTCACGATAGACGCAGGGCCGTTCCTTGGCAAAGTACAAAGAGACGATGTCGATGTTTTCCCGTTTGATGTACTGCCAGATATCTTTTTCCGTCCAGTTGGAAATGGGGAATACGCGCATGCTTTCGCCTTTATGGATGTGCGTATTGTAGAGCTTCCACATTTCCGGGCGCTGGTTCTTCGGGTCCCAGGCCTGGGCTTCATTGCGGAAGGAAAAGATACGTTCTTTGGCGCGGGATTTTTCTTCGTCCCGGCGGCCGCCGCCAAAAGCAGCGGTGAAGCCGTATTTGTGCAGGGCCTGCTTGAGGGCCTGGGTCTTCATGATGTCCGTATAGGCTGCGCCGTAATCGAAAGGATTGACGCCCTGTTTGACGCCTTCCTGGTTGATGTATTCAATGAGCTGCAGGCCGTACTTCTTCATGGTTTCATCGCGGAAGCGGATCATTTCCTTGAACTTCCACGTCGTATTGACATGGAGGAACGGGAAAGGCGGCTTTTCCGGATAAAAGGCCTTCCGGGCCAGGTGAAGCATGACAGAACTGTCCTTGCCGATGGAATAGAGCATGACCGGCTTTTCACATTCCGCAGCGACTTCGCGGATGATGTAAATCGCTTCGGCCTCTAACTTGTCGAGATGCGATAATGCACACATAATATGAATCCCCCTATTGATAAAATGCAGTTTCCAGTTTATAGTCTGCAGTTTGCCGTAATGGGTGCTCTTTTACTACAAACTCGCTACTACAAACGGCAAACTAATTAATATGAATTCGCCTGTTTGCGGTCGACGGTGATGGTCTTTTCACTGCCGTCGGCCTTATGGATATGCCAATGCAGGTAGTGGCCGTCAGCAGTGACGTTCATCGTGCTGCCGCGGCCGCCCATATCGGCGCCGAGGTAGAAGTCGATGGCCTGGGCCGGGCAGACTTTGACGCAGGATACACAGCCCCAGCAGTCCTTGGGATAATGCATCCAGGCCTTGCCCTGGCCGTTGCGGTCGATGAGGCTGCCCGGGCAGACGTCGATGCACTGGCCGCAGCCGATACAGCGTTCCTGCTTAATGCGTATGCTCATAAGTTTCCCCTCCTGGTACTAAATCGCGGTAGATCATGTGGACCTGGCCGTCTTCGTCCATGCGGGAATTGACGTATTTCAGCCAATCCGCACGCTGTTCCGGATAATCGAGGTTCTCTGCAAAGGAATGCCACCGCGTTTCCTTGCGGGCCCGCAGGTGGGCGATGAGGACCTTGCAGACCGTCAGCCGTTCGCGCAGTTCGTAGACGAAGAGCAGTTCATGGTAATCGCTGGCGCCGACGTGGGCGGCCAGTTCCATGAGCTGGTCGATCTTTTCATCGGCCAGGGCCAGCTGCTTTTCGTTGTACTGGTAATGGCTGCCGATGCCGCCGGCGTAGGTATCCATGACTTTCTGCATGGCTTCTTCCAGCTGTTCCACAGTGAAGAAGCTGTCCGTCTCACCGAGGGCGGCGTTGTATTCGGCTACCTTTTCGGCGAGGATGGCTTTTTCCTGGGCTTCATCGAGGCCGGATGCATCGCTCAGGCCCTGGCGGACCATATCCTTGGCGGCGATTTCCCCTTCGACCAGGGCACCAGTGACGTATTTCTGCGGACAGCCGCCGGCGACGTCGCCAGCCGCATAGAGGTGGCGGATCGTCGTCTGACGGTTCGTGTCGACCCAGTAGCCGCTGGCCGTATGGCCGCCGACGACGTACGGTTCGGTCCCTTCGATTTCGACGTTCTGCTGACTCGGCAATTTCCCCGACTCGATCCATTTCAAAGTCTGGCTCGGCGCCATGTTGAGGTAGGCCTTGAGGAGCGATTCGTCCTGAGCCGGCGTGATGCCTTCCGTGCGGAGATAACAGGGACCGTTGCCGTCCAGCGTTTCCCGGACCGTGCCGTACAGGCGCTGGGACGTGGTCAGGCCGTATTTCTGTTCATATACGTCACCGCGGGCGTTGACCTGCTTGGCCCCGACGCCCTGGGCGATAGTCCCTGTCGGCGCAATGGTATCCTTACAGCGCAGGGCGATGAAGCGCATTTCAAAGGTCGTCATTTCGGCCCCGGCCCGGATGCCCATGGCATAGCCGGCACCGGTATTGAAGGGACAGTACCACATCTTGTGCCGGGAAAAACCGGGATTGTTGGGCCGGTAGAGGCCGGCTGCGCCGCCTGTGGCACAGAGGACGGCTTTGGCCCGGATTTCATAGGCCGTGCCCGTGCGCATATCGAAGCCCAGGGCGCCGGCAATGGTATTGTCGCGGACGATGTAGTCGGTAATATTCAGATGGTTGATGACCTGGACGCCATCGAGCTTCTTGACGGCGTCGGCCAGGATGGTCTTGATATTTTCGCCGTTGATCTTGATGTTGCGCGTGCCGCGGGCGACGTATTCTCCTTTTTCGTCCTTCAAGATGACCAGTCCCAGGTCTTCCAGCTTCCTGGTGACTTCGTTGAGGCCTTCGGACATGGTGAGGAGCAAGTCTTCCCGGACGATACCGGCTGCGTCTTTCTTGGCGTAGTCGACGTAGAACTGCGGCGTATGGCCCTTGGTGATATAGGCGTTCAGGGCATTGACGCCGGCTGCCAGACAGCCGCTGCGGCGGATATCGGCCTTTTCGGCGATGACCACGGACGCATCAGACAGGCTGCGGAGGGTCAGGGCGGCATAACAGCCGGCCGTCCCGCCGCCGATGATGAGGACATCCGTATGGATGATCTTCTCGCTGGTAATCTGCATAACATAGACTCCTTCGTTAAATATAGAAAACGTCAGCCGAGGTCATGGCGCTGTTTTCTTTTAAATACGTCTTGTCGCCGTCGAGGACGTACAAGCGGTAAATGAGGACCTGGACGGTCTCGCCGACAGACAGTGGCGGGTCGTCGAAGGAATATTCGCCGTGGATGGCCAGGCCCTTGATGCGGACGGTCACGTCGAGGTGGCTGCCGCGGAAGACGACGGCTTCGACCGTCCCTTCTTCAGCAGCGCTGATATACTGTTTCATCGTGCCGTGTTTGTAAATTTTAAGGAACTCCGGTCGGACGATGGCTTGTTTGCCCGCTCCGACTTGCAGGAATCCCGTGAGGATGTTGCAGTTGTCGATGACAACTGGAGTTCCGATAAATTGAGCTACAAAGGGCGTCCTGGGCTGGCGGTAAATATCCAGCGGCGTCCCGACCTGTTCGATATGGCCGTGGTTGGTGATGATGATTTCATCGGCCACTTCGACGGCTTCGTCCTGGTCGTGGGTGACGAAGATGCTGGTAATGCCGACGCGGTGAATCGTATCCTTGAGCCAGTTGCGCAGTTCCTGACGGACCTTGGCGTCGATGGCGGCAAAAGGTTCATCCAGGAGCAGGACCTGGGGATTCGGCGCCAGGGCCCGGGCAAAGGCCACGCGCTGGCGCTGGCCGCCGGAGAGCTGGTTGGGATAGCGCTTTTCCATGCCCGACAGGCCGACGAGGTCGATCATCTCCAATACGCGCTGGCGTATCTCCTCTTTCGGCCGCTTCTGGATTTCCAGGCCGAAGGCGACGTTGTCGTAGACGGTCATATAGCGGAACAAGGCGTAGTTCTGGAAGACGAAGCCGATGCCCCGCTTGGCAGCGGGAATGTCGTTGACCCGGCGGCCGTCGATGAAGATGTCGCCGCTGTTGGGATTCTCCAGGCCGGCCAGCATGCGCAGGATCGTCGTCTTGCCGCTGCCGCTGGGACCGAGGAGGGCGACGAGCTTGCCCTTGTCGATGCCAAAGGAAACGTCGCGCGACGCGTGGAAGGACCCATAATTCTTTTCGATGTGTTTCATTTCGACATACATGAGCTTCACCTCCTTTATGACGTTTTATCGGCCTTGGCTTCGAGGAAAGTCCGGAGCAGCAGGACGATGATGGCTAATAAGACGAGCAGTGACGATACGGCAAAGGCCGCCGTAATGGCATCGGCCGACCCCGATTGATAGAGGGCGTCGATTTCCAGGGGCAGCGTAAAAGTCTCGCCGCGCAGTTTCGACAAGGCACTGACGGCACCGAATTCGCCCAGCGCCCGGGCCGTGCAGAGGACGATGCCGTAGAGCAGGGCCCATTTGATCTGCGGCAGGGTGATGCGGAAGAAAATAGTCCAGCCGCTGGCTCCCATGAGGGCCGCCGCTTCCTCTTCATCGCGCCCGTTGGTGCTGAGGACGGGGATGATTTCCCGGAAGACGAAGGGAAAGGTGACGAAAATCGTCGCCAAGATGACGCCGGGAACGGCAAAGACAATTTGGATATCCGTCCCCCAGTAGTCGTTGAGGACTTCGATCCACTGACCGATCCAGCCCATGCGGCCGAAGGTCATGATGAAGGCCAGGCCGGCGATGACCGGCGAGATGGAAAAGGGTATATCGATGAGGGTCGTCAGGAAATGCTTGCCCCGGAAGTCGAATTTGGAAATAGCCCAGGCCACACCGAGGCCGACGATAGTATTGACGATGACGGCGGCGACCGTGGCGATCAGGGTCAGGCGCAGGGCCGACAGGACGTATGGCGTCGTCAGGGCTTGTACGTAAAAGTCCCAGCCTTCGGCCAGCGAGTTGGTGAGGACCGACACGAGGGGAACGATGAGCATGACCACGATGAAGACGACGCTGATCGTGAGCAAGGCGATTTCCGTCTTACTGTGTTTCATAATGGCTCCCCTCCTCTACTGGACGCGCCGGGCCTGATGGACCTGGATCATATTGATAGAAAACAGTGTGACAAAGGCGATGACCAGCATGGCCAGGGCGATGGCCGTGGCGCTGGCGTAATCGACGTAATTGAGCTTCTGCATGATGACGTAAGAAACGACCTGCGTATGATGCTTGGCACTGTTGCCAGAAATGTAGATGACGCTGCCGTATTCGCCGAGGCCCCGGGCAAAAGCCAGGCCGAAGCCCGTCAACAGAGCCGGCCGCAGTTCCGGGAAGATGATGCGCCGGAAAATGGTGAACTGCGACGCGCCGAGCATGCTGCCCGCTTCTTCATACGTCGGGTCGAGCTTCTCCAGGACCGGCTGGATCGAGCGGACGACGAACGGGATGCCGACGAAGACCATGGCGATGGTCAGGCCGATCTTGGTATAGGCGATCTGGATGCCATAGCTGGCAAAGAAACTTCCGAAGAAGCCCGTATCGGAATAGAGCTTGGAAAGGGTGATGCCGGCGACAGCCGTCGGCAAGGCAAAGGGCAGTTCGATGACGCCGTTCAGGAGACGTTTCCCGAAGAAATCGTAGCGGACCAGGACCCAGGCCAGGATGAAGCCAAAGACGCAGTTGACCAAAGCCGCTAGGACAGAACAGGAAATGCTGGTGATGAAGGCGTTGCGGATGCCGCTGTTGGTGATGAGCTTGGCATAGTCATTGGCCGTCAGCTGCAGGGAGTGCGCCAGGACCGACGCCAGCGGGATGAGGATGAGCAGGGACAACATGGTAAGGGTCATGCCCATGGACAGGCCGAAGCCGGGAATAATCTGATTGCGCCCGCCGGAACGGGCAAAAAAGTGTTTCATCCGGCTCCCCTCCTATGCATCGCCGTTGACGTCGGCCATGATCTTATCGAACAAGGCGTCGTCGTTGAAAAATTTAACATACGCAGCCTCCCAGCCGCCGAAATCGCTGATCTTGGTCAGCTTGACCTTGAGATCGAAGCGGTCGGCATAACGCCGGAGGATATCCGGATTAGACGGCCGGAAACCGTTCTTGGCGGCCAGTTCCTGGGCCTCATCGGAATAGAGGTAGGCCAGGTATTCATGAGCCGCCTCTTCATGACCCTTGCGCCGGGCCAGGCGGTCGACGACAGCCACGCTGGGCTGGGCCAGGATACTGATGCTGGGCACGACGAGGTCGAACTTATCGGGATATTCGCGCATCGAATAAAGCGCTTCGTTTTCCCAGGCGATAAGGACGTCACCTTGTCCGTTTTCGACAAAGGTCGTCGTCGAGCCGCGGGCGCCGGAATCCATGACCGTCACATTGCGGTACAAGTCGGTCATGAAGGCCCGGGTCTTGATTTCATTTCCCCCGAAATGGTCAAGGCCCCAGCTCCAGGCGGCCAGGAAGTTCCAGCAGGCGCCGCCGCTGCTCTTCGGGTCCGGCGTAATGACGCTCACGCCGGGCTTTACCAGGTCGTCCCAGTCGCGTATCCCTTTCGGGTTCCCCTTGCGGACCAGGAAGACGATGGTCGACGTGTACGGCGCCGAATCGTTAGCGAAATCCCCCTGCCAGCCTTCATGGATGAGGCCGGCCCTTTCGATGAGCGACACATCGTGGGCCAGGGCCAGGGTCACGACATCGGCCTTGCTGCCTTCGATGACCGACCGGGCCTGACTGCCCGATCCGCCATGGGACTGGATGATGCGGATATCCTTGCCTGTCGTCTCACGATAGTGCTGCTGGAATAATTCATTGTATTCTTTATATAACTCACGGGTTGGATCATACGAGACATTGGTCAGCGTCATCGTGCCGCCGCCCCCGGCGTCATCGCTGCGTCCGCAGCCAGCCAGGGCCCCGGCGACGGCGAGTGCCGCCGAAAAAGCCAGTATAGCTATGATGCGCTTCTTGTTCATTTTCTTTCCCCCTCTATACCGGCTTAGATTCCTTACCCCTCAAATAAAGCCGTCGATAAATAGCGTTCGCCGCCATCCGGCAGGAGGACGACGATAGTCTTGCCTTCGTTTTCCGGCCGGCTGGCCAGTTCCAGGGCCGCCTGCAGCGACGCACCGGACGAAATGCCGACCAAAAGGCCGTCGGTCTTGGCGACTTCCCTGGCCCGGCCGTAGGCGTCCTCATTGGATACGTCGATCACATCATCTACGAGAGATATATCCAAAACTTTCGGGATGAACCCGGCGCCAATCCCCTGAATGGCGTGCGGGCCCGGCCGGCCGCCGTGCAGGACGGCGGAATCTTTCGGCTCGACGGCGACGATCTGGACGTCCGGCTTATGGCCTTTCAGGCCCTGGGCCGTACCGGTGATGGTGCCGCCTGTGCCGACGGACGAAATGAAGATATCTACCTTGCCGTCCGTGTCGCGCCAGATTTCTTCCGCCGTCGTCTGGCGGTGGATGGCCGGATTGGCCGGATTGTCGAACTGCTGGGGAATGAAGGCATTGCCATAAGAATCCCTCAATTCTTCGGCTTTGCCGATGCTGCCGCGCATCCCCTCGATGCCCGGTGTCAGCACGATTTCCGCCCCCAGGGCCGACACGATCTTACGCCGTTCCAGGCTCATCGTATCAGGCATGGTCAAGATCAGGTGCAGGCCCTTCACGGCGGCGACCAGGGCCAGGCCGATGCCGGTATTGCCGCTCGTCGGTTCGATGATGACCGTATCTTTGTTGATCTTCCCCTGCCGTATCCCTTCGTCGATCATGGCTGCCGCTACGCGGTCCTTGACGCTGCCCAAGGGGTTCATGTACTCCAGCTTGGCCAGGACGCGGGCCTTGAGGCCGTGCCGAGCCTGCCAATGAGTCAGTTCCAAGAGCGGCGTGTTGCCAATCAGCTCTGTCAAATACGTTGCCACATGCTCCATGTACTCAGCTCCTTTTTGGCAAAAAGAAAAGCGCCGCCTGCTGATGCAGATGGCGCTATAAATAGACGTATGCCCATGACTTCATCTGCCAGGTTATTTCCTGCTGGAATTGGCACCTTACCTACGTAGGTTGCCGCAGCGTCATCGGGCCAGTCCCTCAGCTGCTCTGGATGAATAGGTTTCGTATTGTATTGTCCTTATGAATGGTTGTACAATACGATCATATCATACAACACATGATGGTCAAATTTTTTAAGTACCCCATGATAACATACCTCTTTGATGACTAAAATGAATAGCTTCCTATCGGAAACGTTACCAAGAGTGTACACTTTACAGAGTATATTGTCAAGGGATTTTAAGCAAAAACTTTCATATTTTACAATGTAAACGTTATACCTATGGCTTTAGATAGGAATTTAACTTTATAAATTATATTTTTTATAAGTAAAAATTATAAGTAAAAAGGGCTTGTTGCATATACAGCAGGCCCTTTTTAGGGATTAGCCGTTAGGGGGTAGCCGTTAGTGTCTAACAGCTAATAGCTAACCCCTAACCCCTAACCCCTAACTGCTAGCTGCTAGCTGCTAACTGCTGACCGCTGACTGCTGACTGCTAGCTGCTAACTGCTAACACCCTCAATGCGTCGCCGTGGGCTGGGCGTCGTGATGGGCCGTTTTGTTGTCGGCGTGGACGAGTTCTTTGCCGCAGTGGTAGACGATGGAGATGGCCAGGACCATGAGGGCGATGGCCAGGACGAACTGCAGTCCTTCGATGAGGAACGACCAGTTACCCGAGGCAATCTTGATGATCAGGGCATAAGCCGATTCGACGAGGGCTGTCATGGTAACGCAGAACATGACGACCATGGGGATGTAGAGCATGAAGCTCTTGCGGCCTGTCGTCTTGAGGAAGACCGTCAGGCAGATGAGGACCATGGCCGACAGCAGCTGGTTGGCCGAGCCGAAGAGAGGCCAGATGTTCATGTAGCCGCCTAAGCAGAGCAGGAAGCCGAAGAACAAAGTGATGACCGTAGCAAAATACTTATTGACGCAGATTTTCTGGATCGTGTTCATTTCCTGTCCTTCATCGACGCTGAACAGTTCCTGGAAGGACATACGGCCGATACGGCCGACGGCATCGAGGGTCGTCAGGGCCAGGGCCGATACGCACATGGTCATGATGCAGGCAGCTGCCGTCTGGGACAGGCCGAACATGGTGAAGAAACCAGCGACGGCGCCGGAGAAGATCTGGAACGGCGTGCCCGAAGCGACGTGGCCGTTGGAAGCGGCAGCGCAGGCGATGACCAGGGAAACGACACCTAAGACCGATTCGACGCACATGGAACCGTAGCCGACAAAGACCGAATCCTGTTCCTTATCCAGGGTCTTCGACGACGTACCGGACGAAACGAGGCTGTGGAAGCCGGAAACGGCACCGCAGGCGATGGTGATGAACAGGATTGGGAACAAATCCTTGCCGCCGACCGAGAAGGACGTGAAGGCCGGCATATTCAGCGTCGGCTGGGCGATGAAGATACCGATGACGCCGCCGGCGATCATCATGAGCAGCAGGAAGGCGCTGATGTAGTCGCGCGGCTGTTTCAGGAGCCACATGGGCATGATGGAAGCAAAGAAAATATAAGCGAAGATGATGTACAGCCAGGTCATGCGGTCCAGGTAAATCGGCAGGTCGATGCCGACATAGAGCATGGCGATCAAGAGGACGATGGCGATGACGAAGCGTACTTTTTCACTGGGATTGAACTTCTTGATGAACAGGCCAAAGGCAATGGCGACGAAGATGAACAGCATGGAAATGGAAGCGGCAGCCGCATTGGGCAGGACCATGGATCCATCCTTGGCAAAGCCATTGAACGTCGTAGCGACGATATCGCCGAAAGCGGCGATGACCAGCAGGCTGAAGACCCAGCAGAAGAGCAGGAACAGGCGGCGGCCCGTCGTGCCGATGTACTTTTCGATGAGGACGCCCATGGATTTGCCGTCATTCTTCATGGATGCGTAGAGGGCTGCGAAGTCCTGGACGGCACCGAAGAAGACGCCGCCGATCATGAGCCATAAGAAAGCCGGCAGCCAGCCGTAGGCAGCGGCGATGATCGGGCCCGTGACGGGGCCGGCACCGGTGATGGACGAGAACTGATTGGCAAAGACCGTGAACTTAGAAGACGGCGTATAATCCTGGCCATCTTCCAGGCGATGGGCCGGCGTCAGGGCGTTGGGGTCGATGCCCCACGTCTTAGCCAGCCACTTGCCATAGAACCGATAGGCTACCGCCAGGATGACGATAGCACAAGTGACTAAAACAACACCATTCATAGAAATTCCTCCTATACTCCAAAAAAACAAATGGATCTGTGCGGAGGAGCTGAAGATGTTAAGGTAAATAAAAATGAATGCCATAAAATACATCTTCGCTTCTGCGCATGTGTACGGTATAACACGATTAAAAGGGCCTGTCAAATATACTATTAAGTCATCGTCGGCGTTTTACTTATATTTTTTAAGAATAAAAAAGAGATTAAACGTTATGATTTCGTTTAATCCCTTTAACATATTACATGTCAATGTGACAATTATTTATATTTTATGGATTTCAGCTTTTTTCATCCTCAGTGCCCGGATACGCTGGCCTGGCTCGTCTGGCTGGCCTGACGGTGCTGGGCCGCACGCGGACGGCGAACCCGCTTCTTACGGGCAGCGGCTTTTTTGGCATTGGCCTGGAAATTGGCGACGATAGTCCGGGCCAGCCAGCCCATGAGACAGCCTGTCAGCAAGATCTTGACAGCCAGCAAGTCCCACGTCGTCGATAACAATAAGGCCAATACGACAAAAATAGACGTAACGATCGTTTTATTCATGAACAAACACATCTCCCCTGTCGACATACATAAAAATCATCATACTAACTTTAATTATACACGTTTTTCATGGATTAAACAAGGGCTTGTCGCACATGCGACAGCCCTTGTTGAGTATTAAGTTTGCAGTTTGTAGTTTTTAGTGAAGGCTTTAAATTTAAAACCATCCTCTACAAACTCTGCACTACAAACTATACAGCAGGAGGGACAAATTTAAAATTTGTATTTATATTGCAGGGGCTCGTACGACGGCTACTCAAAAGTCAGCCGCATCTGGTACCATGTGACGCCGCCGTGGACGGAGGCGCTGATGCCTTCGTTCTGGAAGCCGAATTTCGCATAGTACGGGAGGAGCTTGTCTTTGCAGGTCAGGACCAGGCCCTGTCGTCCCTGCTGCCTGGCGTCGGCAATGGCCGCTTCCAGGAGCTTCCCGGCATAGCCATGGCGGCGGCACGAAGGCAGGGTATTGACGCCGAAAATCATCTGCCAGGCCCCCTTTTCGTCATGCATGGCCGCCTGAGCGTACATGGCGTCAGTCAAATCCCGTTCATCCGTCACCATGCCGTCGACGAAGGACACGAGGTCCCCCTTTTCATCGAAGAGCAGCCAGAAATGGGCCGCATAATGGGCCAGGCGGTCCCGGAATTCATCGGCCGTCGCCGCTTCTGCCGGCGGGAAGCAGGCTTTCTCTACAGCCGCCACAGCGGCTAAATCGGCCATCGTAGCCGTCCTGATTTTTATAAACAATCTCCTCTTTCCTATCTATTTTCTCTCCATTATACAGGCCATCGCCGCCTGCCGCAACAGACAGCCTTCAGGCCTTGCCCTTGAATTTATGGATCAGGCTGGTCCGATTGGTCACGTCGAAGCGGTGATAGAGCTGGGACAAGCGCTTCTTGACGGTGAAACGGCGCGCCAAGGCAATCAGACTGCGCCGCGTCGATGAAGTCTTCATAAAAAGGCATCGCCTCCTTTTCCTAAATGTCATCTTTTATTGTAATTGAAAAAGTGCCTTTTTGTAAACCAGTATGGTACGTTACCTTTATTGTAAATTATCATCAAATTTCAAAAAAAAAATCACCTGTATTTTACTACAGGTGATAGATATAAAATATACATAGTACCTGGCGATTCCGCCCTTTACTATTCGTTTCAGTCATTATTTAATTTTATTGAGCTGCGTCGCCAATTCTTCTGCCGACGGGTCGCCGTTGACCGGCGTCATGATGTTCTGCGCCCCCAAGTAGAGCGTACCGCCGGACGCCGTGGCCTGCTGCTTGCTGTGGCCGTTCTGGTAGGCTGCGGCCAGGTTGCCCAGGACGAAATAGGACCGTTCGGCACTGCTCACGCTGGACGTGGCTGCGGGCTTGATGAATTTGTTGCCGTTGACGTAGACCGTGCCGTCTTTGACGCTGGCGTGTTTGCCGCTCATTTCATAGAGCTTGTTGGCATAATTGTCGCGCCGTTCCTGATTCGATGGATGGTCAGAGGGAGAGAAGATTTCACCGACAAAGTTGCTGGCATTATCGCCCTGTTTTTCCATGACCCTCTGCCAGATGGCGGCCGTCGCACCGGGATTATAGCCGGCACGGGTGATATACCCGAAGGACAGGTTGTCCGCTTCCCATTCGGCAGCCCTGTCGATATGGACCGTTTCGATCTGATTGCTGACCGTGTTGAGGATGAGGTTGTTCAGGCCCGAGCCGCCAATCGTATCGGCCAGGACCATCTTGCCGATTTCGACATTGACCTTCTTCTGCGTCGAATTGGCGACGTGGTGTTTCTGGCCGTGGCCCATTTCATGGCCTAAGACGACGGCGATTTCATCATCGTTGCTGACCAGGTCGAACATGCCCTTATTGACGACCATGACGTGGCCCATGGTGCAGGCCGCATTGAACGTCGTGTCCGGGCTGACATACCAGCGGTAGGGCAAGGTCTTGATGCTGGGGTCCGTCTGGGCGATGCTGGCGCTGAGGCGGTTCATGATAGAAGCCAGCCGTTCATCGTAATAAGAATTATTGAGGACGCCGGTCTGCTTGGTGACGGACTGGTAAATCTCGCTCTGTCCTTCTTTGGTCGTGTCATAGTGCTTGATCTGCTTGCTCAAGGCCGATTTCACCTGGAAGCCGCCGATGACATCGGTAATGAGGTCAGCCTGGACCGGCTGGACCGGCACGATGCCCATAGGCAGTGAGAACGCGGCTATGGCTGCCACACAGGCAGCGGCTATTTTTTTCTTCATATGCATAAAAATCACCCTTCCCCTGTACTGGAAATCTATACTTCCATTATACAAGGAAAGGGTGGACTTGCAAGGCTTAATAAGGTCAGGATATGTACGATTCTCCCCCAAAAAGCTAATGAGGAAATTCCAACATAACCTGCGGCGGGCTTGCCACGTGCAAGCCCCCTACAGGCACGAGTCACGAACCACTAAAACTAAATCTGGGCAAAGAGTTTCTTCCGGGTCCGTTCGGCTTCGGCTTTGATCTTTTCGATGTCCAGTTTGGTGAATTCTTTATGGCGCAAGAGGACTTCGCCGTTGACCAGGACCGTATCGACATCCATGCTGTTGGCACTGTAGGCCATGAGGCTCAGGGTGTCGTTCTTGGGGTACCAGTGCAGGCCTTCGCGGTCGACGAGAGTGATGTCGGCTTTATAGCCTGTTTCCAATTTGCCGACGTCTTTGTAGCCCAGGCACTTGGCGCCGCCTTCGGTCAGCATGTTGATGGCCGTTTCGGCCGGGATGACCAGCGGGTCCAGGGTATTGGCCTTGTGGATGAGCGTAGTCAGGCGCATTTCTTCGACGATGTCCAGGTTGTTGTTGCTCGATGCCCCATCGGTACCGAGGCCGACAGTGATGCCTTTGGCCAGCATCTTGGGGACCGGCGCGATGCCGCTGGCAAGCTTCAAGTTGCTGCCCGGATTGTGGGCAACGCGGACGTGCTTTGCCGCCATGATATCCATATCGTCATCATCGACCCAGACGCAGTGGGCAGCCAGGCAGCCACAGTCCAATACGCCGATTTCATCCATCAGGGCAATCGGCGATTTACCGTATTGCTGCTTGATGTTTTCCACTTCCCCTTTGGTTTCGCTGAGGTGGATATGGATTTCGGCTCCCAGTTCCCGTGCCTGGTCGACGAATTTATGGAGATAATCAGGCGGGCACGTATACGGCGCATGAGGCCCCATCATGACCATGATGCGGCCATCGGCTTTACCGTGCCAGTCGAGGAAGAGCTGGCGGTTTTCATCGAGACCGGCCTGGGCATTCGGCCCGATACCGATACTGCCGCGGCACAAGCAGGCGCGGATGCCCGATTCTTCGACGGCGCGGGCTTCCTGGTCCATGTGGTCGTACATATCGGCATAGGCCGTCGTACCGCAGCGGATCATTTCGGCAATGCCCAGCATGGACTGGGCGTAAATGACATCGTCCGTCAATTTGGCTTCAGCCGGCCAGATTTTCTTTTCCAGCCAGTCCATGAGCTGCATGTCGTCGGCATAACTGCGGAAGGCCGTCATGGCTACATGGTTATGGGTGTTGACGAAACCCGGCAGGGCCAGCATGCCCTTGCCGTCGATGACTTCGTCGTAATCCGATGCCTTCGGCGCTTCGGGAAATCCCGTGATGCGCGAGCCGTCGATGGCGATGTTCTGGCCTTCTAAGACGCCGTGGTCCTGGTAGAGGGCTACGTGCTGAATCAGTTTTTTCATCGTTTCCCCTCCTGGTCCTTAGTCGAGATTCAAATATTTACGCTGTTCTTCGCTGAGCGTGTCGATGGCATAACCCATGGAAGCCAGTTTGATCTTGGCGATTTCCGTGTCGATTTCATGGGGCAGGACATAGACATGATTGCCCAGTTCGGCATGGTGTTCGAGGATGTATTTAGCAGCCAGGGCCTGGACGGCAAAGGACAGGTCCATGATTTCAGCCGGATGACCGTCACCGGCAGCCAGGTTGACCAGGCGGCCTTCAGCCAGGAGGTTGATGACATGGCCGTTCGGGAGTTCATAGCCTTCGATGTTGTGGCGGGCTTCAAAGTGGCGGACTGCCAGGGCTTCCAATTCGGGTTTGTTGATTTCTACGTCGAAGTGACCGGCATTGGCCAGGACGACGCCGTCTTTCATGTTCTTCATGTGTTCGCCGCGGATGACGTCCTTGTCGCCGGTAAGGGTGACGAAGATATCGCCGACTTTAGCGGCTTCAGCCATGGGCATGACTTCAAAACCGTCGAAAACGGCTTCGATGGCTTTGATCGGGTCGACTTCGGTGACGATGACATGAGCGCCCAGGCCTTTGGCACGCATAGCGCAGCCCTTGCCGCACCAGCCATAGCCGGCGACGACGACTTTCTTGCCGACGACGGTCAGGTTCGTCGTGCGCATGATGCCGTCCCACGTGGACTGACCTGTGCCGTAGCGGTTATCAAAGAGGTATTTGCAGTACGAATCGTTGGCTGCGACCATGGGGAACTTCAATTCGCCGGCTTTGTCGAGGCCGTGGAGACGGTTGACGCCTGTCGTCGTTTCTTCCGTGCCGCCCAGGAGATTTTCCATGGCATCGGCCCGCGTCGTGTGCAGGAGATGGACCTGGTCGCCGCCGTCATCGATGATGATGTCCGGATGATGGTCCAGGGATTTATTGAGGAAATCGAAGTATTCTTCGTCCGTTGCGCCATACCAGGCATAGACGGTCAAGCCATCTTCGACGAGGGCTGCAGCGACGTCGTCCTGCGTGGACAAGGGGTTGCTGCCGGTGACGATGACGTTGGCGCCGGCGCGATGAAGGACTTCTGCCAAATAGGCCGTCTTGGCTTCGAGATGGACGCTGACGCAAATCGTTTTGCCTTTAAAGGTCTGGTCGGCTTTCAGTTTGTCGCCAATGGCATTGAGGGCCGGCATGTGACGATCGACCCAGCTGATTTTTTCATGACCGCTTTTAGCTAACTTGATATCGCGAATAATAGATTCCATACGAGTAAGACCTCTTTCTGTAATGAATTAGTGTTGGAAAAACGCCGGTACGGATATGGCATCCGGCCGGTGGATGATGCCCTGTTCCGTCACGATGGCGCGGATATTTTCATGAGGCGTCACATCGAAGGCGGGATTGAAGACGGGCGTTTCGGGGAGGGCTGCCGCCGCACCCCGGAAAGAACGGACTTCATCGTGATTCCGTTCTTCAATAGGGATCTGGCTGCCGTCGGCAATGGACAAATCGAAAGTCGAAGCCGGCGCGGCGATGTACAGGGGAATATCCAGTTCCCGGGCCATCAGGGACAGGCCGTAAGTCCCGATCTTATTGGCCGTATCGCCATTGGCGGCGATGCGGTCGGCACCGACGATGATGGCATCGACGCCTTTCGTCTTGAGCGTCCAGGCCGCCATGTTGTCGGTAATGAGCGTCACCGGGATATGGTCAGCCATGAGCTCGAAAGCCGTCAGGCGGGCGCCCTGCAGGAGGGGCCGCGTTTCATCGGCGTAGACCATGGACACCTGGCCCCGGCGATGGAGCTCGCGGATGACGCCCAGCGCCGTGCCGACACCGGCCGTAGCCAGGGCACCGGCATTGCAGTGCGTGAGCAGCGTCAAAGGACGGCTGATTTTTTCCAGCTCGTCGGCCCCGAACCGGGCCATAGCCGTATTGATGGCAATATCGGCTTTATGGATGGCCACGGCCTTTTCTTCCAGGGCTGCCGTCGTGGCTTCAGCACCGTCGGCTTCATGCTGGCGGGCACAAGCCATCATCTGGGTCAGGGCCCAGTGCAGGTTGACCGCCGTCGGCCGGGCCGCATCGAGGTCCCGGCAGATAGTTTCCAGGTCCGTCAAAAAGGGCGTATCTCCCCCTTTCTGGCACAGGGTCCGCGCCGCCAGGACGACGGCATAGGCCGCAGCGACGCCGATAGCCGGCGCCCCGCGGACAGCCAGGACGGAAATGGCCTGGCGCACGTCCTGCCAGGAATGGCAGGGCAGATAGATTTCTTCAAAGGGCAGCTTCGTCTGGTCCAGGAGGAACAGCGTGCCCGCTTGCCAGCGCAGTGTATCCATTATACCGTAAACCCTCCATAAGCCTGCAGGGTGTGGCGGCAGGCGCAGTCCTCATTATCATATAATTCGATGCTCTTCAGGATGAGCTGCTGCAGGCGCTGGGAATTCTCGGCCATAGCTTCGACGACCTCTTCATGGGTCAGGGGCGTCGGCGAAATGCCGGCGGCAAAATTGGTGACCATGGAAATCGTGGCATAGCAGATTTCCGCTTCCCTGGCCAGGCAGACTTCGGGGACGTTGGTCATGCCGACCAAATCGCCGCCGAGCTTTTCATACATCCTGATTTCAGCCGGCGTCTCGAAGCGGGGTCCTTCCGTGCAGACATAGGTTCCCTTATCATGGAGCGTATAACCACCAAGGGCCTGAGCCGCAGCCGCTACGGTCCGGCGCAGGGTCGGGCAGTACGGTTCGGTCATGTCCACGTGGACGACGCCGTTTTCGCCGCCGTCGAAGAACGACGTATGACGGCATTTGGTGAAATCCAGGAACTGGTCGGGCAGGACGAAATCGCCCGGCTTGTCATCGCGGTTCAGCGAGCCGACAGCCGTCGTCGACAAGATGGCCGTGACGCCCAGGCGCTTCAAGCCCAGGATATTGGCCCGGTAATTGATGAGGTGCGGCGGAATGGAATGATTCCGGCCGTGGCGGGGCAAAAAGACGAGTTCCTTATCCTTATACGTCCCCTGCCAATAATGAATGGTCCCGTAAAAGGTATCCATATAGTCTTCATGGACGTTGGACAAAATCTTCGGGTCGCAGACACCGGTACCGCCGATGATGGCAATGAGTCCCATCGTAAAACCTCCTTCGGAGAATCAATTCTTCTTATGGCGCTGGGCAGCCGCTTCATACAGCGCTGCCAGTTCATCGTGAGACAATACGTATTTGGCCCCGCAATACTGACAAGTCATTTCCACCTGCGGGTCCTTCAAGAGGGCTTCCTTATCTTCCTGGCGCAGGGACAACAGAGCATTTTCAAAGCGCTGGCGCGAGCACGTGCAGCGCCAGTACAGATTCTGCCGGTAGAGTTCCTTGAAATGCATACCGCTGAGGATGATGTCAATGAGGCCTTCACCATTGGGATGGTCCTGCAAATACGTCGTCAAAGCACCGACCTGGGTGATATTGGCTTCGACACGGGCCAGGTCTTCATCCTTCGCGCCCGGCAGGGCCTGGACGAGGAAACCGCCGGCTGCAGCAATGGTGTAATCCTGGCTGACCAGGACGCCCAGGCTAATCGTCGACGGCACTTGTTCCGATGTGAACAGATAGTAAGCGATGTCTTCGGCAATTTCACCGGACACCAAATCGGCCTGGCTCGTATAAGTCGTCTTTTCCGGCGTGAAACGCGTCACCGTCAACTGGCCGTGCTGGCCGACACCGGCTGCCACATCGAGCTTGCCATTGACCTTCAGCGGCAGGTCGACCTGCGGATTGTCTACATAGCCGCGGAGCTTATTCGTATCGAAGCAGTCTGCATGGACGGCGCCTAAGGGCCCGTCACCGGCGACCTTCAGGGAAACGCCTTCGTGGTTCTTGTAATCGCCAGCCAACAGGGCTGCGCCGGTCATCGTCCGGCCCAGAGCCGCACTAGCCACAGGCGACAAATTATGGCGCTGCCGTGCCTTCTCGACGATACCCGTCGTCAAGGCAATAGATACCCGGATGAGCTCATCCGATGTATAATGAATGATCTGGTTGCGTGTAATCATGTATGTTCTATCCTTTCTTTACAAATCCAGTCTCTATTATACAACATCGGTGCAGACCTAGCCAGTGCCTTTTGCATGTGTTGGGGAGCCTATCGGCCCCGCCGGTCGCAGGCCGCCTAGAGTGACCCTCGTCTCGTGAAAAAATAGTGGCTCGTGGCTCGTAAAAGCCTGCCATTATACTCGAATCAGCTGTGGTCGAATCTCTCTGGCGGGCTTCCTACAGGAAGCCCCTACAATACGGCCACCCAGGCCGTTTTTTTTGCGAACTGCGACCGGCGAACTGCGTTCATTTCATGAATCTGTCGCGGCGGAACGCCGCATCTGAATCCAAAAAAGACCACACATGATAGCCGCTGATGTGACCCCAAAAAGTTAGACCTTGGTAACGAGACAGTTTTTACTGTCTCGT
>OKRX01000515.1_pt1 | contig 30376 bp, 39 predicted proteins | sample 1601241 | NCBI WGS metagenome assembly OKRX01 (sample SAMEA3541500, study PRJEB24748) | human gut metagenome | biome: human gut; feature: human-associated habitat; material: faeces | place: China | collected 2012
CCATCACGGCCAAGCAACGCCCGGTCGCCGCTGATCTCCGACACCTTGTGCGTGGCGGATTTGACCCAGCCGGGGATCGTCTGGCCGGTGGCATATTTTGTGCCGGTCACTTTGACGGTGCTGCCGACAGTGATCTTGCTAGGGCTGCTTCCTGTAGATGGCTTTGCGGGGGCCGTCGCCTTTTTCTTCAGGCCAAGGTACGCAATCGCAGCTTTCGCATACGCTTCGCCGATTGCTCTGAGTTTCGCGTCCGTGTTGATCTTCGCCTGATCCTTCGCGTTGTCGACAAACGCGTACTCGCCCAGGATGGAGGGGATATTCGTCCAGGAGGCCTGCCGACACATGCCGAAATTGTAGCTCGTGCCCGCCTTGCTCTCCTTGATGCCACGGCTCTTCTGGCCGAGCTTCGTCATCTCGGTAAGCACCTTCTGCGCAAGCGCTTTGGAGGGGGCGTGCGTGTGCCAGTAATAGACCTCGCAGCCCTCCCCGCCGCCGGCGTTATAGTGGATTTCGAGCACGAGGGAGGGCCGTTTCTTCTCGACTTCCTTCATCTTGCTGGCGACCGTACAGTCCTGATCTGCTGTGCGGGCCATGATGACGTCGCAGTCGTAAGCCTTCAGGTAATCCCTGCAGGCAAGTGCGGTTTTCAGCGTCAATGCTTTCTCAATGTAACCTCCCGAGCACGCGCCGGGATCGCTGCCACCATGCCCGGCGGCGATGTAGATTGTTTTGCTCATGATGATCGCTCCTTTTGTTTTGAGAATAATAGATAAGGCCACGCCGAAAATCGACGCGCCAGTATCAATATAACGACTGTAGCCCCATTAGTAGTACGTGTGATAATTAATGTCTGCAGAAATCATCGTAAACGTATCGTTACTGGACGTTGATGATCGGGTTATCGATATCTTACCGCCCCAATTAATTGCTATGATACCCGGCTCTAGGCCGTAGGACGGCGATCGTAATATACACGGCGCGTCTAGCGCCATAATCGGCAGGCATTCGTCCGGCAGTTCGGCGAAGTCAATTGAGGTAAGGGGGGATCTTAGGCTCCACCTGATCATCAGATGCGCCTCGTGCCACGGGTTTATCCAGCATCTACACATCAGGTCGCCGCCGTTATCTGGCACAAGCGGCGTAATATCAATTTGCCTAATATTGGATACCGCCGCGATCCCCTCCTCAATCTTGTTCATGTTGGCGGCATTAACCGGCGTACCGGTTTGCACGCCCTCAATGTGATCCTTCCACTGTGTTTTTTGGTAAGCCATAACATACCTCCATTATTCAAAATACGCGGCGCTGTCGCCGCAATAAAAATCGCCGCAGAAATGATACCGGTAATCCCCTGGCGCACCGCCGCACAGGATCGTGCCGCAGCGGATAATGTTAAAATCATCTGCTGTTTTACCTTCGTACCGCTGTAAAAACTCGAATGGCGCCTCCCAGCGGTTAAGGTCGCGATAGTCGACAACATCCCCTGCCGCCCAGATCTTGCCGCTGTAATCCAGGCCAAATGCCCGGGCCAGCTCCCCGCAGCGGTCCTCGATGCGCTGCAAATCAGAGGCTGAATAAATACTCTGCACGGAAAACGGCGTGAAGCCATAACCCCACGCCGTACCGAATATATGGTTATAGGTGTCCGCGACAGTCTTGCAGTTTTGCAAAATCCGGTTAAAAGCCAGAGCGTCGTTATTGCTTGCCTGGCCGCCCTGCACCAGGTCAAACGTCTCACCGTCGTCTGTCACGTAGAGATCGGGGTAGTCCCGGGGCGTCCAGCCCGTCTTGATGTGCATCAGCCCTCACCTCCCAGATTGATCACCCGGTCCAGCTGGCGGACCGTGGTGCGCATATTGAGCGCCCCGTCGTAATCGATCTCTTGCTTGATGATCACGCCGTCGATCGGGCCGTATTTGCCATCCACCGTGACCGGGTCCCCTACCTGCAAGGACGCATCCCCGCGCCAATTGCAAGTGATATCTGCTCTTCCGTAGGCGCTACGCAGGTACCATGACCAGGCGACCTGCGTAAATATGTCACCGTCGCTGTGAGGTATGGGATTGTCGACCGAGAGCCGGTTCAAGTCTTTGTTTATCGCGCCGTCCGTTTCGGAGTTTCCGGCCGAGGTGCGCTCTACAATTTTCTTTCCGTAAAACTTGATTGTAACGTTGTACTCGTCACGAACCGTAAAAGTTGCGTCGGTCTTAACGCGGTATTTGATCTTACGTGATCCCGTCTCGACGATCGAGACCACAAAATCGCTTGCATATTCGTGGACAATTTCGTAGCGCGTGTAGGCCACGGGCTCCGTGGTAGTCGCCGTGTAGGTCATGGAGGCGCCCTTGACGGAGATCACAGTATTTTCAGCGGCCAAGACCTCTTCACCGCTGCCGTCATAGTGGTGCCAGGAGTAATCAATTCCGCCTATTTCCTCCCGGGCCTCCAGGGCAGGGTAATCATAGGATTGATCCAGCGGGATCGTAGCAACAGGCGTACGCGACATGCCGATCAGCCGGGCGTTGCCATCCGGATCGGCGTACAGCATCTTGCGTAGGTACTGAGAGACATAGCGCAGGGCATCCAAACGGCTCGTATCCTCCTGAAAGGCCGTGGGGGCCGAACCGGTAAAATCCGTTGCGGGGATGCCGGGGCTAACGCCCAAGCCACGGACGAATTCGGCCAGGTCGCGGTCGTTGAGGTATTCAAGCGAGCGCACATTGACCTTGCCCAACGATTGGGCCAGGCCAAACACATCCACGGCCTGCAGATCTCCAGTGCCGCCTTTGCTGCTGGCCTTGGGGCAATAGTAGGTGCCAATCTTTGCATAGACAGGCTTGTGCTGCCCGTCGGATACGCCAATCCAGACTGTGACCGTCTGGTTAGTTTGGATGCTACTGGATACGCCGTTGGGATTGGCAACGTCAAACATGCCCTGCGGATCGGGATAGGTCAGGGTGCACTCTCCCGTCGGGATAGATTGATTCGTCGGGTCAGATTCGGCAATTAGATTGCACGAGTAGAGGCTATCTCCGGTGGCCTCGAATAACACGCCGTTGGCCAGCTCCCGGATGCGGGCTCTATGAAACGGGTGGCTCCACTTGCTGACCGTGACCGTGACGGTATCGTAGGCGGCGCGGATACCGGTGATGTACACAATGGGCTGGTCGTTGTTGCGGATGTGCCATTCCTGATGATAGGTCTCTGTGGACGACGCGCCGTCGATTGTGACGTCAAAGTCTACGGCGTATTCATTGGCTGCTGGATCAAAACAGATGGTCAAAACGCTGATCGCACCGCCATTGCGGGTGCAGCTGAGTTTGACAGCATCCGCGGCGAACAGGCCATCCTTGTCGGATAAAGCGTTGGAGAGATAGCCATAGACCTGCCCGGCCCATCCGTTGACGAGCGCCCGGCCATCGAGGGGCGTGCGGTTGTACTCTCCCGAGGCATAGAGGCGGTGCGGCGGTGCTTTATCCCACTGGATGGGCGCAGGGCAAAGGCTGTGCGCGGTGCCGTGGGCGTTGATGTCCGTCGGCCAACCGAGAGGGGCAAGCCGGACGACGAGGTCTGTGCGGCGCTCAGGGGCCGAGCTGTAGGTGTGGTATTCTTGCGGGACAGATAGCATAGGGATCACCTACCTTTCTATAAAGCTCCATTTGATATTTTGATAGCCTTGCGGGACGTCGTTTCGATCCAAGCCGTTCAGCTCTGTGGCGGTGATGTCGGAGCCATAAAACTCCTTGGTCTTCTTGGTCATGGTGGTGGCGTCGTAGTAGTTCAGCTTAAAAAAGTTCTTCCCGGCACCCATCTGCCGAAGATGCGCGTATTCCCGTGTGGTCATGTACAGCCAGGTGCAGTTAATTTTCTCTTTCTCGGCCAGCAGCTCTTTGTTCAGTAACGCGCCCTTGCCCACGGTGCGGCTGGCCTTGGTGACAACCTGCGTGACGGTGTGCTCACAAGTAGATGGGACCTTCGGGAAGGCCCTGCCGTCGACTGCGTAGATCATAGCGTCACATCTCCTTATCATTGGGGGTAAGCTTGACAACAATGTTGTCGGCGGCGGTAGTGATTAGCTCATTAGTTACTACCGCTATTTCTTTGCCGGTTTCCTGGTCGTAAACGACCAGCTTTACGTAGCCATCGGATAAAACGTTCAAGGCGTTCACCTCCCTCCTTTCGAGGCATAACAAAAGCGCCTACCCCGTGTGAGATAGACGCTTTCATGTTCAATTCAATCCACGCACCCCACGAGGGGCGCGACCAATTCCATATACAAGTGCTGTTTCCTCGGGCTGGTTTCAATCCGCAGGCCTTTGCCTGACAGCTGTATTATACCAACGCCCGCACCTGATCGCAAGTGCGGGCGTTTCTCTATTTACTTGACTGCGCTCAGCTGGCGTACTTTACGCGGTAGTTCTTGCCCTTCGCAGCGATCGGGCGGGGGTTGCCGTGCTCGTTGAGCCAATTGCGCACCATTTCGAGCACCGGGGCCTTGTAGCGGTCGTAGTCGGCTGCGTGGCCGTTGCGGTCATAGGGCGCATGGACAATCATCTGCTCCGGGATTGCAAGGGTGGATACGATCGCGCCGACAGCCTGTGCATGGGGCTTGCCGGAGGCTTCGGACATGATGCCGAGCTCCTGCGCCATCTCCGTAAAATCGTATGTAGCCTCGTCCACCTCCAGTGGCGGCGTGGGAAGCTTAAGCCCCTCATTGCGGTAGAGATCAGTCAGGGCCAGCACCTTGTAACTCGGTTGGATTCCGGCGCTGTCGTAAGCATCAATGAGCATCCGGGCGGAGCGGTTGGCCGCATTCAGGGCCATTGCACGGGCGCGGAGCTTGCGGGATTCGTCGTCGGGGAGAGCCCTGCCTGTCTTTATATGCTCCCGCATCTGTTCAAAGGCGGTGACATAGGCGGCGGTAAACAGCACGCCCTTCTGACCGGTGAGCTTGTTTGCAACCATGTCGCAGCCTTTCTTGGTCAGGAGGTAGCAGGGGTATGTTTTTCCCCGCTCGTTTAAATATGAGCTTTCGATGAAAAAATCTGACTGGGAGAAATCTCCCGCTCCTATATATTCGCAGTATTGTCGGATAGATTTCATTAAATCATTGTGCGGCCGGTCGATCATCTTCGCCACATCTCGGCTGTCGGTCAAAAGCTGTCCGTTCTTTTCAAATACTTTTAATTCGTTCATGCCACATTCTCCTTGTCGTTATTTTGAATTTCTTTCATTTCCGCCTTTAGGGCTTCAACAAACTTCTTCGCGGCTATTTCTGGGTTTTTGGCTCTTGCGAGCATCTTTGCAATCGAATATAAAATTGTTCCTCTTTCGTCATGCCACACCTTCCTCCCCTTCTGTTGATGATTCTGGGGCCGCAACGGTGATTATTGCGATCAGTGCCTCCGTTACTGCGATTGGATTGGTAGTGCGCTCGCAGATATACTGCGCCAGTTTTTCAATATTGGGCATAATAAAAAGTACCTCCTTCAATTTGCTTGAAGTGGCACCCTACCTGTGATATAATAGATTTCACAGGTAGAGATACCTCGTACAATAGAGACAGTCCGTAACTTTTCCAGGGTGGCGGGCTGTTTCTATTTTTTTTGCGCCAGCAACAGATGAATTCCCCGGCGTATGGCTTCGCCTCGTTTAATGCCGCTTTCCTTGCAATACTCTCTTAGCTTTGATTCTGTATCGGCATCCAAGCGAATTGTAACACTGACCGCTTTGGGATTTTCTGCTTTGGGGCGACCTGTTCGTGGACTCAAATCATCACCTCACTTTTTGCACTACATTTATTTTAATTTATGCATTGCAAAAAGTCAAGAGGTTATTAAAAAATTCTTTACAAAATCTTCCTGTCGTGATATTGTATAAATACCAAAATAAAGGAGGATTTACTCATGTTTTGTAAAAAATGCGGCACAGAATATAGCGATGATGCAAAATTCTGCCCGGAATGTGGGACGCCTAAAGATGACGTGGCTACCGATCAACAACAATCTCCCGCAGTCTCACCTCAGCGCCCACCGAAAAAGAAGAAAAAGGGATGTTTAATTTCTCTATTAGTAGTTTTAGGAATTTTACTCATTTTATTTCTGATTGGCATTTTTGCGGGAGGGGATGAAAAGCCAGCCAATGCTAACGTTTCAGGAAATCTAGTATCTTCAGAGAGCGATGTAAAGGCTAACGGCACGACAGCTGCGCCAACCACTCAGATTTCTAAAGAAGCGTATATGAAATCATGCAAAACAATTTCCTATAAGGAACTTGCGCGCAATCCGGAAAAATATAAGGGGCAAAAATACAAGTTTACTGGAGAAGTTATTCAAGTTGTAGAAAGCGCATGGGGAAATAGCTTTGACTTGCGTATAAACGTAACTAAAGATGAGTACGGATATTATGAGGATACAATATATGCGACCATTACCCTACCTGAAAACTCTGATAGAATATTAGAAGATGATATTGTTACTATTTACGGTGAGTGCGCTGGAAAATACTCATACACTTCTGTAATGGGGGCCCAAGTTAATCTTCCGCGAATAGATGCAAAATACATAGCCATCAATTCTTAAAAACGCTTCTTCATTCCCCGCATTTATGGTGAATGTCACGTCGGGCTCCACGCGGGGCCCGTGGATTAAATCTTTACAAATTTCCCCTCTTGTGTTACATTTATCGTGTGACATGAGAGGGGAATTTGTCTTGATTTGTAAAAATTGTGGTAAAGAGTATGAAGAGGGCACCAAGTTTTGCCCGGAGTATGGGGCGAAAGTAGAGCACAGTGAAGGCAAAAGCTTACGGTCAAAACCGCCTGTTGAAGTTGAAGGCGACGAGCCTCCCAAGAAGCCAAACAAAACTGTTTTAGGGATACTTTACGGGATTATAATTTTGGGGCTAGTGTGCCTCGCGGTTGCCATAGTAAATCTGAATGACTCTGGAGTTCCTTCTGAAACACAAGCGACGGAAGCTGAAACAATAACGACCGTTGAATCCGATACGGTCGCAAAAGTTATCAAGGAAACGAGATTAAAAAGTGGTCCAATTTATGAATTAATAAAGAACACTTCTCTACCAGATACATTTACATTTACTGAATCCTTATTCGAAGATGGAGAGAAATCTCTTGATCTTAAAATTAACAAAGAAAAGAGTTTTAAAGAGAGACTAGATGATGCGGAGTTATTCCTGCTCCTTTTTACAGTGAAAAACGATAAAAATGCATCAATATATAAGTATGGAGCAATTCACATAGATGTTGCCGCTGAATGCAGTATCTCGGTTCTTATCAAACCTTCTAGCTACACTGGCATAAATGAAATTAAAACCTTTTTATTGAATACGAGCAACAAACAAGAGTATTTAGATGCGTATAGAGAAAATGATTTTTTTAGATCATCGGATATGCTTTTGTCGGGCGGTCTCGGTTATATTTACAGCGAAGTTACCGCGTCATAGCAGAGCGTCCTCCTCCCTGCCACAATAGCAGGGAGGATTTTGTTTTTTTACCACTCATTTGAACGGACAAGCTCTTGCTTTACATACTTTGCTGTAGCGCGCCCACAAACCCGACTATCCATTTCGAGGACAATATCTGGGTTGAACAAATCAGGCCCCAGTGCCGAGAGCGCGGCGTAAATCGCACGATAGATCACGTCATATTGGTTGCTGCGGTCGGATTGCAGCACCCCGGCGACCGTGTCGCGCATGATGGATTGCGGCGTGGCAATCTCCGGGTTGCTTGCTGCTCCTGGGTACTCGCCAACGCCGATAAGTGAGCGATCGGTAAATACGCCGCCTTTGGCGTACCACTTGACGTTGACCGAGGGGCGGCCCTGCAAGCCCATCTGTCGCCAAGCTTCCCCCTCAGCGCCCCACGTGTCGTAATCCAGTTCGAAATGCGGGGTTTTGATATGGGGGAAAGAAAGATTCCGGAAAGCGTCAGTCAGACCTTGTGCCGCTTGTCTACCGATTGACTTAAATGAGTTATACGAAAAAGAGGATTCGAAACTGCTTTGGATACTTTCAGCGGCAGTTTTCATTGCGTCACGCGCCGGTCGTGTTTGGTCTTTGACACCGTCGGTATAGCCTTCCAGGCTCCATTTGCCGTACTGTGCAAACAGCTTAGAGGGAGAGTGAATTTGCATGGCTGAGCTGAACGCCGTAGCAATGTTTTCAGCCGTGCTTTTTGCTTGATCTTCTGTTGATCGCTCCTTTTCGAGAAGACCGTTTGCGTATCCAGTTAGCGATTCGCGTCCATATTGGCCAAACACCTCGTTAAAAGGTTCATCCAAACCGGAAAAAGTTTTCAAAACTCTTTCGTTGACCAGCCCCTGCACACTTACGCCCGTAAAAGCTCCAAGGAACCGTTCCCATGCCGTAGGCGTTTCTTTCTCGGCTAACGCTTGGAATTTGCTGTAGAATGATCCTTGAATGCTGTCTGCTACGTTTTGCATCTGTTTGTCGAGGTTGGCTTTTTGGGAGATGGTATCTTTCTGGATTGTTTCGATGATACCCTCGATCATTTTGATGTCCTTGGCATCTTCGGCTCTTTCCTCCAAATCCCGGAAGCTTTTGATGAATGCTTCGTTTGCCTCCTCAACGGCAGCCTTCGCGCCTTCCGTTTTGTCTGCCATATCTTTGATTGCCGCGGCAAATTTTTCAGGGCTCTCGAAATTTAAATTATCCAGATTAATGTCGCTGATGGCAGATTTAAAAGCCGAAATACGCGGATCAGATTCAATTGTCAGGCTTTTGATTTCCTCTTTGAGGTCATAGATCTGTTCATATAATGCCGTTTTGTCACCCTTCGTACTATTGAGTTGCTGAACAAGTTCGTCGGATTTTTTCATCAGATCGTCTAGCTTCAGCTTACTGTCGTCCACGATCTTTCCGACTACGCCCATCACTTCCGGGATCGAGTAACCCAAAGATTCCAGCGCGTCCCCGACACTCCCGGCCAGTGCGAGCGTAATGTTATCATAAATTTTGTCCAGCACTGTTTTGGTGTTTTCCTCCAGCGACGCAAACGCTTGTTGAATCTGCGGGACGGCTTCGCCGACGCTGATGGTTCCGCGTGATACGCCAGAAATCAGGGTATCGATCTCCCGCGAGGTAGCAGTGATGCTCTCTTTTGCGCTGTCGATGGTTGCCTGATTTTCCAGGATTGGTTGATTCGCCGCAACAATTTCATCGGCCATCCTACCAAACTGATCCGCAACTTCGGATATACTCACACCAACGCCGTTGTAAAATTCGGCCTGCAACGCTTCAGCACGCATCTGATTTTCGGCCGAGATTACGCCATAGATACCAGCGCTCACGCCGGCTACCGCCGTAGCAACCAGCCCCCACGGCCCCAGCATGGCATACATGGCTGTGCCAACCGCCGCGCAGGTGGGGACGATTTGCAGCATTGCTTGCCCAAGGGAAATATTTCCCATAGCGTACTCCTCAACGGCATTTTTTACGACGACAATTTCGCCGCCGATCGCGGCCACGGAAACGCCGAATTTAGCCATCGGGGATAGTCCGCCCATAAAGTGCTTAAAGCTATCCCACAGCGAACTAAAGCCGTTTGCAAGGGCTTTCAGAGGGTTCTTGGTTATGGCAAACGAGGTTTTCGCGTACAACAGGGCCTTCCCGAGCGCATTTACGCCCTTAGACAGAATGGGCGATTTGCCGACCGCCGCTTTGGCTAGGTTAAACCATTTGCTAATCTTGGCGGCCCCAAACGCTGCAGCTCCAACAGCGGCCACTCCTTTGATGATCGGACTGTAGGTCTGGATCATCTCTTTCAGGCTCTTCAATTTCTCTCTGATCTCCTCCGCCCTCGCCGTAATCCTCGGATCGATCACGTTATCCGCGTTGGACAAGGCACTATTGATCGGGCTGCCTGTGCTCATGCCGCCGGTGCTCCCAGCGGTATCGCTGCCGCCACTATCGCTTGTGTCGGCCTTTTCGATGACGTTCAGCTCGTCGATGCCAAGGAGCTGGCCTTTCAGTTCTTTGGCCTTCTTTGTGGCCTTCTCAAGCCCCGCAGACGCCGTCTGTGTGCTCGTGGCGAGCTGCTTGATGGGCGTTGGCTTGATCCCGAACAGCACGGCCATGACCTGCCCAGCACGGGTGGCGAGTTGTGTCAGTTTTTCCGCAATCGCGGTCAGATAGGGCATGATCGCCTGCAGCGCCGGGGCAAAAATCGAGCCAAGGGCGCTGGAGAGCTGCTTTGTCTGCGCTTTCAGCGCCGCCTGCGCACCGGCGAAAGTGGAGGCATAACGGGCCGCGTCGCCGGTCTGGAACGCGGTTTCCCGCATGAGACCTTCTACCGTGGCAAGGCGTTTTTCGGCGGCTGTAAGGCTCCCCACGCCCTTCCCAATGGACGCAGCATACTCTTCCCAGATGACGGAGAGGTTCTTTGTAACGCCGGCATTATCACAATTTGTTATTTCCTCACGCAAACGCATGAGAAAAGCGCCGTCATTTCTGCGGCGCTCTGCAATTTCACGTTTTGATTATATTTGCAGTTCGGACTGTATATCTAACTCAATGAGTTACCCTTGTCAGTCTCTCGAGCGTAGTTCATATGGTTTACGCTACGGTCTGACCCGTCTCCGGGCTTTAACCGTCATTCGGGTTACGCCACGCAAAGTCGCCTCTGCGCAGGGCTGATTAATTTAACCAGGATACTGTTCTCGTTCTTAATGCCTTCCGTCGCGGACTTGACCGCCTCGCCCATCGTGAGCGACCCCTGTCGGGCGAACGCCGCCGAGTCTTTCAGATTTTGCAGGACGCTCTGCGTCTGGTCGTCCGTGTATCCAGCGGAGGATAAATTCTTGTAAGCCGTGTAGGCGTCTGCCAGGGGGATCAGCCCATCCCTTGTGTATTCCTGCAGCCAGGCTTTTGCCTGCGACACGTCCTTCCCATGGGCAGCCAAGTTGCTTTCCAGGCCGACCTGCGCCGCCTGGGTTTTCGCGTAGGAATCCGTCAGCTTCTTCACGACCTTTGTGACGGCCGTGATTGCAGCAACAGCCGCACCGGTTTTCAGGGCTTTCAATGCGCCTGAAAGCTTGTGCGTACCTGCGCTTCCGGCCTCCGCCCGGTCCTTGAGCTTCGCGCAGGCGTTGGACAGCTTGTCGGTGCCCTTTCCAGCCTTCGTCGCATTTGCGCCAAGGCTATCACACTTCTTGATCAGGTTGTTGATTTTCGCATCGATCTTTTCCATCTTGACGGAGATTACAACCTGCAATTCTTCTACGGTCAATGGCTTTCACCACCCCTCATTTTCGCATTTTTCACGGCACTGTAGGATGCCATACGGGCTTTCATCACACGCCAATCCGTCTGCTGCTCCTGCGGCGCCCGAAACAGGCCGGGGAAGGCCTCGTGCAGCGGCAGGTAATGCTTCGGGTCGTGCACGGCGAAAGCAATCAGATTGCCGAGCTTCCAGAGCATCGTAGCCTGCAGCTTCGTTTGCTCCTGCTGTCGTTTGAGCCGAGCGTTGACAACCTGCTCAACCTCGCCGATGCTCATGTCCCAAAATTCATCAGGCAAAAGCCCTGCATCCAACGCTTGCGGATACAGGGCTTCAATCAATTCCGTTGCGGTGCGGTAGATTACTCCGTTTCCTCCTGCTTTTTCTCCATCTCCTGAAGATCCTCCTGCGTAAAAAAACCGCTGACCTTCATGATTTCGAGGAGGAGGTCTGCTTTTTCGCTGATCGTGTAGCCTGCGTCCTCCAGCTTGTCAATGAGATCATAGACCTTCTGGATGGTCATGTTGTGATGATATTTCTGAAGCGCTGCCCAAAGGATGACCGCGAAGGTTTCCGCCTTCGTGATGTTCTCCGGGGCCTCTAAAAGAGAGAAGCCGAGACGTTTTTCCGCCTCGATCTTGGACGCTGTGGTGAGCTTGAGCTTGTATTCGTGGCCGTCGGCGGCCAGAGTGTAAAATGCTGCCATCATTCATATCCTCCTTGTTTTTAACCGGCGCCGGAAACGTCAATTTCTTCGATCTCCGATGTGGGCGTGATGTTAGCTGTGAACTGCAACGCCTCGCCGATGCCCTTGCCAGGGACGGAAAGGGAAACCTTCCCTTCCCACGCAAAGCCGGATTTGTCCGGGAACACCAGCTGGAAAAACCGTGTAGCACCGGAGTCCTGTGCTGCTTTCAATGTGGCGTAATTCGAGCCCTCGCCCATGCCGGAATACAGGAAGTTAAACGCCATATCTCCGGGATCCTTCAGGCCGGGGATGTAAGTGCGGGATGTGTTTTTCATGGTCGTGGTCTCGATCTTATCAGGTGCACCCATCAAATCGGGAAAATCCTGAAGATCAGGCACCTCGGTCAGGGATGAAGATTGTGCGCCCATTTTTAAAATTGTGCCGATGGTAGAAAGTCCATCCATAAAATCAACTCCTTATCTGATGTAATTTCAATCCTCAGGCCCATGCAGGACCTGACTTTTGTTTTATTTTATGTAAAATTGTTTTGTCACATTGTCATACGCACCGCTGTACAGCAGCACAGAACGGTATGCGGGGATTGCGCCCGGGAGCATCTCCTCTAGATGATTCAGGGAGCTGCGGGGGATGCCGAGGCTGGCAAGCACCGTAGCGATCTCTCGATCCAGCTCGTTGCGCCGCTCTGGTGTAGGGGCCCAGACCTGTACCTGCACAGCCACGTTGGAGATGCGGTCAATGCCGGAGGAGGTCGACGTGCGCACAGAGTTATCCATTTGCTTGATGCTGCCCAGACCGTCGCCCAACACGCGGAAGTCCTGCGGGAAGCCCACGGACCATTTCATTCCGGGCAGGGTGGTGGTCAAGATATCGTATACGGTTTGTTCCATGTCGATCATTTCATTGCCTCCCAGATGCCTTTGCGGAGTTCAATCTCCAGATGTTTTACGATGCGGTCGCGATTATTGATCAGTGCTAGATACAGGTATGGCTGCGCAAACAGGCCTTTCCAGTCCTCACGATAACCCAAACTAAGAGGCGCCTTCGGTGGGGACGGAGACGCAGCGCCCATCTGCCCTGTGCCGAATTCGACATACGGGGCGTATTCCACGATCGTTCCGACTGTACCGACGCATTCACCTGAGGGCTGCCACGCAAAATTTGTCTGGATGCTCTCGCGCAGATAACCAGTGTCAACCGGGCAGAGCAGCTTTGCGGCCGTCTGCACGGTCTTCGTGGCCTTCTCCACGCCTTTTTCCGTCGCCTGCTCCAGCTCGCCGCCCAGTGATTGTAGTTTCCTACGCAGGCTGTCGAGGCCCTTAATTTCCACGCTCATATGTCCACCGCCTTTAGCAGATATCGGGTGTAAGCGTCGAACGGCTGCACGCCGGTAACGCGGTAAAACTGCCCATTGTATCTGATAAAATGCCCTTCCTCGACCGGCGGCGGGAATGATGCCGTCATCACCGCATCCCGGTTGATTATGAGGCCCCATTCCTGCGCTTTCAGGTCGTCTGTCACAAGCATAAAGTTGACCTGGTGTCTTCCAGAGGGTGCATCGGCCGGCTGGGATGTGGGCGTTCCGAGTGATCCAGACGTGGAAACGGGCAAGAAGTGTTCGATGGTTTTGTCCTGGAACACCCTTGCCTGTATGTCTTTGAACTTGTCGGGGATTTTCATGCTACCACAGCTTTCTGTAGGCGCACAGCGCCCGCATTTCGCTCTCCGTTAAACCGGAGGATGGCACGGCCTCCGCCGCATATGCCTGGAAGCTCACAGATTGGCCGTTGTCAGTCAGGCTTGCTACTCGCTGCGCGACCTCCGGCCCGGCGCCCTGCCGGCGAAACCGATCGGCGGCGATTTCCACGACGATTGTGGGCATGCCGCCGATCAATTCCCACCGCCGGGTGAATCGGAGCGCCTTTTCCTCGGCAGATCGCAGGAAATAGCAAAGCTCCTCCTTTCCAGCGTTTTCGAATCCAATCAGGGTATATAAATCCTCCAGCATGCGCTCATGCAGTTCGTCCATTACCCCACCAGCTTCACGAGCAACTGCGTATCTAGCTCCTTGATGCCATAGATGATATCGAAGGATACTGTGTCTGTTTTGGTGTCCATGTCATAACCAAACACGACACGCACAGCCAGCCCGTTTGCGGATGCGATTGCCGCCTTGGATGCGCCCATCGGAAGCTCTAGCTGTCGCGTAACCAGCGCCAGGCCGTTGCGATGGAAACCAAGGGAGTTGGTTTTGTTGATGAGCAGCGCGGCCTCCGCCGAAAGTGTTTTGTGAACCGGCTGATCAATCGCAACCTCGGCAACTGCGCCGGAGACCGCAGTCGCATCGGCAGCGAAACGATACATGTATCCATCAACGATAAAGCCATCGCCCTTTTTCACGGTAGCGGTAGCCGCTTTAACGTCAGACAGCGCCACTTTGCTTTCGCCTGCGGTGGCCGTGACTTTGTACTCGGTCGCGGTGCCAGCGGCATCAGCCAACGTATCCGGTGCGTTCTGGGACATGTAGGTATCCATTGTGTAGATACGCCCCAACTCCGCCTCGCGTAGTGCCTGACTGTCGCCTGCATAGGACACCTTGGACATGTTGTCCGTCAGCGCATACCGGTATTTGTGCGTGGGGTGCAGCACCAGCCTGCGATTTGGGATAGGCGCGGCGACCAGATCAAGTGCTTTCCCGATATCGCCTATATCCTTCAAATTGGTTGGGCTCGATGTTCCCGTGATTGTCTTCCCGGCCTTCGCGACGCCGACGGCCAGCAGGTCGCTGTCCACTGCCTGCGCGATTGCTTGCATTGCCGGGGTTACCACCTGGCTGGAGAAATCCTGGATATTAAGGGTCAGTTCCCGGGATGTTACATTGACCGTCACATCGCGAAAACGGTCGAGCTTGACTTCCGTGCTACCCTCCGTCGCGTCCTGTGCTGACACGTGGCCAGTGAAGTTTTTGGCAATAAACTTCGCGGGCTTGCGGATGGTGATGGTGTCGCCCACCTTGACAAACTCTTTCGAGTAGTCCCGGTGGACAAGCCCTGACATAACCATACTGTTTTCCAGCACCATTAGTGCTTCGTTTGCAATGATGTCCGGGGTTAAAAATTTGTTGGGCATAAATCATACTCCTTTACTGATGTTTCTCACGCCATTTTTTGTAACCGGCGTAATCCTTGGGCGGTTCTTCCTCTGTGGGCAGCCCGTCGCCGCCTCCCGGTTCTCCGCCCCCTATAATACCGGTTTTGACGGCCTCGAAAAGATACGGCTCACTCTTTTTCAGAGCTTCGAGATCCAGCCCGTCAATCGTGCCGTCGTCCTTAAGCTTCAGCTTGCCGTAGTCCAAAAAGGCCTTGACTGCCTTTGTGCTACGGCCCTTCGCACCGATGATAGCAACATCCAGCGCATTGTCCAGCCGTAGCTTCGCGGTGTCAGCGTCATACTTCTGCTGGAGCGCGGCCAGATCAGCTGACAGCTTCTCGGGATCCTTGCCATCGAATTTCTTTACGATTTCTTGCAAGTCTTTGATGGTCGTATTGGCGGTGGAAAGCTGGCTTTCCAGCCCTTTGAACTTTCCTTCGTCGACATAGCCGCCGTCCTTCAGGTCGACGAATTTTGCTTCAGTGTTTCCCTCTACAGCCTTGGTGAGCTCTTCCAAGGTCATGCTGGGCTTGTCGCCGAACAGCTTTTTCAGGTATTCGGTTAGTGTCATAGTTCCTCCTCTACGCGCCGGATTAAACGACGTTTGTTTTCTAAACGCGCGGGTACGTCAGCCGCGCCCGGTGCGCCCGGTATTTCTAAGTCCCCGCCGGGGCGGGATAATTTTGAGTATTATAAAAGCCCACTTTCGCATGCAGTGCAAAAGCAGGCTTCATAATCAAGTTGTGATTACTGGTTGTTTAGAGAAACAGATGCATAGCAGCACCGGCCATTTTGCCAAGCGCCGCACTCCTCTTTCAGGCAATCTTCCAGTTCAAAAATATACTGATCTATTTGGCTCCCCTCTTCGGGAGACTGTGAACCCTCATCGTGCTTCTGCGCCCAGCGCTGATAATGCGTCTCGGATTTTCGGTTATATGGGCATTTCAAATGATCACCTCAAAAACGGCATAAAGAAAGAGAGGCCTGCACCCGCAAGTCTCTCTTCGCTTATTGCTCGATGATAAATTGATGAAGTTCCCGGATCGTCAGATCAAGCGGCTCGATGCCCTTTTCACGGCAGTAGGCGAGGATCTTCCGGTAATCGTAGTGTGTTTTTGAATCAAAGAACGGCGAAAGGTATCCGCCAGCCTTCTCTGCAGCTTCATCTAAAGCTTTCATCGCTTCCATTTCCTGCTCAGACATTTTGGTCACTCCTCATCAAAAGTATAAATCCGAAGCAGCCTCGCGGCGGCTTCCTCGTCGATAATCATACGGTAAGGGTGCGCGATCCCCAAGAATTGAGCGCCTAGCGCTTCCTCGTAATGTCGGACTAAATCCGCGTTCTTTGCATCCAAAAAGACAAACCCACCATAGCCCTTCTCCATAGATTTTTGCGCGGCGATCGCAAACAGATGACCGCCTACGCCCTCATAGCGCTTGGCCTTTCCGCGATTCCACGGGGCGCTCTCCGCAATATGCGCATAAACAGCTTTATCGCGTTCCTCATATTGCAATGCAATCATGCCCTGGATTTCTTCGCTCCCGGCTACCGTCAGTTTGTAGATGTCGTCAGCTGCGAGATCTGGGTCAGTCCAGTTAAATAACCAACCGTCTTTTGATTTCGCACTTTTTAAATCGCTGAAAATTGCCTTTGAAAATGTAGTTTTGACAACGTTTCCCGTTGAAGTATCAACCAGACACGGGGTAAGCGTGTCAATTTCAATGCCCATCTTCATTGCATCACGTCCTGCTTGTATTATACCACTATTCTTCGGTTTTGTATAGTTTCCGGCCTTCCATTCCTCCCAGGAGAGATCCGCCGGGACGATTTTCACTGCACCCGTCTCTGGGTCTCTTGCGCGCCTCCTTAAGCCCTCCAGGCCAAGCTCATCAAAATATGCGACAGTCGTGCAGCGGTCATTCGGGTGCATCGGCGGATAGTTGACCCCTTCTTTTGCATCTTTGACCGAGAATACTTTCCCGTCCAGCCTGCCGCAGACAACGCATGTACGGCTGTCTAGCGTAGCGAGAAAGGCATACTTTTCGATTTCTGTCTCCTCGTAGGAATGGAGCTCTGCCGCGTTGTATGCCCGATTGGCCTCCGTGCGAATAAGCCGCGTGGCCGCATACTTCCCGGTCTGCATCACATCCTCAATCTGCTTCGCCATGCGCGGGACGCTTGCCCCGGAGATAATGCCAGACGTAATCACCTTCTCGGCTTCCTGGGCCAGCATCTGCGTATTGTGCCATACTCGCCGGCTGAAATGCGCGCCGATCCAAGCTTCGCCCAGAACGGTCTTAATCGCCTGCTGCGGCAGCTGCGTGAAGGAAAAAGCAAATCCCGTGCCGACCTGCGTATCAAAAATAGAACGGTAATAGGTGCGCTCGTAGGATTTGGATATGACCTTGCCAGTCGTTTCAATTTCCTTGTCAGATACCTTTGCCATTTCCGCATAAATTTGCTCCCGTAGCGCCTCCAGCCGGCTGATCCGCGCGGCGTAGGCCGGAGCATTCAGCCGATTAAGTGCTTTGCGCCGGAGCTGTGGGTCCTTGATCTCCTTCAGCTCCTCGCGGAGCTTGTTCAGTATCTCTTCGGTTTCCTGGACGTTGAGTAGCTTACGGGCTTCCGCTTCGGTCAGTTCGCCGTCCTTTGCATAGCGCTCAAAGATTTGCCTGACATTCTCTGTAATCTGCTTTGCCGCCCGATCGTAGGCAGGGAGGATATCCTTCACAAGCTCGCGGTTTGCGATCTTTCTTGATTGCGCTTCCCGGGCCAGCGCCCGTTTCTTCCAGTAGTCCGCGGATTTCATTCCTCATCCTCTCCCCATGGGACGTCGCTGTCTAAAAAGCGTTTTGCCGCATCCTCCCGCTGCTTTTCGAGGTCTTTTAAGGCCTGATTGACATCATCCACAAAGGGGTGCTTTGCAAGCAGGATCGTGTCCGGGACAATGCCCTGCGACTGTTGAATCATCGCCACGGTCTCCGCGTCGTTCGTAATGACCGTCTTGTTCACGTCCACGCGAATGAGAGAACTATCGTAGTCTGTGCCCTGCTTCAGGTTGATGTCCTGTGTGATGAACCACATGAATTCTTTCAGCGCCCGCTTGAGCTTGATAACCAGCATATTTGCTTTCTGGTCGAGCGGCGTGTAAAGGAACTTCAAGGCCACACCCGAAGGTGCCGTCGCAAACTTGTCGGCGGTGGTGTCGATCGCCATGCCGAGGCTGTACATGTCGCTGCGCAGCATATCTAGCCAGGCAAGACGCTCCTGCACGCCTAGCGTGACCTGCTCGGCGCTGACCTTGCCCTGCGGGTCGGAAATGCTGACCGCCTTGTTCATTTGCAGCTTGCGATGGATGGCCTTCGCGGTCTCGCCGCCGTAGCCCTGCACGATCCAGTAGAGCTCAACCAAATCAATCTGGTTATTTGTACTGGCTGAGGAGATCAGGTTGTATGCATCCTGCAGCCCCTTGATCCGCGTCAGGTCGCTCATGTGCCGCCCGTTGTTATATAGTGGGATAAACGGCACCCGTCCCCAGCCATGCGGCTCCCGGCGGGTGACAAGGCCATCCTTCGACGTGATTTTGTACCAATGTGCGGCGGGGTTCGGGCTGCGGGCAGAATCGAGGATATATTCCCCAGATTCGGATTCTTCATAGTAGGTGACGTTCTCTTTCGTCCACCACTCAATTTTCTTACGCAGCGTTTCCTTGCCATCGGCCACTACTGCAACCGAGTAATAGCGGATGAGCTCAACAAGCTCTTTCTGATAGGCGCTGTCATAAAAGGGGATAATTTCTTCCGCCGGTGTGATGACGTACTGCAAATTACCCGTTTGGTCGTAGTAGATGTGCAGCCACTCTACGCCTTTATTGCTTGCGCCTACAACGTATTCGTTCAGCGCGTCCGTAAATTCCTCATCTGATGTGACAGCGGTTACCGCGTCCTCAAAGGCTTTCAACTCTGGATGATCTTCCGCGCCTTCTACCGTGACGCTGGGCGGTTTGCCTACAATGTATGCGGCCTTCTGGTCTACCTGCTGCTGGTAGATATTGTGAACGTTATGGTGGTTGGAATTGTTTTCGTTCGTGATAAGGTGGCCCGAATGATCAATCCCCGCTGCTGTCTCAACCTCATCGTAAACCCACGACTGCCGGAAATCATGTTGCAGGATATCGTGGCCACCATCATAATACCGCTTGCCGACGGCCATATATTGCTTTGCGGGGTTCGCGTCGTCATCCTTAAGGATCTGCTTGATGATGTCGCTCGTGCTCAATCTGCCGTCTGCGGCAAGCTTTTGCTTGATGAGTTCCATGTTAGTGATGTACATAGCCTTACCTCACTTGCACATTGATCTGATCGTCCTGCGTCGCATAGCGAACGGCATCGATGGTGTGGTTGTCCCGGTCAGGGTAGGCGGCCTTGAAATTGCCGTCTTTGTCCCGGTCAAGCTCGTAGCCGAGGAATTCTCGTGCCGCGTTTGGGCAGCGCTGGTCGTCAATGATAATTTCTTCAAGGTCCCGCAGCCAGTCAATGCCGTGTTTGACGCTGTCCGGCCCCTTGCGGGCGCCGATTACCCGCAATCCATGCTCGTACATTTCGGCAATACTCTTCGGCTCGGCGCTGTCCGCGATGATCTCCTGATTGAGCGTATTTTCCGCCCGGATTAGCTTGGCGGCTGCCCGATTGCTCATCTCGGCTTTGTAAAGTTCGTGGAATATATATAGCCTGCGGCGAGTCTTATCATAATGGCAGACGATATATGCCAGCGGATCAACCGCATATCCCCAGTCGAGGCCGCGACGAATTCGGTCGAATCGTTTGATTTCATCATCGGTGATCCCGCGCAGCGTGACATTTTTAAACACTTCGCCGCCGGTACCGGTAACCTCGCCGAGATATTCATGCCGGTATCGCTCCGGCTGTGTTCCCTGGAGATGGCGGGCCTCGATGAAAAACTGTTCGCCCAGCCAACCGGCCGGGACGCTCTCATATGTGGAATGGTGGATGACACGGTCCAGTCGATTGGCGCGCACCTCCTCATTCACCCAGTCCCGAACGGATTCCGGTGGGTTGTATGTGTAAAAAACTGTAAATCGCTCCCCGCCGCGCATGAGGGACTGGTTGATGCTGCGCGTCTCCCGCATCCCGCCGAACTGGTTCCACTCCTCGTACCAGACATATCGAAAATATCCGAACGGCGGCTTGATGGATTTGAGTTTCATTGGCTCGTCGGCGCCGCGGAACAGGATTGTCTGGCCAGTGGGCGTGTATGTTAGCCGCAAGGGGCTTTGATTCGCCCGGAAATATTCCTGCACGCCCAAAGCCGATACGGCCCAGAGCATCTGTGTGAAAACAGAATCATGCAGCGTATTCCCAACCTTACGCAAAACAACCGCGTGCGCGTCAGGATGCTGCATGATCCCCAGAATAATTTCAATCGATGTGAAGGAGCTCTTTGTACTTCCGCGCCCGCCCTTGAGGACGTAATGCGTGTGACCGTCTGCTTTGATGTCCCGATGAAGCGCGTAAAACGCGGGGGCGATTACTTGGTCAAGTTTAATCTCAGCCACCGCGATCACCTATGTTGTCAACAATGACGGGCGTATCATGGGAAATGGATACCTTATCCGCAAACATCCCAATATGCCTGCCGATGAGCTCCAGGGCGCGCAGCGCGCCCTTACTGTCAAAGGAGTATTCGCCGGTTTCCACCATTTCGTGTGAACCAAAGTCGAAGCGCATTACCGGCTCAGCCTGCATGCACCGGCTGTAGGTCTCCCACAGGGATTCAATGATCCTATCCTCGGAGATCGCCAGCCTCTTGACCGTCTCAGCTTGTAGTTCCCGCACGCGCGCGAGTATGTCAGCATTCGTCAACAGTCTCGATCCTTGCTGCTTCGCCGTCTTCTCACTATATCCGGCTCGGACAGCAGCCTGTGTGGCATTATAATCGATGACGTACTCCCGGGCAAACCGCTCGTGCTTCTCTTTTAATTTCACTGTCCTCACCGCCTCATAAAAATAGCGAACCGCCTGATATTGGCAGTCCGCTGATGTTGTTTAAATTGCTTTATTATCGTACCATTCGGGAAGAATACCACCGTTCTGGTCTCTCAGTAATTTTCGATGTTCTTTTACTTTCCGAATAGCCGGTAACAGGCGAGTAATGTTTTCGTTGACCATTTGATCGGTTACGTGAATGATTTCCCAATTGGCTCCAAGAGCTAAAGTGATTAAATTATCTCGCATCTGTCGCTTGTTTGGATCTTCTCGAGCGTGAAAAAGCACTCCGTCGACTTCCAAAACTACCTTCTCTTCAGGCAATACAAAATCGGCTCGATATCTTCCAAGCTTCACCTGATGCCTTGCCTTAATCTTGTTTTTCACCAATTCAATAGCAACGAGAATTTCTTCCGTACTTTGAAACCAGCCATCACGATGAAGTTTCTCATGAATGACATCTATCGCTCTTTGATATTCCTTGAGACCTGGTCTAACATCTTCGATCCGCTTCACTGCGTTTTGAAATTTGCGCTCTTTACCTTCCCACGATACGATTTCTCGATGTTCTTTATCCGCAAGGCTCTGTTCAAGTTTACACTTCTTACATGTATATTGTACTTCCCGCCTATAGTTCAACGACTTAATTGTGTCTCCACATATGTGGCATTTTACACAATACATGTTGTCTCCACTTTTCAGCTTTATGACGGAGATCCCATCTTCTACAGCATCACGGTATGACAAGTTTCATTCTCCTCATGATAGACTACGTCCATGATTTAATTATAGACCCTATTTTGAGAAAAAGGTGCCACTTGCTAAATTTCTCGAAGATTTTTTGCAAGCCGGATTAAAAATCGCTTTCGGCAGCGTTTCATTGTCCGCAAGGACATTTCCAACCAGATGTATTGCATCTGTGTCCCCTCAAAAAGGTTGCGTTTGATCAGTTCTTTTTCGCGATCCCCTTCACACTCCATCCACGCCTGCTCCACCGCCTTAATCTTCCTGTCATTTTCTCGTTGCCTCTGGAGGATCTTCTCGACCTTCCGGGCAGTAGGATCGCCGACACTGCTTCCTCTGGGCTGGCCGTCTGGCGCATGCGTTTCATGGATGATTTCCTCTTCAATCTCTTTCTGCCGCTGCAGCATACGGTAGTATCCCTTCGCCGTGGCAACGCAGCGGGAATAGACATCCGGGTCAAGCTTTATGTTTTCGGCTTCCTTGATTGTCAACCCCTCCGCCCTCCTCAAGCTCAAATCTTTTTGGATTTACACAACGTTTAAACGTACACACCTGTCCATCCAGCAGCCAAACACACCGCTCATCGGGGCACTGCGGTTTCGCTGGCGGCGGTTTAAGACTACATAACCGATGGACGGCGCGGAGCTTGTCGTAGTCAATGTCAGACATGGTGGTCACTCCTTCGTTTCTCTGATTCCAAATGCCACAAAGCCATTTTTCAACCCCCAGCCGTTCAGTACGTAGGTAATCACATACGTTTTATCTTCGATCGGATGATGGCACAGTTTGCGCGGATCATACGGCTCAAATCTTACAAGATCACCCCGCTGATATCCTCGGTCGTTTTCGCGGACTTCAAAACACTTGTCCCCGTTCAGTACATCGTTGCAAAACTCGATATTCAGCTTGATATGATGACATTTTGGCATTAATGCTGATCCCCTTTCACTTTTCCGGATAAACGATCCTCTGCCCGCACTCCGGGCACCTCTCCGGCCTCCTGCTCGTCTCAGCCCTCCCTAGTTGGGTGGAGCAGTACGGGCAGGTATATACGACCGTGCCGTAAAACGTGTATTGCTCAATCGCCTGTTCCGGCGGTTTGCTTTTTCTGACCTTTCTCATCGGATTGCCTCCGTTCGTTGATCTTCCACAGCCTGACCTCGACTCTCGGCTCGTCCGCGTAAAACTTCACAAACGTAGCCTCCACAATCTGCGCATCGTCGTAATACGCGATCTTGTTCAGCGCGTCGCATACCACCTTCGCCACATTGTCGTAGTCTGGTTTCTTGGTCGGGCGGATTACCCCCTCGCGCATTAGGGCAGCGCGTTTTTTGCTGGTGGATTTCGGGATACTGTAGAACGCCGTGATCTCCATGCCGATTTCCACGCCTTGCGGGATCATGCCCGCGCCGGAGGCCATAAAACATGCCTTGATATGTGCCTCATAGTTTTCCGTCTTCGCAGGCGTGTAGGTTTTCACAAAGTTTCCTCGCTTGCTGAATTTCGGTCGGCCTTTGCCCTGTGGCTCCCCAGGGATTACAAACTCAATCATCATGTCGGATCCTCCTGTATGACGGCGCCGTCATTACAAACCGGTGGCAGCAGCCCTCCAGACGGTCCACCGTCCGGCTGTCAACCGCCCCCCGCAAAGCCGCCTCGTCCCGCAAATTGGTTGTGACCACCATCGGGCGATAGTAGTTGACGCGGTAATCCACCAGGGATTGCAGGACGCTGCGCGTCCAGGGAGTCGGCGCATCGGTCCCCAGATCATCAAGGATTAGCAGGTCAGCCTGCCGGCATGGGGTGATAATATCTGTCTCGCTGTTTCCTCCGTCGAAGGATCCGCGCAACTCGAAGTACAGGTCTGTCACGCGCTTGAAGACGACGCGGCGCCCATCCTCCAGCAGCGCGTTCCCAATCGCCGCGGCGAGATGCGTTTTCCCGCAGCCGGTCGGCCCAGCAAGGAGCAAGCCCTCCCCGCGAGAGGACATCGCCGAGAATACCTCTATGTACCGCTTGGCGGCCTGCAAGGCCTTGCCCGTGCCTTCCCGTTCTTCGAAGGATGCAAGCGTGCACCCTCGCTGCCGGGGCGGGATCCCACTTTCGCGCTTGTTCCGCTCGATCATTAGCCAGCGGTCACGCTCGGCCTCCTGGCGCTCCTCTTCCTCGCGGGCCTTCCGCTGGCATTCGCATTCAATGTTGACCCAGCCGCCAAACATCTTCCGGCCCAGGATGGGTGCACCGCAATGGGGGCATGTGCCGGTTTGCTCCAGGGGCGGCAACTCGTATTCATCCTTTGTTTTTTGGATTATATCTTCCGAAGACGGCATCCAGATCACCTTCCTCCTGATACAGCGCCGGATCGGTATAGTCCGGCGGCGCTGCTTTCTTTCTGCCTGCGTGCTGGAGAGGGTTTGGCATCTGCTCAATATGGGTGACGCCCTGCGCCTTCCAACGTTCCAGGATCGAGAGCACATAGGCTGCGCTGTTTGCGTTGCGCTCTTTTGCCAGCCGGATCGCTTCCAACGACAGGTCGGGGTCATACTCCTCGGCGATCCGGACGATGATGTCCCGGTCCTTCCCGCCAATGAGTCGACCGAAGGTTTCCTCGAAGTAGGCAGAGACCTGTTTCAGATTCCCTGTTCCCTCGCGCGCGCGCATATATCTCTCTTCTTTACTTTTCTTTTCTTTACTTTCCTGATTTCCGGTACTTTTAAGGGGGTTATCCGTACTTTTAACTGAGTTTTCCTTACGGGAAATGCTTTCAAAGGTCAGCTTTCCAAGAACACTGGCTGAAACGTCTTTTTTGTTGCCCGTATCCAGCAGCCAGTATTCTTTGAAAATACGTATGTCAGGGCGGCTGTTCCCCACAATCCGGAGGAACCGCCGCTGGATACCCGGCGAAGTCAATACGCTGAACATCTGATACACTCCCTGATCGAACAGGGAACGCCGCAGACACCCTTGTAATACCTCGTCTACAAGTTTGGGGGAACAGCCATCACCGACACCCTCAGACATCAGGAGACAGTCGTCGTTATCCCATGATTTAAAGTATCCATTGGTTGCATACACGGAATTGAGCAGTTCAAGTGCAATATATGCGCCCTTGATTCCAAATTCCGCCTTGATGAGCTTCATCTTTTTATCCCGCAGGAAATCCACATCAAAAGGCCAATAGTCAACCCCATCCTTCAGGGGACGGGCCACAAGCATCACCGCCTTTCCCGCATACCGTGGTCACAATCCCGGTCAGCTCTTGAATCTCCCGCTTGAAGCGCTCCGGGTCAGAATTCCCTCCGCTCAGATGGAGCAGATAGATCTTCCTACATTCACCCAGATCATTCGCCTTCAGAAAACTCTTCACATTGTCCAGCGAAAAATGGCTGCGCAGGATCCGGGTTTTCAGCAGCTCTGGGACTCGGCCAGCCTTTATGTTATCCTCCAACAGGTCCCGGCTATAGTTACACTCCACCATGACGATGTTCAGGTCCCGGAACGTGTTCGGGATGTAGTAGGTATCCGTTGCAAACAGGAGCTTCTCTTGTGCCGCCAGGGAGTAAAGCAGATATCCGGCAGGCTCCTCCGCATCGTGCTCCACTTCAAACGGCAGGACGAGCCAAGAGCCGAGACGAAACTGCACGTTTATCTTTATCTCATGCTGCCGGTGGGCAGGGACAGCCCCTTGCATTCCAGCAAATGTTCCCTCGGTCGCATACAGGTCAATCCCGCGCCCCGCAAGCCCAACAGCGCCACACGCATGGTCACCGTGCTCATGGGTGATGAGGCAACCCGCAACACGGGGGAGCAGCGGCAGGAACCCGGAAAGGATCTTTTTTGCGGGGATCCCCGCCTCCAGCAGCAGGACGCTTTCACCGTCGTCAACGGCGTAGGCGTTCCCGGCACTGCCGGAGGCAAGGCATTTCACGTCGATTCTGTCCATCGTCAAAACGGCCGCTTCTTCGGCTGCGGCTTCTCCTCTTCCGCAGATGGAAGGTCTTCTGTATTAAGGACTTCTCCGGTGTCTGGGTTGATGTCCACCACACCGCCGCGGTTGGCCTTCTGCTCGATCTCCTGCTGCGGGGTGGCGCCGGTATCATCCGTTACGACGGCAGTTTGCATGTCAGGCGTCATCACGCCATAGGTCCCGATCAGCTTGCGCAGGACAGTCTTCTGCGCCATCTTGTCAAACTCCGTCTTCCACGGGCTGTAGTTGCTGTTGTAACTGGGGCTGTACTTTTCGGCATAGGCCTCTATCTCCGGCTTTGTCATGTACAGGAGCTTCTCAAACCCGTTGAGCAACTTGAAATACGCAAAATACCCGACCACTTCGTCGCTGCTTCGTTCGCCGGAAATATCGATCATACCGGAAAGCTTATCGGTCCCAACAATCTCGCCCTCATAGACATTGCCCGCGTTGATCGTGCGGTACTGGCCGGAGCGCTGTGCGAGCTGGATCAGGCCCTTGTAGCCGATGATAAAGGTCGGCTTGTTTTTGTATGGGACAACATAGGCAAAGCCCAGGGATTTCACGATCGGCAGGTGCAGGGATGCAGCCTTCAGGCATTCCATAGCGACCGCCTGCGGGTCACAGTTCTGGAGCAGCGGATCGCCGGAATATAGGTCGATCATACTGGACATGAAGGCCCCGGCGTTCTCTTTCAGGCTGTTCTGGACCTGCGCACGGACGGATTTGGTGTTCAGGATGCCTTTGAAGGCATCCACTTTCGCGAGAGCTGTATCACTCATGCTTCATCGTCTCCTTTATCTGCATAATATTGATTGTATGTTTCGAGCACCTCCGGCCGGGTGCAATGGTGTACTGCTACGGCCTCGCAGACGTCCGCATCTGCCGAGGATCCGTCGCACTCATCTATCAGCGGGTCAAAATCGCATTTTTCTTCGACAATGCCGAAGAGGGGGCATTCCCGGTTGTTGCAGGAAAAGGGTTCCTCTTCATCTGTCACCTGCTCTTCACCGTCAACCTCGATATGCTCCACAAGACCGGTCTGGCCGTCCACCGTGGTGGTCATCCGCGCCGTATCCTCTTCCACATCGTCAAAGGTCAGCTGCTTCTCACGGTCTCGCGGGATGATCGGGTTGCCGCCTGCATCCAGCGCGATTGGGATATCGTCATAAATCTCGTCCTTGTCCTTGTAGTTGATGGGATCGAATTTGAAACCAGTCTCATATTTGATCTTGAGCATGCCTCCCCGGCGGATGAAGGTGATCTTTGCATTTAGATCGAATTTGCGCTGGTCGGTCTCAAACATCAGGCGCAGCGCCTGGGTGAGCTTCTGATCGCAGGCATCCAGGACGACTTCGAGCGCGTCATCCCGCAGGCTGACGGGTTCACCCTCGGGGACGGATGCCGTGTCTTCGTTGGAATCTTCCGGAGCATCTTCAAAGGAATTTGGTTCCGCCTGTTCCTCCGGATCGGTTTCGTCGACCGATCCCTGCATTTCTTCATCGGTTGGAGCATCTTCCGTTTCCGGATAGCCCTCAGGCGCTGGCTCGCCTGTCTCGATCTCCTGGTAATCATATACGGTCAGATTGTGCGCGATCGCGTACTCGTCGAGATCCTCCTGTGCCTCCTGCGGGGTTTCACGCGGCGGCAGGTTTGGGCTGATGACCCGGTGCATGCCCGGGGCATCCGCGGAGCTTTTCTTAAACGTCATATATTGGCTGCCCCAAAGCCCTTTGCCGACAAAGAATATGTACCCGTCCAGGTTTGTGTAGCGGGGATATTACGTTTCAATGCTGTTCATTTCAATCTGCCTCCACTCTCAATGTTTTGTCCTGCGCCGATACCGCCAGGCGGATGACCTGCGTGTCCACCGGCAGCAGTTCCGTCACACTCTCTGCGTTATCCACCCATACCGGCAGCTGCACGCCAGAGGCCTTTGACAGCGCCGAGATGATATCTAGGCCGGCGTTGAGCTTTGCCGCGCTGTTGAGGTTCGTCCCGTAGGACACGCCGTTTACAGTTGCCTCGCAGCAGTTCCTGATCCCACCGTTTTTCTGCACATCAAAGAGTTTCCATTTGGCCAGACGGAAAGCGGCGTTTACCTTCTCCTCGATGTCCCGTGCCTTGATCTGCACAAACTGTTCCGCCAGTAGCAAACCCTTATCATAGGCGGCGAGCTGCAAGGAGAGGGCCTTTTCCTCCGCCTTCAGCTCTTCAATGCGCTTCTCCTGCCGATCGATGGTTTCTTTGGCGGCCATGCGCTGCCTGGCGGTTTCAATCTGCGCGTCCAATTCGCCAATTTCCGCGACGATATGAGCGACCGTTTCGTCCGCACGGCTTTGCAAGGCTTTTAGCTTTTCCTCTGCGGCGCTGAGCTTCTGTGAGAGGGAGGCGTATTCAGATGTTTTTTCAAAGGGTTCGGGTTCTGCAATGCAGGCAAGCAGCTCTTTCAGAACCCCCTCCGCTTCTGTCTTGCCTTTTTGATAGGCTTCCGCCTGAGCATCCAGTTCGGCCAGCTGTTCTTTGCAGCCAGCGATCTGTTGCTGCTGGACGGCAGCAGACTGTTCGATATTCTCCAATTCAGCCGCTTTACGGGCATTGAATTTCCGGCGGGAGGCCTCGAGGTTTGCTTCCAGGATCGGCTGCCCACAGGTGGGGCAGATCGTATCACCAGACCATTGCCGGGCTTCCGCTTTATCCCATGCACTGCGCAGATCATCCAGCGATTTTTCCGCCTGTCGAAGGCGCCCTTGCAGGTCGCGTTTTTGTGATTCCGCCTCCCGGAGTTTGTCCGAAAGGCCGTCGATCAAACCGCGCTGGTCGCGGATCCGGGAGTTGTCTGGCTCGCTGCTTGCTGCCGTCTTCCGGGCATACGCGGCCTTGGCTACGGATATCTCCGCCTCAATGTCCGATATGGCTTTCCGCGCCATAGAGAGCGCCTGCCCGCTGCGGACTTCTTCCAGCTTGTTTTGCAGGGCGGCGCGCTGTTTGCTCCGTTCAGTGTATTCCGCAAGGCTCTCGCGGGCCGATGCCGAGGCGGCAGGCTTGGCTTTCTCCGCCTCATCAATGCGGCCGGGGATCTCCTTCAGCCGATCATTAACTTTCCGGCGCTGCTCGCGGGTAACCGCTGCATAATCCTCCACAGATTTATTCCCAATGCAGTGCAGCAGCTCCCGGAGTTCCTCGTGGCTGCGGATGACATCCTTGTCGTCCAGTTCCCCGCCAAACGCATTGAGCAGGATTTCCCGCCGGGCGTCCGGGCTGAGCTTGCCCGGCAGGGCATCCGGATCTGTCAGTACAGCGAACAGGCTGCCGCCGAAGTGCTCTGCGACGAATGCGTCATACTCCTTTTTGGGCTTCGGCACGCCGTCGATTGCGTATTCCGTGGTGTTGCCTTTGAGCCTGCGCTCTGCGTCGCCCCTGCGGCGCTCGAATACATCCTTGTATGTACGGCGCAGAGTGAAGGGTGAAACGCTATCATCTTGCCGGAAGGTGCCCTCTACAGCATAGTCCAGGCCTTCCGCGCCCATGGGTTTGACTGTAAAGGTATTATCCGACTGCCCGGCGCTGTCCTTGCCAGTGAGCAGCCAGAAGTATGCGTCCGCGAGGGTGGTTTTCCCAGTACCGTTGTCGCCGAATACCGTGGCGTTGTGGCCGTCCGGGGCTAAGGTGAATTGACGGACACCCTTAAAGTTTTCAAGCCGGAGTTCGAGCAGTTTCATGGTAAGCTTGCACCGTCCTTTCCTTGATGGCATAGTCCCGCAGCTTCTCCGCAGTGATCATTTGGAGGTATTCCTCTGCGCAGGCCGGGGTGATCTGCCCGCGCGAAACGAGGCTATTCACCTTTCGCCGAGCCTCCTCCATAGCTTCCATGACCTTTTCCTGTGTCATTTCTTCACTTCCATTCTTGACTTCCGGCGGCCCCAATGCTACACTGTAACCGTAAGGACCGCCTTATTTCGTTCGGGTTTTCTTACGTGCCGCTTCTGACAATTGCCGTGTCGGGAGCGGTGTTCTTTATTTCTGCGGCAAGCATGTATTCTTGCTGGCGTTTCCGCTTACGGTAGGCGCGCATCTTGGCCGCGATCTCATCCCTGTGCGCCTCGTAGTAGGCGCGCATCTTGGCCGCGATCTCATCCCTGTGCGCCTCGTAGTAGGCACGCTTCCTGGCCGCGATCTCATCCCTGTGCGCCTCGTAGTAGGCGCGCTTCCTGGCCGCGATCTCATCCCTGTGCGCCTCGTAGTAGGCGCGCATCTTGGCCGCGATCTCTTCTTTATGCTCTTCGTAGTAGGCACGCTGATACCGTTTGTTATGTAGCTGCTTGTGATCCAATGTATCATTGACCGCCAGTTCATCCAGCCACTTACTGATCTCGGCATCCGCGTACTGTGCGGAGTAGGACTCCTCAAACTCGCGTTCGATCTCTTCATCTGCAAGCCGCATTGCCTCCAGCTCTTCTGCGGTAAATGGCATAATCATCCTCCCTCCCTAATCAATTCGATTTCACTGATTGCCACTTCAAATTCCACCTTCGGATTAATATCA
>OKRX01000529.1_pt1 | contig 30131 bp, 25 predicted proteins | sample 1601241 | NCBI WGS metagenome assembly OKRX01 (sample SAMEA3541500, study PRJEB24748) | human gut metagenome | biome: human gut; feature: human-associated habitat; material: faeces | place: China | collected 2012
CAACGCCTCCAAGACGTTCTAACACTATTCTTAAAGTTAAGAAAACAACAATACATTCTAAAATTTCTCACAAATCATAGCCGTTTCGGAGCCATGATAATAATAACATTATTCTATAACTTTCTAAGAGTAAAAATTAGGATTGATGCTTTCACCAGTCCTAAAACTCTAACAGAATTGGAGAGTTTCATCGCTCACAGTTCTTTAGCTGGGTTAGGTTCTTCCGCTTTAGCTAAATTCAAAATCCATTATTTTGAGATCCTTTAGGGATTAGAATTTTTCGCTTTAGTATAGAAGAAAAATGGCAGTAACGACAGTTACGAATTTTTCGATTAACCCAGCTTTTAATCTCTTCACACAAATTTCCAAACAATTTCTCAACAGTAGACTTGGTGAGTTTCATCGCTCACAACTCTTTGCGTTTAATACGCTAAAAACGTAAGAAAGGAGGCGCACTATGAAAGGAACTGCGCAATGGTTTGAGAAGACCAAAGTACCGCCATAGAAGCAGGAGATTTTCAAAGATTTAAAAAGAAGAGAAAAGAACCCAAGAGGTTCAAAAGATCTTAGAGGACACATCTTCAAGTAATGCTAGAAAAGGGAGAAAACACCTCTAGAGATAGAAAGAAAGGAAATTTGAAATGAAGAAACATAATTTGATGGGGAAACTCCTCACAGCTACTTTAGCAGCTTCTATGGCGATCAGCCCAGCTATGGCTTACGCTGCAACCACTAATGACGCTCTTTCCGGAACAAAAGGAACAGACAATGCCAGCTCTGAAAAGAATGATTTGAATGACCATGATGTCATTGACAAAGATGCAACTGGTAAAATTACCATTCACAAATACGATTTAACTTCTGCTAAAAACGATGGTATTACTTTCAACTGGTCTGACACAGACCATGACAGTGGCGGAACAGACTCAACAATGACAACAAAAGATGGAACGTCAATTAAAATCACAAGTAATGGTAAACAGAATGCTGAGGCTGAGAAAGCTTTAGCCCAGTATGCCATCAAAGGTAATGAGTTCACATACCTTAGAGTCGGTGATGTAAAAACTCTTAGTGACATCAATGAAGACGACATTAACGGAGACATTGAGTTAATCTATGGAGTTGACACAGACCTCATGGCAATCCTTGGTCTTAAAAAGTACGATGCTGCAACAAAAGGTACAGATGGTGTTGCCGTTACACAGGTTGATGGTACAAACTACTTCACAGCACAGCAGATTAGAGTTGCTCTTAAAAATGCTCTTGAAGTTGGAGAGTACACAGGTTCATACGCAACAAGCGAAGGTGAAGGAACAGGCTCAGCTAATGGAGCAGGTAACCGTCTTGATGGTAAGAAAGGTGTTACAGTAACAGATGCTCTTGAAGACTACATTCAGAAAGACGGAGCTGCACACACAAAAGGTACACCAATGACAGAAACAGATGCAACAGGTACAACAAGCGTTGATAATCTTAAACTTGGTCTGTATTTAGTTGTTGAAACTAAAGTACCTGAAAACGTAACAGAAACAGTTAACCCTTGGTTCGTTCAGATTCCAACAACTACAATCGAAGGAACTGAATGGTTCTACAACATTGATTGTTATCCAAAGAATCAGACAGGACATCCTACTCTTAGCAAACAGGTTCGTAATGAATACGGAACACCTGGTCTTAACCACAACAGTGACGGAACTGCCACATACACAACTGGTGATAAAGTGAACAAGCAGGACACTTTAGCCCCAGGAAGAGCTGGTATCGTTACTAACGACGATGGCAAAAAAGGTACTGATTACTCTGCATGGTTAACAGAGGGTAACAAAGAGAAGGACTACGGTTGGCATGATACAACAACAGCTAGTGAAGGTGATGTACTTGGATTCAAACTGGAATCTAAACTTCCTAACATCACAAGCTCTTCCACATACCTCAAACAGTACAGATTCCTCGATACACTGTCAGAAGGTCTTGTTTACAATAACGATGCTAAGATCGCTATTTACAATAACAAAGACTACGCTGATGTAAACGACACAACTCATGCTATTGCTGTTTGGACAAAAGGAGATGGTGCTAACTATCAGTTCGAGTGCAAGACAGCAAAAGGTAAAACTAACGGAGCAAACGCTCTTGACATTTACGCAACAGATGCTGGTCTGGATGAGATCAACAAAAAGTATTACGATGGACAGCATTACTTAGTAGTTTACTACACAGCTACACTTGACTCCAGTGCTAAAACAGTTCTCGGTGACGAAGGTAACCCTAATGATGTTTCCCTGATCTGGAAGAGAACATCTGAAGGATACTACAATACACTTGAAGATAAGAGTATTGTATACTCCTATGGTATTGATTTAGCCAAGGAATTCTCTGACGGAAATACAAAACCAGAAGACTTCAAAGCAGTTAAGTTTGTACTTTACAATGAAACAGAAGATTACTACGTAACAGCAAAACCAGCAGCAGAAGGAAAAGAAGGCCTTTACTTTGTAACAGGTAAATCTGCAGCTAAGACAGGTGCAACAATCTTTAGCCCATCCTCAACAGGTAAATTAGTAGTCAATGGTATCGAAGGTGATGATTACGTTCTCACTGAGGTAGAGACAGCTAAGGGTTACACTTTAGGCCAGAACCAGGTTAAGATCACAATCAACCAGGCTTCCAGAGAGATTACACCTTCTGCAGTTTACCACATGACAGTAGCAAAAGATCATGACGTAGAATACTCTAAAGATGACAAACATCTTACACTCTCTGATGGAACTATTTTAGATTCAAAAGATGAAGGAACAACAGACAAGGACAACATGATCGTTGGACCTCTTACTGCAACAACATCTACAATCGATGGTGTTAAGTCTGATATGTGCAAGTACGGCGAACAGTCTATCGGTGGAGATTTAGCAGGATCTACAAATGTTGACGTTGCTAAAGAATCTGCAAATGCTGACGTTAAGATGAGCATCACGAACCATAAAGGATTTAGCTTACCTAAGACTGGTGATAAAGGTGTTTACGCTGTAACAATTGCAGGTATCATCGGTGCTGTAGTTGGATTCTATATCGTTTCCGAAAACAGAAAGAAAAAAGCTAAAGCTAACTAGGCAGATTAACTAAAGCTCTTTAGCACAGAACATCACTTAAGTAATAACCAAAGTAGGCAAGATAAAAATACTCAAGTATTGAGCTAATCTAAGATAGTCCTTGAAACGACAGACTGCTAGGTTTAATTCAGGACAAGTCCGCAATCACGACAGAGATGAGGGACTTGTCCTTAGCCCAGAATCCTAGCCAAGCCACACTTAAGTGAAATGTTTTGGTAAAATAAGAAAAGTCACATCTATTAATTTAGGTGTGACTTTTTACATTACTGAGGAAAGGCGATAAGAAAAGAAATGGTAAAAAAGATCCTTACATTTTTGTTCATTGGCGCCAGTCTTGTTCTAATGTTCTATCCATGGATCTCAAACTTTGTCAATCAGCGACAAGCAGATATTACAGTAAATAACTACAAAGAAAAGGAAGAGTCACTGTCTGACAAACAAAAAGAAGAAATGTGGAAAAAGGCTATGATGTATAATGCAGATTTAGCCAAGAACCAGGTAGAACTTACTGACCCTTTCGTAGAATCCAAAAGTGCCATTAAGCATGGTCTTACATACGAAAATTTACTTAACATTGATGGAACAGGAATGATGTCTTCAATAGAAATTCCATGCATTGGTGTTAATTTACCAGTATTCCACGGTACAGCAGCAGACACCCTAGAAAGAGGTGTAGGTCACCTAGAAGGTTCATCACTACCAGTTGGTGGCAAATCAACCCATGCGGTTCTCACCGGTCACACGGGTCTTAACAATGCAAAGCTCTTCACAGATTTAACCGAGGTAAGAGAAGGAGACTTGTTCTTCATTAACACCTTAGGAAAGACTTTAGCATACAGAGTAATAAACATAGAAGTAGTTCTCCCAGAAGAAACACAAGATTTACTGATTCAAAGGGGAAGAGATTTAGCCACGTTAATTACGTGTACTCCATACGGAGTTAACTCTCACCGTTTGTTCGTAACAGGGGTAAGAACTAAATACTCTCCAAAAGATAAGGAAAGAGCTAAAGACGACAGGGGAAGTGGTTCACAGTGGAAGAGAGAATACTTGAAAGCAGCCCTCATTGGACTTGCTATTGCTTTAGCCATAGTAGCTTTACTTAAAGGCTTTAGCAAAGTAAGAGAGTATCTCGTTAAGTAATCATCACACCACCCACTCAGATCCAAAGGAGTGATTGATTGAAAATAATAGTAAAACTTTTTGGACTGCTGTGTATTGCTGGAGGTATTGCATTGTTTTCATCTCCAATGATTGCAACCGAGAACATTAAGCAAGAAACAAAACAATACATTACACAGTTCAAACAAAAAGAAGAGAAGAACAAACTAAACAAGGAGGATGATCCTCGTTACCAAGAAATAGAAGAGTACAACGAAAAGATCTACGAAAATCACCAAAAAGATTTCAGAGATGTTAACAGTTACCAATCCTCCCCAATCTCCCTCAAAGGCTTCAAAGATGGTAAATTTGGTTACATTAAGATACCAAAGATGAATGTTAAACTACCACTGTATGTTGGTGCTAGCGATTCCCATTTAGCCCAGGGAGCAGCCATTTTAGGACAGACCTCAATCCCAGTAGGAGAGATAGACACCAATAGTGTTATCGCAGGGCATCGTGGTTACCAAGGCGCTCCATTCTTCAGAGAGATAGAAAAGTTGGACAAAGGGGATGCAGTAACAATAGTAAATCCATGGGACACCTTAGAATATGAGGTAACAGGGATTGATGTAATAAGCCCTTTCAACACTGATGCTGTAATGATTCAAGAAGGGAGAGACATGATCACTTTAGTCACGTGTCACCCATACCGTAGCGGAGGTAAGTACAGATACATCGTATACTGTACAAGAAAAGGAACAAAACCTTCAAGAAAAGGGAATGAAAGCTATCAATTGTTAAAGACCTCAACTCAAGACATTAACAACGAAGATAACGTCAGACGTGGTGGAGCATTACTGTTGGCTTTTCTTTTCCTGAGTGCTTTAGCCCAGGAAATCAAATCCTTCATACAGGAGAGAAGATCCAAGAAGAGATCAAAACAGCTCTAAGTGGGGAACACCTTCAAATTCCACTACAACACTAAACTCTTGAATAATCGTCAGCAAAAGTGTTGAATTAAGTTCCAGAAATAGAAGAGGTGAGTTTCATCGCTCATCTTTTCTTTTGAGAAAAACGTTCTCACAATAAACAACAGAGGTGATAGCATGAAAAGAAAAGAAGTAGTAACTACAGTGAAAAAAATGGTAGTGTGCTTAGCAATACCTTTAACAATGTCTTTGACGTGTGGAAGTACAACAGCTCTTGCCCAGACTACTCCTAAAAGCGAAGCGGTCAATTTAGCACAGACCACCAAAAAGAAGTTAGAGAAGAAGTTAAATAAGAATTCTAAGTCTACTTTAGCCAAGAAGAAGTCAAAACGCATCTCAAAGATAAGAATCAAAGGCAAAGCAGCAGACAACCACAACAAATTAAAATTAGATTCAAACAATAACCTTGTAATTCTAAAAGGACCATACAAAGACTGTAAGCTAAAGACAAACAGTAAAAAGATTAAACTCAACTACTGGGGATTTAGCCCAGCAAACAGCCGATGGGAAATCATCACAAAGAAATCCGGAAAAGCTAAGATAAAAGTAATCAAAAATGGGAAAATAATCAAAGAGTTTAAAGTCATTGTCAAAAAGCCTAGAATAAGTGCAAAGACGACTAAAAACAGTGTAAACCTTAAATTAAAGAATGTTGGTAATCGTTACGGTGTTACACTACACAATGTCAAATGGGTTTTCACACCTATCAACACAGAGCAGGATAGCAACACAGTCCCAGAGATTCCAAAGACTCCAAGTAACTCCGACACTACTAAAAACGACCAAAACACATCTACAGAGGTCCCAGACAACTCCAACACAACTACAACACCTGATACTACAATCGTAGAAGGAAACACAGCGATCACTTTAGCCCAGCCCGTTGCTACCACAGCACCAAGTCCAATCACAAACAGACAACGCAGTGCCAAAGTGACCATAATCAAACCAGGTACATACAGAGTACAGGCTACACTTCTCGGAAAGACCTACACTCTAAACAAAACAGTAACAGTACCAGAGATAGATTACAGTACAAGATGGTAAGGCTTAACAGCGCAGGACAAAAGAGCGCAATAACTCTCTTTCCCTTTAACTCTAACCAAACTTACAACTAAGAGTTGGACTATCGTTAAAGCTTTAGCCCAGACAAGCTACGTTAGAGAACAAAAGTGAAAGGAGGAGATTGCCATGAAAAGACTAGCAATAGCAATGATGTGTTTACTAATGTGCTTTAGCACAGTAATGCCTACCACAGCTTTAGCCAAGTGCGCACACAAGAAGACACAATGGCAAACAACACAGAGAGCCACCTGTTGTAATACAGGAGTTAAGAAATTAATCTGTAAAAACTGCGGTAAAGTACTCAATAGAAAGACATTACAAAAAGTCTCACATCAGTTCAGCACCTTCCGCACCTGGAAGCCATCTTGTACAGATGTAGGATACAAGATGCAATCATGCTCAATTTGCGGAGATATGAGAACAGTGAAATACGGTAAAGCACTTGGTCACAAATGGTCTAGTTGGAAAAAGAATTTCCTAACAGGAAAATACACAAGACATTGCACTAGATCAGGTTGTGATGCAACGCAGCATAAGAAATAAAGAAATGCAAGAGACGGCTAAACCAATTTAGCCAAGAAAAGCAGAAGAGGTAGGTTTCAATGCCTACCTCTTCTTTTGCTGACTTTCGTCAGCACCCCTGGCATAGCTGAATTAATTAAAAATAACAGCACCTACTAACGAGAATATTACTGTTAAGTAAGCTAAGCCAATTAAGATATTTTTAATTGGATTCATGTTATCTACCTCCTATTCTTCCTAAATTTAGGGGAATAAAAACGAAAGTAGATTTACTATGCATTTTAATAATAACATGAATCCAATAGAAATGCAAGAAAGGGCCAAGCGACCACGGGATTGTAATGGCAGTATCGTCAGTATCTTTAGATCACGAGAGCGAAGCGAGCATTACGAATCACAATCTTTAGCCCAGAAAACAGAAGAGGTAGGCTCAACACCTACCTCTTCTTTAGCTAACTTTCATCAGCACCACTGGCATAGCTGAATTAACCAAAGATAGTTGCACCTACTAATGCAAATACTGCTGTTAAGTAAACTATGCCAATTAAAACACAAGCTAAGTGAGTACAACAACTCTCTTCCCTTTAGCTCTAACTAAGCTTACAACCAAGAGCCGAGCTATCGTCAAAGCATTAGCCAATACAAGCTACGTTGAATTTAATTAGAGACTAAAAAGGAAAGGAGTGATCACTATGAAAAGAGCGATAGTAGTGCTGCGCTCTAATGGTCCTTAGTACAGCAATGCATACCACAACTTTAGCAAAGTCTAAGTATTAGATGAAAACACAACTAAATACAAAAAAGAGTGGTATGTAAAGGTTCAACACAAAACTGTAACTCACAAGAAACAATAGGAGGAGATAGTCATGAAGAAATTAGTAGTAGCCATGATGTGCTTAATGATGTGCTTTAGCACAGTAGTAAGTTTTAGTACGCCTGTTACCGTTTTAGCCAAGTGTTCTCACAAGCACACTCAATGGGTATCTTTAGTTAAAACTACCTGTACTAAAGATGGTAAAACTGCGTGTGTGTGCAAAGACTGTAATAAAACATTAAAAGTAGTGAAAACACATCGTTATGGACATGATTTCGTAGATTATTTTACAGCGCCAACTTGTACCAAAGGAGGAGAAAGAGGACGGCGTTGTAAGCGTTGTGGAAGAAGAACTAATGTAAAAACTTACAAAGCAACGGGACATAAGTATGGAATTCAAACTTCTCCAGCTACATGCACAAATCCTAAAATTGAAGTTCACATATGTATTCATTGTAGGAATAGATACGCAACTACTAAAGGAAAAGCTTTAGGACACAAGTGGCGTAAGTGGACGGTTGATCCAAAATCATTGTTAAGAGGTCACAAAGCCAGACTAATAAGGACGTGTAGTCGATGTGGTAAGAAAGATTACAAGTACAAGTAAAAGTGTAAAGGAGAGATTACTATGAAGAAGTTATTAACAGTAGTACTATGTGCTTTAATGGTCTTTGGTTCAGTAGTATCTGTTGCTCCTACAACAGCTTTAGCCAAGTCTAAGTGCACTCATAAAAAGACTAAATGGGTAACGTTAGTTAAAGCTGATTGTACACAAGAAGGTAAACGAGCTAAAATGTGCATTCGTTGTGGAAAAACTTTAAAGACTGCGAAAGTTAAAAAAACTTCCCACAACCTTAGAAGACAGGTGCGTAAAAAGCCAACCTGCTCTTCCCCAGGTGAAGTAGCTTGGTATTGTACTAACCCAGACTGTATCTACGGTTACAAAAAATACTACAAGACCGCACAAATTAAACCTTTAGGACACAAATGGAGCCATAAATCCTATGCAGCTACGTGTACAACACCAAAAGCTGAAATCTACACTTGTAGTAGGTGTCATAAGCAGGAGTCCTACGTTGAAGGAAGTGCTTTAGGACACAAATGGAGTAAATGGAAAGTTGATCCAAAATCATTGTTAAGAGGGCACAAAGCTAGAAAAGTAAGAGTGTGTAGTAGGTGTCACAAAAAAGAAACTGTTTACATTAAAGCAAAAAAGGGGTTATTTTAAATAAAGAAACTTCTTACTTTAAATGGTAGATTAGAGCATTGGGGTATCGCAGCCCCTTTGCTCCTTAGCAAAGGGATCCTAATAAATCTTTTTGCTTTAGCTCCGATAAGCTATTAACAAAGAACTTTAGCCAAGTTGTAACTACGTTGAAGCTGAATTGGGGACTAAAAAAGAAAGGAGGAAATTACTATGAAGAAACTAGCGACATTAGTATTGTGTGCATTAATGCTCTTTAGCACAGTGATGCCAGTAACCACTTTAGCAAAGACTAAAAAGTGCACTCATAAAAATACTACCTGGGTAACAACTTCTAAAGCTACATGTACAGCTACAGGAACAAAAGTAAAGAAGTGTAAAAACTGCGGAAAAATCTTAAAGACAGAAAAGATTGCTAAAACAGCACACACTTACAAAAGTAAAACTTTTACTAAAGCTACATGTACAAGCCCTAAAATTGTCATTAAAGTTTGCACAAAATGCAAAAAACAGATAGCTTTTGAAAAGGTTGGAAAACCGCTTGGACATTACTGGCACTCATGGAAGAAAAATCCCATTACAGGAAAAGTAAGTAGGAGTTGCTATCATTGCAAAGTACGGCAGTATAAGTAAATCACTAGAGATTAAAAAGGATGAAATTACTATGAAGAAATTAGTAACATTAGTATTGTGTGCAATGATGCTCTTTGGTGCAGTGATGCCAGTAACCACTTTAGCAAAGACCACTAAGTGTACACATCCAAGAGAAGTTGTAAAAGTAGTGAAAAAAGCTACTTGTACTGAAGATGGTAAAGTAACCTACACATGTAAAAAGTGTGGTAAGCTACTTAAAATTTCTAAGGTGAAAAAGTTAGGTCACAAATGGAGTGATTGGAAAATTACTTCAAAAGCGAAAAACAAAATGGTTAACATCAGAAGAAGCTGCAAACGGTGTAAGAAAGTACAGAAACAGACTTGCCCAGACGTTGGATACTGGGGATGGTATTAAGCAACAAGATGGTATTAATTAAATAAAATTCTAGTAAAAGAACTAACAAAGGAACTCTAGAGGATTAACCAAGAAATAAAATAGAAGAGGTAGGTTTCAACGCCTATCTCTTTTTTAGGGAATTAAAATTTTAATTCCCTCCATTCGTACGCTTCTCCAAGTTGGCAATACACCAAACTGTTGCCCACTTTAGCCAAGAGGCTTAAACACACTAAGAAAAGCTCTAGCTAAATAAGCAAAAGGAGAAGGACACATGAATTTCAAAATGATCAAGAGAGGAGCAGTGATAGCTCTAGCCACGTTAATCTTGACAAGCCCAATGTCTGCTTTAGCCAAGAAGACTAACGCTTTAGACCAGAAAACCACAACGCAAGACAACACCTACCAACGCATACCATACATTCTAATCAATGGAAAGGTATCCAATAACAAAAATAAATTAAACTTAGACTCCAATGAGAACTACATTACCCTCAAAGGTAAATACAAAAATTGTAATCTTAAAACAAATAGTAAAAAGATAAAAATACGTTACTGGGGAAATCTAGGTAAAACCAAAGAATGGGAAGTGATTACCAAAAAGTGCACAGCGGCGTTCCGATCTCGTCCTCACGACGGTAACGGCGGCCGATGGCACCGGCCTCGTCGTAGTCGATCATCCACTCGTGCTGACGCAGGTCGGCGGCCAGATCGTGGGCGATGGACTGCAGCTCGGGCTTCTTGCTCAGCGGCAGCACGGCGGCCTTGACCGGAGCAAGACGCGGGTCGAGACGCAGCACGGTGCGCTTGTCGACGCCGCCCTTGGTGTTCGGCGCCTCGTCGACGTCGTAGGCGTCAACGAGGAACGCCATCAGGGAACGGGTCAGGCCGGCGGCCGGCTCGATGACGTACGGCACGAACTTCTCGCCGGCGGCCTGGTTGAAGTAGCTCAGATCCTCGCCGGAGTGCTTGGAATGCGCGCTCAGGTCGTAGTCGGTGCGGTTGGCGATGCCTTCAAGCTCACCCCAGTCGGAGCCCTGGAAACCGAACTTGTATTCGATGTCGACCGTGCGCTTCGAGTAGTGGGAGAGCTTCTCCTTCGGGTGCTCGTAGTGACGCAGGTTCTCGGGGTTGATGCCCAGGTCGGTGTACCAGCGGGTGCGGGTGTCGATCCAGTACTGGTGCCATTCCTCGTCGGTGCCGGGCACCACGAAGAACTCCATCTCCATCTGCTCGAACTCACGGGTGCGGAAGATGAAGTTGCCGGGCGTGATCTCGTTGCGGAAGGACTTGCCCATGTTGGCGATGCCGAACGGCGGCTTGGAACGCGAGGAGGTCATCACGTTCTTGAAGTCGACGAAGATGCCCTGCGCGGTCTCGGGGCGCAGGTAGTGCAGGCTGTTCTCGTCCTCGACCGGCCCGAGGTGGGTGCGCAGCATCATGTTGAAGTCACGCGGTTCGGTCCACTCGCCGCGGGTGCCGCACTCGGGGCAGACGATGTCCTTGAGACCGTTCTCGGGCAGCTTGTCGCCGTGCTTTTCGGCGTAGGACTCCTCCAGCTTGTCGGAACGCTGGCGCTTGTGGCACTTGAGGCATTCGATCAGCGGATCGTTGAACACTGAGACGTGACCCGAAGCGACCCATACGGCCGGCGGCAGGATGATGGATGTGTCCACGCCCACCACGTCGCCGCGGGTGACGACCATGGAGCGCCACCATTCACGCTTGATATTGTCTTTCAGGGCGACGCCGAGGGGGCCGTAATCCCATGCGGAACGGGTGCCGCCATAGATTTCGCCGGCGGGGAACACGAAGCCGCGACGCTTCGCAAGGGATACGACTTCATCGAGTTTGGACTGAGCCACAATGCACCTTCTGGTTTGAACGGTTTGGGGTCTAATAACAACCGCTTCAGGATAGCCGTATATGGTGACAGGTCAGGCGGCATTGTCCGGTATATGTTCCGCGTCTCACGAGCGGCCGTTCGCAGCGATTCCTATATCGCAACACCTCCATATTGTTCCTGTTGTTTTACCCTTCCCGAATTTGTGCCACTGACATCGCGTCAGCGTCACAAATTCGGGAGATGTTGCTCGGCGGAGGCGTCTATGTATCACGAATGGACGGGGACGCGCCAGACCTGACGACACGTATCGAACAAATCCGTCACGATAATGTCCATGTTGGCGCATAGCGTCGGCACTGTAATGCAGGGGAACTCGCATGTGGTTCGCGAGTTGAGAAAGGCCTGAGCCTGACCCTTAGAACCTGTTGGTTAAGACCATCGTAGGGAGCAGTAAATGAGCAATAGTGCATCATCGTTTACCGGCGTGTCCAGCGGTTATACCGCCGGGACTCCGGTTCCAGCCGATTCACCCATCCGTGACAATATCGCCGATGCCGTTCGCCGCGTACGCGAGACGACTCCGTTGGCCCAGTCATTCACCAATTTTGTGACCATCAATTTGGTTGCCAACGCGCAACTGGCGGCCGGCGGCACTGCGGCCATGAGTTTCCTGCCGGACGACGTGATCGAAACCGCGAAAATCGCGGGCGCGAACTACATCAACGTGGGCACGCTGCTGCCGTTCTATAAGGACGCACTGCCCGAAATCGCCCAGCGACTCAACTACTTGGACAAGCCGTGGGTGCTCGACCCGGTGGCCGCCGGCATCGGCCGCACCCGTACCGCCATTCTTCAGGCCTTCAAGGCCGCTCCCCCGACCATGATTCGCGCGAATGCATCCGAGGTAATCGCGCTGGCGAACATGTGGGGGCTCAATACCGAAACCGTGGGGGACGCTTCCGAGCACCGCCCCGCCGGAGTGGAATCCGTCGACGACGTGGAGTCCGCAACCGGCGCGGCGGTGGCGCTGGCACAGTATCTGACCGAACAGCACGCCAAGCATTCCTCCCATGACGCTTCCACCCGCTGCGCCGTGGCCGTGTCCGGCATCGCCGATCTGGTGACCGATGGCGAAACCGTGTACCGACTGCCGGGCGGCAGCGCGATGATGACCAAGATCACCGGTGCCGGCTGCTCGCTGGGCGGCGTGGCTGCCACGTATTTGGCGGTCTCCGATCCGTTGACCGCCGCCCTGTCCGCGTCTCTGCTGTACAACCGCGCGGGAGAGGTGGCCGATACAACTTCGCACGGACCGGGCTCGTTCCAAGTTGCGTTCCTTGACGCGCTGTGGAATGTGACCGCCGAACAGGTGGCGGAATCCGAGATTTTGGTGCAGTAGTTTCAGTTCCCTCTGATGAGGGAGCTCATAACAGTTTTTTCCAATAAGACTTCCACAAGAAACAACAAAAGCAGGAATAATAATGAGTAATGAATACCCATACGCCTCCATGCGCGACAGCTTCGACCTGTCCGCGTACTTCGTGGTGGGGCCGGAGGACTGCAAAGGCCGTCCGCTGACCGACGTGGTGGATCAGGCTCTGCACGGCGGCGCAACCTTCATCCAACTGCGCGCCAAGGAGGCCGATGCCTCTGAGCTGACCGACATGGCTCGCGACATCGCGCAGATCATCGAGGACAATGAGAAGTCCGATTCCGTGGCCTTTGTGATCGACGACCGTGCCGACGTGGTGTGGCAGGCCCGCCGCAAGGGCATCAAGGTGGACGGTGTGCATATCGGCCAGACCGACATGGAGCCGCGAGAAGCCCGCGCCCTGCTCGGCGACGAGGCCATCGTGGGTCTGTCGGCTGAGACCGAAAGCCTCGTTCGGCTCATCAACGAGCTGCCCGACGGCTGCATCGACTACATTGGCGCCGGCCCTCTGCACGTCTCCACCACCAAGCCCGAGGCTTCCGTGGGCGGCAACGACGGCTCCGGCAAGACGCTGGACGCCGCCCAGATCAACACCATCTGCGCTGCCAGCGAATTCCCGGTGGTCGTGGGCGGCGGCGTGACCGCAGCCGATATGGCCATGCTCGCCGGCACCAAGGCCGCCGGCTGGTTCGCGGTCTCCGCCATCGCGGGTGCCGAGAACCCGGAAGAGGCCGCGCGCACCATGGTCGAAGGCTGGAAGGCCGTCCGCGGCGACAAGAAGCACGGCTACGCTCCGCGCGTCGTAACCCACACCCCCGCTACTGACACTCAGGCTGCTCAGGAAGGGGCCGCGAAGCCCGGTTCCGAGGCCACTGAGAAGAAGTTCACCAACGCCAAGGACGCCAAGGATGCCCAGAAGCTTGCCAAGCAGCAGCGCGTGGACATCGCCGCCCGTGGTTCCAAGCAGCGCGACAAGGCGCACATCCGCAAGACCAAGTCCGTACCGTTCACCTATCAGTATGGTTCCTACGACCTGGAAGTGCCGTACACCGAAATCAAGCTGAGCGACACGCCCGGCGTGGGCCCGAACCCGCCGTTCCACGACTACAACACCGAAGGCCCCAAGTGCGACCCGAAGGAAGGCTTGAAGCCCCTGCGTCTCGACTGGATCCGCGACCGCGGCGACATCGAGGACTACGAGGGCCGCCGCCGCAACCTGCAGGACGACGGCAAGCGCGCCATCAAGCGCGGCCGCGCCACCAAGGAATGGCGTGGACGCACGCACCAGCCGATGCGCGCCAAGGACCACCCGGTGACCCAGATGTGGTACGCCCGTCACGGCATCATCACCCCGGAGATGCAGTACGTCGCCACCCGCGAGAACTGCGACGTGGAGCTCGTGCGCTCCGAGCTGGCCGCCGGCCGCGCCGTGTTGCCCTGCAACATCAACCACCCCGAGGCCGAGCCGATGATCATCGGATCCGCCTTCCTCACCAAGCTCAACGCCAACATGGGCAATTCGGCCGTCACCTCCTCCATCGATGAAGAAGTGGAGAAGCTCACCTGGGCCACCAAGTGGGGTGCCGACACCGTGATGGATCTGTCGACCGGCAACGACATCCACACCACCCGCGAGTGGATCCTGCGCAACTCCCCCGTGCCGATCGGCACCGTGCCGATGTACCAGGCGCTCGAAAAGGTCGAGGATGACGCTTCCAAGCTGTCTTGGGAGCTGTTCCGCGACACCGTGATCGAGCAGTGCGAGCAGGGCGTGGACTACATGACCATCCACGCCGGCGTGCTGCTGCGCTACGTGCCGCTGACCGCCAACCGCGTCACCGGCATCGTCTCCCGTGGTGGTTCCATCATGGCCGACTGGTGCCTGCGTCACCATCAGGAGAGCTTCCTGTACACGCACTTCGACGAACTGTGCGACATCTTCGCCAAGTACGATGTGGCGTTCTCGCTCGGCGATGGTCTGCGCCCCGGCTCGCTGGCCGACGCGAACGACGCGGCCCAGCTGAGCGAGCTGATGACCCTGGGCGAGCTCACCGAGCGCGCGTGGGCCAAGGATGTGCAGGTCATGATCGAGGGACCGGGCCACGTGCCCTTCGACACGGTGCGCATGAACATCGAGCTGGAGAAGGCCGTGTGCCACGGCGCCCCGTTCTACACGCTGGGACCGCTGACGACCGACACCGCGCCGGGCTACGACCACATCACCTCCGCCATCGGCGCCACCGAAATCGGCCGTTACGGCACCGCCATGCTGTGCTACGTGACGCCCAAGGAGCACCTGGGTCTGCCGAACAAGGATGACGTCAAGCAGGGCGTGATCGCCTACAAGATCGCCTGCCATGCCGCCGACATCGCCAAGCACCACCCGCATGCAATGGACCGCGACAACGCGATCTCGAAGGCCCGCTTCGAGTTCCGCTGGCTCGACCAGTTCAACCTGAGCTACGATCCGGATACCGCCATCGCCTTCCACGACGACACGCTGCCCGCCGAGCCGGCCAAGATGGCGCACTTCTGCTCGATGTGCGGCCCGAAGTTCTGCTCGATGGCCATCTCGCAGAACATCCGCAAGGCGTTCGGCGGCGAGGCCGCCCAGCAGCAGATTGTCGCGGACGCCGTCACCGGCAAGATCCCGGAGGGCGTCGAGACCCCGGCGAACCCGGTCACCGACGACACCGTCGTGTCCGCCAACGTCCTAAGCCCCGAGGAGATCCTTGCCGGTATGGACGCCATGGGTGAAAAGTACCGCGCCCAGGGCGGCAAGCTCTACTCCAAGGCCAGCGAGTAAGCTCCAGCCTTCATCGGTAATGCCCCCCGCTAGCGGGGGGCATTCGTATTTGCGGCTCTTCCTCTGACGGGCGCCATCCCGTATCATGGATATACGTTGCTCAATGTCGAGAAAGGGATTCCATGAGTACGACGAACAACAGCCTTTCCATACTGTCGAAATCCGGTTCGTGGATACGCGGCAATCCCGGACGATTCGCCTGCATGCTGATCGTAGCCGTCCTTTACGGCCTGCTTCTGGCCTGTATAGTTCAGCCCGATTATGAGGGCTTCATGGCCGCTGCACTGATGATCAACTTCCTTGTTCCTCCAGTATTGCTTATCATCAATATCGCGGCTGCCTGCTTCAGGAAAAGCACTTGGAAATTCCCTCTCGGATGCGTAGCGGTCTCACTCCCGCTGCTGTTCGCTCTGATCCACGGGTTCGAAGGCGGTCCTTGCGCGAAGGCCGACGTCTGCACCTCGATTGGCGGATGGCAGCTTTCATGGGGCTGCATGGAGCAAATCGGATACTTCATGCTGGTATTCACCGTATTCTCATTCGTGGGATTCGCCTTGGTGCGACTCATCAAGCACTTCCTGCGGGCGCATCGGTAGCGCATCAGGTCGTCGCTCTCCCGCCGGTCGGTGACGGTTATGCGGGTGCGGCTGTGCGGATGAGGCTGTGCGGGTGCAGCCATGACGGCGAAGTCGCTGCCACACCAGGACGAAAAACACGTTTTTGACCGTGGTGTGGTACACGCCCGATACGGGAGGATTCGCACCGGACAGCGGAATCGGCCATTTTTCAAGGATTGCCGATATTCCTCTTGTACCACGGCAGCGCATGTAACCGGTTAAAACCGATTCCGCAGCAAGGTCCTGTGCCACACCACGCGCAAAACCGGCGTTTTCGACGTGGTGTGGCACAAAATCCTCGACTTGTCTCACACTTTGGAACAAAAGACTCCACATCCCAATCAGACCAGCAGACAAGACCCATCCCCTCCCGCTGGCGGGAGGTGGCACGCAGCACCGGAGGGTGGACAAACGGCAGAACGGATGCAAAACCAACGAAACACAAGACCACATCATCGCCCGCTACGCGGGAGCCCTCCGGGCCCTGCAATCAAGGACGGCCTGCGGCCGCCAGCGAGGGCAAGAACCAACCCTTACCGCAAGCAGGAGCCGAGAATCGAGCTCGCACCTAGTGCCGGCGTGCGCGGAACTCGGGCCGATGCTCGACGCGCTCGAATGCGGTCATGAGGTCACCGGCGCGGATCGCGGCACGCTTGTCCTTGGCGGCCACCAGTGCGGCTTCGGTCCAGATGGCGCACACTTCGGCGCCGCTCCAGCCCTCGGTGCGCTCGGCGACGTCGGTCAACGGCAGCTCGCCCTCGCATGACAGCGATGCGGCCTGCACCTGCAGGATACGCAGACGGTCATGCTCGCTCGGCATCGGGAACGGAATCTGCCAATCGAAACGCCCCGGGCGCAGCAGGGCCGGATCCACGTCCTCTATGCGGTTCGTCGCGGCGACCACCACCACATTGCCCTTGGACTCGAAACCGTCCATCAATGTGAGCAGCTGCGCCACCAGGCGCTTGCCGACGCCGTTCGTGTCGGTCTCGCGCGAGGAGGCGATCGAATCGATCTCGTCGAAGAAGATGATCGCGCGCTTGTCGGACTGCGCCGCGGCGAAGATCATGCGCAGCGTCTCCTCACTGTCGCCGACGTACTTGCTGACGATCGTCGGGCCGGAGACAAGGTAGAACTGGGCGTCAGCCACGTTCGCGATGATGCGGGCCAGGTGCGTCTTGCCGGTACCCGGCGCGCCGGTGAAGATCACGCCCTTGATGGGCTTCGCGCCGATCGCCCGCATCTGGGCGCTGTTGCCCAGCTGCGTCTCGATCAGCTCCTTCGCGCGGGCGATCACCCGCTCATACCCACCGAACGCCGCGAACGTGAGCGACGGATCGGCGCTCGGCGTGAGGCGGTACTGCTTGATGTCGTCATCATGGTCGGACTCCCCCGGCCGGATCGCGGTCGGCCACAGCACCCGTTCGATGCCGAACAGATCGGTGAACTCCACCGTGTTTCCGGGCGCGATGTCGACCGGATATTCGCCTTCCAGCAATTCCAGACCATCCGAGGTCTCGATGACCACGCAGTCCTCCAGCGCACGGCGGATTACGCCGACACGCGGCTTGACCGGCCACACCGAGGGCGGCACCTTCGTATAGAAGTCCTTGCCGACCAGCAGCACATCGCCGATGTCGAAGATCTCCTGGCTGGGGAACGTCAGCTGCGTGCTGTGGCCGTTCGGCATCACCGCATAATATGCGGTGCGTCCTTCATCGAAACCGGTGATACGCGCCAGAACACCATCACGCCGAAGGATATCGTCATTCGCCATCTCGTCGCAGCTCTCCTTTATCCGTGGTCGCCGATCCATGGTCGGCGATTGCAAAACGACTCCATCTCACCATAGAAACAGCGCAATTTCAAGACCATCCGGCTACAATGAACGGCATGACAGAGCAACTTGACACAACGGCGGCGCAATCCACGCTGCCTCCGGTGCTGACCATCGCCGGCAGTGATTCGTCCGGCGGCGCAGGCATTCAGGCCGACCTGAAGACCATGCTCGCCAACGGGGTGTTCGGCATGAGCGCGATCACCGCGATCACCGCACAGAACACGATGGGCGTGACGGGTGTGCAGAATATCACACCGGACATGGTCGCCGCACAGATCGACGCGGTGTACACGGACATTCCGCCGGCCGCGGTCAAGATCGGCATGGTATCGTCGGCGGAACTCATCTGCACGATAGCGGACCGGCTGGAGGCTCATCACGCACGTCATATCGTGCTCGATCCGGTGATGGTCGCCACGTCCGGCGCCAAGCTCATTGATGACGACGCCATCACTGCACTCACCGAGCGCCTGTTCCCCCTGGCCGAGGTGATCACGCCGAACATCCCCGAAACCGAGGTGCTGCTTGACCTGATCGCCCACCGGGGAGCCTCGCTGGACCCTGCGAAATGGGCTGAGGACACCGACCGTGAGAGCACGCGTATCGTGAGCGATACGGCGATGGAGGACGCCGGCCGCACCGTGTCGGAGCATTACGGCTGCGCGGTGCTCGTCAAGGGCGGGCATGGCGTGGCCGACGCGAGCGACCTGCTGTATGCCGATGGCGTCGCGACATGGATTCACGGCGTGCGCGTGGACAATCCGAACACGCATGGCACAGGATGCACGCTGTCGTCGGCGATCGCCTCGAATCTGGCCAAAGGCGAGGCACTGCCCGACGCGATCCGTCATGCCAAGGACTATCTGACCGGAGCGCTCGGCGCGCAGCTGAACCTCGGCCACGGTTCCGGGCCGATGGACCACGCATGGCACTGGCGCTGACCTGCACGCGGCAGGCGGATCCCTTATGGCGACGCCGGACGGAACATACCGTATATACAGACCATCCAACACAGCAACAACCAACCAATCAGGGGGCATTCATATGACCATCGACCGCAACGCCGTCACGCAGGAAGTGCCGATCGACCCGGAAACCGGCAAGCCGTATCTCAACACCGTGGCGGCTATACAGGTCTCCGCGAACGGCGTCGGCTCCGAGGTGTCGCCGTATGTGGCGCAGGCCGTCGAGGTGATTCGCGAATCCGGCCTGCCGCAGGAGACCAATGCGCTGTTCACCAACGTGGAAGGCGACCTGGACGAGGTGCTCAAAGTGGCCGGCGAGGCCGCCAAGAAGCTCGCCGAGCAGGGCTACCGCACGAGCCTCGTGCTACACATGGACATCCGCCCTGGATTCACCGGTCAGCTCACCGAGAAGCCGAAGATCGTCGACGCCATCCTCTCCGGCAAAAGCGAGTGACCGGCGACGAATAACCGCCGCCCTGCCTGTGCCCGCGACCGCCGCCAGATGACCGCCACCGAGCGATTGCATGGCACCGGCAGGCGGACGTCAATAGCGTGAACAATCCTGCGAAACCCGCGGATTGCGTGTATCGTTCTGCCTATGACGACGATGAAGGAGGTCGCCGAGAGAACGGGGGTGTCGGTCTCTACCGTTTCCTTGGTATTGAACGATCGCGACGAGGGCCGGGTCAAACCCGCCATCGCCGAACAGGTGCGCGCCACCGCCAAGCGGCTCGGCTACCGGCCTAATCCGCTTGCACGCTCGCTGCGCACCAGCAAGACGCGCATCCTGGGTTTCATCAGCGAGGAGATCGCCGCCACGCCCTATGCGGGCGGAATCATCCTCGGCGCGCAGGACGCGGCCAGCAAGTTGGGGTATATGCTGCTGACCGTGAACACCGACGGCAACAGCGACGAGGCGAGGGAGATCGCCACGCTGAAACGCTATGGGGTGGACGGGTTCCTTTACGCGAAGATGTCGAACCGTTTCACCGACGTGCCGAAACCGTTGCACGATTATCCGCTGGTGCTCGTCGACGCCACGGATCGCACCGGCCGGTATGCCAGCATCGAACCGGATGAAACGCTCATCGGCTACGACGCGACCAAGCGGCTGATCGACGCCTGCTGCGCGAGCATCGCCTATATCGGCTGCTCGGAGCCGATGCTCGCGCAGCAGGGACGGCTGGAGGGGTATCGCCGTGCACTGTTGGAGGCGGGCATGCCGTTCGACGAGTCGCTGGTGGTCGCCGTGCCGAACAACGGGCCTGCGTTGCAGACCGTGACCGACCTGTTCGAGCGGAGGCGGCCCGACGGGTACTTCTGCTTCAATGACGCCCGCGCATGGTACGTGTACGAGAACGCGGCGAGACGTGGCCTGGTCGTCGGCCGGGACGTGTCCGTGGTCGGTGTGGACAACCACCGGGTGTTCGCCGAGACGCTGGAGCCGCAGCTGACGACCGTGGAGCTGCCGCATTATGAGATGGGGTATTGGGCGACGCGCAAATTGGTATCGCTGATCGAGGGTCGGGAGCCGGACGATGACGAACCGGAGACGACCGCTCCCCTGCCGCCGTTGGACGCCTCAATACCGGCGAAGATTCATTGCACGCTGATTGACAAGCAATCCGTGGCGCAGCGCTGATTCGCGGGGCCCGCTTCACGGCGTGCACGGCTCATTCCATGTGCGGCGGTTCGCGCCCCGGGCATGTTGGCTGTGACGGCGGCGGCATGCATGATGCCGCCGTCGATATCGTCCGCTGGTATCGTGCCGGCGGACAGGCCGGATCAGCGTCCCTTGCCGAACGCCCGAAGCCGGATGCCGTTCCAGTCGGGGCTTACGGTGAGCGGTGTGGCCGCGTTCATGCCGGCGGTCTTGGCGGCGGACTGGACCGTGCTGGAACTCGCCGCGCCGGTCCTGCCGGGCTTGGGGGTCAGCACCCAGAAAGGGCCATCATCACCGACGACCGAATAGGCGTCCACGATGGTGTCGGACAGCTCGTCCTCGTCATCACCGTCCCGCCACCAGACAATGGCTCCGTCGACTGCGGAATCATAGTCCTCGTCGACCAGATCCTCGCCGGTCAGATCCTCAATCTTGGCGCGCACCGAGTCATCGACGTCGTCATCCCACAGCCATTCCTGCACGATGTCGCCGGACTGGAAACCAAATTCTTCACCGTTCTGTGATGCCGTTTCATTCACGGTGAACACATTACCAAAACGCTGGGAACAGCGACGTTAACACTCCGAAAAACCGGATGTTTTTTGGGTTTTTCTCGCAATTGATACGGGACATGCCGATGGACGCGCACGTCTCATGGCCGATTCCCGTCCGTCCCGCTGCCACGTGGACAGGCCGGTTCCATGCTTCGTCCGGACACGTTCCGGCGGGCCGGGATGGGCGACTCACGATGCGGTGCAGCCGGCCAATCCGTCGGTGTGCCCCTGCCCGATCGCCACCAGAGCCTGATACGCCTCATCGAGCGTTGACACCTTGACGACACGCAGGCCCTGCGGCACGTGCCCTACCACCTCATTGCAGTTCGACTCGGGAGCGAGGAACCATGTCGCGCCGTCACGCAGGGCGCCCAGCATCTTGAGCCGAATGCCGCCGATGGCCCCGACCTTGCCCTTCGCGTCGATCGTGCCGGTGCCAGCGATGGTCTTGCCGCCGGTCTCATCGGCTTCGGTGAGCTTGTCGATGACGCCCAGCGCATACATCATGCCTGCGGACGGGCCGCCGATGTCGTCGACATGCATCGACACCTTCACGCCGGAGACGTCCATGCCCTTGCCCTTAAGATACGAGAGCGCGGCATTGGTCGCCGACGACTGGGATGAGTCCATCTCATGGGAGGATTCCTCGGCGTACTCCTCGCTGGTCTGCCCGACCGGGAACACGACCTCCTGCGGCATCACGGTCTGCTTCGGATCAAGCCATGCGACCAACGCCTGAGCGTTGGTGACGGGATACCCGGGCACGCCGGCGGCGTTGACGGTGACGAGCAGCAGCTTGCCGGAATCCTTGTGGGTTTCAGCGCCGGAGATGCTGATCACATCGGAGCCTGACGACGAGCCGAGCACATCCTGCGTCGGCCCCGGGCCCTCTACCGTATACGCGGACGGCAGCATCATCGTCACCACTGCCAGTATCACGGCGATGGCGCCGGCGAAATACCTGAGCGAGTGCGAGCCGAGGTAGTTGCGGATGCGCGAAAGTGCGCTGTGCGCGTGAAGTTGGTTGTTTTCATGCATATTCGCCATACCTCCCATAATATGGAATCAACTGACGTTAACACATAAGGCGGGAAACACCATGGATGAGAACGCGATGCGGCAATGGTTCATCGATTGCTTCGGACCGGTGCAGGGCGAAATGGCATGGAACCAGCTTTCGCAGCTGCCCGACGAGATCCGCGAGCAGCTGATGAGCCAGGATATCGGCAAGCTCCCCAAGCCCGAGGAAGTGCAATCGCTCATGCAGGCGTTCACCGCCGGCGGACTGAACACGTTCGGAGATATGAAGCAGACCGTGGAATCCGGGCCGATCAACGTGAAACTCGCCAAGTCCATCGCATTGCAGAAGGCGAACGCCGACGGCTCGCAGGGAACGGTGAGCGCGCAGTCGGCCGACATCGCGCGGCGGGCGCTCAGCGAGGCCAACCTGTGGCTGGACACGGCCTGCACATTCGACCCGACCTCAGGAGAGACGCAGATGCTCACACGGGCCGGCTGGGTCGAGGACACGCTGGAATCGTGGGCGAAATTCGCCGGGCCGGTCGCGCAGTCGATGAACGACGCGCTCGCCTCGGTGATCTCCGAGCGTCTCGGCAACTCGTTCAACGGCGAGATCGCGGGCATGTTTGCCGGACCGGTGCCGATTCCCGTCCCCGATGGCATGAAGGATCCCGGGCAGCTCATCAAGCTGCTGGGCAACACGTCATTCGCCATGCAGCTGGGGCACGCCGCGGGAGACCTGTCGCACGAGGTCAACGGCAGCTTCGACCAGGGCATCGCGCTGCTCAAGAACCCCGCGGGCGGACTGATCATGCAGAACATCGAGGAATACGCGGCGTCGCTCGACATCCCCGTCGCGGAGGTGACGGCGTTCCTGGCGCTGCGCGAAGTCGCGCACGCCCGTCTGTTCGCAGGAGTGCCGTGGCTGATGCCGCGGTTCGAGGCGTTGATCGGCAAATACGCGCGTGGCATCACCATCGATCTCGACGCGATGGAGGAGCAGCTTCGCGATGCGGGCGCGATGGATCCGGAGTCGATCTCCGGCGCGGTGAACCTGACCAAGGTGGGCATCCCCGATACGCCCGAGCAGCGTGAGGCGCTGGTCTCGCTGGAGACGCTGATGGCGCTTGTCGAGGGCTGGGTGGATTGCGTGACGTGGCGCGCCGGCATGGCGCACATTCCGCATATCGAGCAGCTTCGTGAGATGATGAGGCGCAAGCGCGCGGTGGGCGGCCCGGCGGAACGCACCTTCGAGTCGCTGCTGGGCATGCAGCTGCGCCCCAAGCGCATGCGCGAGGCGGCGGCCCTCTGGGAGCAGATCACCGCGGAGCGTGGTGTCGAAGGGCGCGACGGCGCCTGGTCCCACCCCGATCTGCTGCCAGCATTGCCCGATGAGGCCAAGACCGTCGACTCCGGAGCCGCGGGGGACACGGCCTCAGGCGTTACGAGGGCCGGAACGGATGACGGAGCTTCCGTCGCAGGTGACGCGAAGGACGGCACAAAGGACGACGCGAACGGAGCCGAGGCGCAGAACGATGGCGGCGCCATCGACTGGGACGCCGAACTGAGCAAACTGCTCGGCGAGGACGGCGGCGAAAACGACGAAAACGATTCCGCCAAGTAACGTCACCACACACAAGCATGCCCCCGCCAGCGGGGGGCATGCGACATGTGCCTTGGGTCAGCTGAGGAAGCGGCTGGGGAGGCGATTGGGACGGGAGCCCTCGTCCTTGGCCCGCGCGTACGACATGTGCAATCCGTCCTCGGCGCGGGTGACACCGACATACAGCAGCCTCCGCTCCTCCTCCAAAGCCTCGCCCGCAATCGATGCGCCGTAGGGAATCAGCCCCTCCGAGCAACCGACGATGAACACGTACGGGAACTCCAGACCCTTGGACGCGTGAATCGTCGAAACGGTCACCGATGAGGCTGCGGCGCTCAATCCCTTGGCCTCCAGCAGGGCCAGACGGCTCTGAGCATCATCCGCGAGCGCCGAGTTCTGCCATCCGGAGTCACGCCTCACCCGGTATCGCAATCCCTCGGCCCGAAGCGCGGTGCAGATCGCGGGCTGCTGTGCGTTGATGCGCGTCAGCACCGCGCAATCGCCGGGATCCACACCGCCGGCGACCAGACGCGCTATCCGCGCGGCGATGCCCCGCGCCTCCTCCTCATCGGTGTCATAGCATGTGTGGCCCACGCGCGGCCCGCCCGAACGCGCCGAACGCAGCACCAGATATTGTTCCCGTTCTGGCGCGGCGGCCAGCACCCGGTTCGCATACCGCACCACCTGCGGCGTCGAGCGGTAATCCGTGTTCAGAGTGACGTCGGCGGCCAGCGGGCGGAACTCGTCCGCGAAATGCAGCAGGTCATAGCTGCTCGCCCCGGCGAACGAGTAGATCGTCTGCGCCGGATCGCCGACCACGCACACGTTGCGGTTGTTTCCGAGCCACAGTGTCATCAGCCGATGCTGCAACGGCGACACGTCCTGATACTCGTCGACCGTCAGCCAGCCAATCGACGAGCGGATCGAGGCGGCCAACTCCTCGTAATCATCCATGACATGGCACACGAGCAGCAGAATGTCATCGAAATCGATCTGTCCGCGGACCGTCTTCTCCCCCTCGTACGCCGTGATGATGTCGGCGAAACGCTGCGGATCGAGCTCCGCCGGCGGCTGACGGCGCGTCGCCGAGCACACGCGCGGATAGTCGTCGGGCGCCACCAGCGACACCTTCGTCCAGTTGATCTCCGCCCTGACGTCACGCACCTGCTGCGCATCGATGTCCGCGGCATTGGTGACCCGTCTGATCGCCCTCTCCACGTTCTCGCGCTGGTCGGAGGTCACGTGCGGCAGCGGCGTCTCGAAGATGTCGTCCCACACACGCCTCAGCTGCTGCAATGCCGCAGAATGGAACGTCGCAGCGGTCACGTCGTCGCCGACCCCCAGCGTCTGCAGCCGCGCGCGCATCTCCGCGGCCGCCTTCACCGAGAACGTCACGGCGAGCACCTTGCGGGCATCCCAATCCCCCCGCGCGCACGCATAGGCGATGCGACGGGTCACCGTGCGGGTCTTGCCCGCTCCGGCCCCCGCGATGATGCGCACCGGGCCGTCCAACGCGGTAACGGCCGACATCTGCGCATCGTCCAGCCCCTCAAGAATCGTCTCGCTCGATGCACTCATATCCTCCATTGTGGCGCATGCCCGGCCGATGCGCTGCCAGCATAGTGGGCAAACCGTGATTTTCCGCGAGTCATACGGCCAATTGCCTCCCGCGAGGCGCGACATTGTATTAGTGTGGGAGTGTGACTCAACGAAGCAAGCTTATGTTGGCGGCACTCGCCTCGGCGGCGATGCCCAGCATCGTCATGGCCGGCGTGCGAGACAGCGAACGGGCCAACGACACCGACGACGCCGCGGGCATCGATCAGGCCGTGATGCAGGATGCCGCAGGCAGGATGTATGACATATACGCATGCGACACCGAAGACGGCCGCAAGCGCCTGACCGGGCGCGTGCAGGCCGCCAGGACGCTGGAGCGTGCCAAGGATCCAGGCGGTCTCGGATTCGCCCTGGATACGGTGCTTGCATTCGTTGACGGCAAGGAGAAAAGCACGCTCACCGGCGGCGCGACCGTGATGGTGGCGGCGCACAACGATGGCGTCGCAAGACCCCTCGATCTGCTTACTTTGGATGATTGCGCGGCGATGGGCACGGCCATCGGCGCCATTCACCGGCTGCGGCCGAATTTCCTGCAGGCCGAATCGTATCCGGTATTCTCCACCGGGCAGATTCGCGCCCAGCTGACCGCCTGGATCAAGCGGCTGCGGCAGGCGGGCCATGTGCCGCCGGAAATCACGTCGAGCTGGGGCCGGATCATCGAGACGGAGGGCCTGTGGTCGTTCGTCACCTGCCCGGTGCATGGCGGGTTCTCGGATGGCGACGTGCTGTTTTCCGGCGCGACCATCACCGCGGTAACGAACTGGCAGAACATGCAGGTCAACGATCCGGCACGCGATCTCGCGTGGATTTTCGGCAAGCTTGACGAAGATCACCGCAATGCGGTGCTTGCGGCGTATGGCCGCATGATGGGTTCTCGTCTGGACGATCTGATCATGCTGCGCGCGAACCTGTGGCTGCAAATGGAGCAGGTCGGCGAGTTCATCGATGCGTTGAACCGGGCCGATAGTCAGAAAATCATCCAGTTCAAGGCGCAGGTGGAGCGGCTGGCCCACCAGCTCGGCGCATTCACGCGTAAGACCGCGCCCGCGACGGCGTCGGGTGCCCAGTCGTCCAAGCCGCCATCGACCATTACCGTCGGCACGCTGCTCAATGACGCCGACCGGCGCAAGGCCGCGGCCGCGACACAGGCCGGAGCGCGTGTGCCCGACGACATCGCCGACCCGAACGACAACACCGACGAGACCGACCGCACCGGTTCCGCGGACATCAAGGCGGCCGGGGAGTTCGATCCGCAGACCATGGGAATTTGGTACAGCGCTGAGACGGAACATGTCACGGCAACGGCTGGCACGACATCGGAAACGATGACGCTGAGCCGCGGGGACAGCGACGACACGGGCGATGCAGACGCAACAGGCGCCACGGATGGCACAGGCGACACGGACGATACCGACGACCGCACGCCGAACGCGACGCCGGCCGCCCATATCGAAGACGCCCCGTCCCAAGCGACGCTGGACCGACAGGACGGCGCGTCGGCGGCGCGCGACACCCCGACCATCGTCATCCCGTTGCTCGAACGTGAGGAACGCGCCATGCGCGACGCCCAGTCCGAGCTGCAGTCATCGCAGGGCAAGTAGCCTACAGCGAAAACCGTCACGCACGTCGATGGGAGCAATGCACAATGGCTTTCATCGGCACGCGTGCATGCGACTGAAAGCCCGTGGCGCAAACGGGCGTCGGACACATCATCCACCCAGCGCCTTCAACAGCGCATCATCCCGAGAGGAGCAAACATGGACATCGAATTGGGCATCGCCAATGTGGCGCGACCCGTCACCTTCAGCACCGAGGAGGACGCGGCCAGCGTCACCGAGGCCATCGAATCGGCGCTGTCGGCCGGAACCCCGATCAAGCTGACGGACGACAAGGGCCGTCGCATCATCGTGCCGGCGAACGCGCTCGGATACGCGCTCATCGGCTCCGAGACCAAGCACGCCGTGGGCTTCGGGGCGCTCTGACCGAACGCCGGGCTCAGCCGGCTCCCCTCTCCCGCCTTTGTGCATAAGCGGGAGTCGGCCGGATATGCAGTGACGACCGGGAGCGACCGGAGGGTTTGAACGCCCTGCGGCCGCTCCCGGTTTTGTGTTTTCTCTACAGCCGGGGTCGATGGTCGGTGTCAGACCAGCGGAATCGCCCCTCGCCGCACGATCTCGGCCACGGTCTCGTCATCAGTCAGGTTTTCGCCCAGATGGTTCGGCTTGCCGGCGCCATGCCAGTCCGATCCGCCGGTGACCAGCAGCTGATGCGTCTGCGCGATGGCATACAGCCGTTCCCGCTGCTGCGGCGGATTGTCCCGATGCCATACCTCCAGCCCGTCAAGCCCCTCTTCGATCAGCGTCTCGATCTGGCTGTCGGACAGCAGTGTCACGTTGCGGTTCACCGCGCCCGGATGCGCGATGATCACCACGCCGCCGGCTGCGGCCACGGCGGCGAGCACCTCGTGCGTGGTCGGGGAGGGCGTGGGGATGTAATACTTCGATGTGGCGCTCACCGCGTCGGCGAACGCCTCGGACCGCGTGCGGTACACGCCCGCGGCGACCAGCGCATCGGCGATGTGCGGACGTCCGATCGTGGTCCGCTCCCCCTCGTGCACCTGCTCCAGCACGGACTGCCAGCTGATCGGATAATCCTCGCCCAGTCGCGCCACCATGGCCTTGGTTCGCTTCAGCCTCGCCTGACGTGTGCGCGCGAACAGGTCCGACGTATGACGGTCGTTGGGATTGTACTGATACGCGAGCATGTGCACCGACACCGGCCCATCGCACGCCGTGATCTCCGTGCCGCGCAGCAGGCGCATGCCCTCCTCGCGCGCCGCGCCCTCGGCATCCGCCCATCCGCTGGTCGTGTCATGGTCGCTGATCGAGGCCCCGTGCAGGCCGATATGGCGGCTCAGTTCGACCAGGGACGCCGGGGTCTGCGTCCCGTCCGAATACACCGTATGGCAGTGGATGTCCCAGCCCGACTTCGGCGGCGCGGCGGCAAGTGCTAAACGAGTCATGTATCCATCGTAAGCTGTGTGCTGTCGGTTATTGCGCAAGGCGCGTCATAACCCCGCGAAAAATCAAGAACCACCGTGATATCGCCGCGTTGTCAGCCACCCTCATCACGGTCTCCTCGAACGTAAGGATGATGTATGACTCACAACAGCGATGCAGTCAAACAGGCTGACATCAGCGTCGACGCCGGGCTCACCGGCTGGCGTCATGGCGCGGTCTGGACGTATCTGGTCATGTTGGCCGCCTCCGCGGCGGCATTGTTCGTCTCCCTCATGCTGTCGGCGGAGACGCTGCAGCTCGCTCGCAATCCCGGCGTCAAGCTCGGCTGCGACGTGAATGCCGTGGTCTCCTGCTCGACCGTGGCGGAATCATGGCAGGCGGAGTTCATCAAATTCGCCGGATTGAGCTTCCCGAACGCCTTCTTCGGCATCGCCGCCGAATCCGTGTTCGTCACGATTGCGGTGATAGGCCTGTCCAAGGTCGTCGTGCCGCGCTGGTTCGCGCTTTGCACATGGCTGGGCGGGCTCGCGGCCTTGGCGTACGCCTACTGGCTGTTCATCCAATCGATGTTCGTGATCCGCGCCCTGTGCCCGTGGTGCCTGGGCCTGATGTTCGCCACGACGATCCAGTTCATGGCGCTGTCGCACGCTACGGTGAGCGTGCAGCGGATGCCGGCGAAATCCAACGGCCTGCGCAAGTACTACCGGCTGAATTTCGATCTGATGGTGGACGTGGTCTGGATCATTGCGCTGATCGTGCTGATTATCGTCGTGGATGGGCCGGCAATTTTCGCCTGATACGAAAACGAAGCTCTCAAAACTCGAAGATAGGGAACCGCCATTGTTGGAAAATGGCGGTTCCTTTTTTGTATCTTCGAGTTTTGAGAGCCTCGATCGATCAGATCAACGTCACGTCCGCGACCAGAGTGGCCGAACCGGTGAGCGCGACGGTCTCATCGGTGACGTCCACCCGCACCGTGCCTCCCCGCACGGTGATGTCCCAGTGATCTACGCCGGTTTTGGCGCGCAGCGTGATCGCGGTGGCGCACAGACCGGTGCCGCAGGACAGCGTCTCGCCGCAACCGCGCTCATTGACGCGCATGGTCGCCTCTCCCGTCCCTGCGGCAGCGTCGATCTCGTCGACGCGCACGAACTCCGCGTTCTGGTCGGATTCCAGCACCGGTGAGACCTCCGGTTTGGTCACAAGATCCAGATCCTCGACCCTTGGCAGCGTGGACATCGCGTCTTCGATCACGCAGACCACATGCGGATTGCCCATGTCCACGAACGTGCCGCGGGCGGCTCCCGGCGTGCCGGGAATGGTCACCGTGAAGGCGTCAAGGCCGCCGCGCC
>OKRX01000536.1_pt1 | contig 29909 bp, 26 predicted proteins | sample 1601241 | NCBI WGS metagenome assembly OKRX01 (sample SAMEA3541500, study PRJEB24748) | human gut metagenome | biome: human gut; feature: human-associated habitat; material: faeces | place: China | collected 2012
TCCGAAGCTCTTGGAATCTTTGATTCCTTAGAGATTCGTGAGGTTATTATACCATTCTCTTCCCCGTTTGAAAACCAAAAACGGCTTTTTTTCAAATTGTTTGAAAATTTTGCACTGTAAAATCTGTCATCAATATATATCTCTCTCGCAGCCATACTAGAAATGATTCTAAAAAAGATGGAGGCGAAAAATATGCACACCAATAAGGCGAATATCGCAAAGGGCATTGGCATCGCGATGGCGGTCGGCGGCGCAACGGCAATGCTCAGTAGCACGATGATGGGTTCCTCCGCAAAGCGCAATGCCAAGCGCAATGTCAACAAGGCAGTCAAGGCAGTCGGCGATATCGTGGGCGGCATCCAGTCTGCAATCAAATAAGAAATAGCTTCAAGCCGGCTGTATTTGGACAGCTTTGAGGGATTCGCGTTTTTATTGTGCCAAGCGGTCTTGCTTTATTATTCACTGTGTTCGAAACGCATGCATGTAAAAATTGCATTGCAAAAATCGTGCCGTCCCGAACTCGCTTCGGGGCGGCTACTTCGAGAAATTACAACTCGTTACAAACTTTTTGAAAGGGTTGCCGGCTCAAAATATCATCATATAATGAGATTTGGAAAGCAGCCTATGGATTTCTGGTTTAGAGGTATGGAAAAGGAGCGATTACATGATCAGTTTGAGGAAAAAATCCGTATGCCTGCTGATGGCCCTGCTGCTCTGCCTGCCGCTTGCCGCCTGCTCCAGAACGGAGCCGGAATCGACGGGCCCGCAGACGCCCTCTCAGGAGGGAACCATTGCACCGGAGCCGAGCGTAACACTGCCAGGGGCGGTTTCCCAAGCGCCGGGTCAGCCGCAGTCTGGCACACAGATGGAGTCCGTTACCTCTTCTGGTGGCAGCAGCGCGGAGCCTGTACAGGCGCAGCCCATCAAGCGCGAGAGCATAACGGGCGCGGCAAAAGAAAATGCAGGAACCTATACCGGCTTTGCCCCTCTCCCCACCGTCACCTTTAAGGTGACAGATCCTGAGAATACGCGAGGACTTTCGACAAAGGGCGTGGGCTATGGCTACGGCGTTGCAAAAAACGGGAAGCCACACGATATTTCGGTCAATAATCAGAAGCTTTTCGACAAATACCACGCGCTTGCACTTGATACCAAGTCCTCTCAAAAGGTGCTGTACCTGACCTTTGACTGCGGCTATGAAAACGGTTATACGTCAAAAATACTCGACGTTTTGAAAGAAAAGAAGGTCCCTGCGGTATTCTTCGTTACAGAACCGTATTTGAAAGACAGCCCGGAGATCGCCGCGCGTATGATTAAGGAGGGCCATATCGTCGGCAACCATTCGAATAACCATCCAGTCTTCCCAGAGATCAGCCGGACAAAGATGGCGCAGGAGATTCAGGATTGTGATAACTACCTGCGTGAAAAATTCGGCTATAGTGCGCCGTTTTTCCGCTTTCCAACCGGTGAATACTCTGACTGCGCACTGGATCTTGTGCAGTCGCTCGGCTATACAAGCGTGTTCTGGTCTGTCGCCTATGGCGATTATGACACCAATAACCAAAAGGGCAAGCAATATGCGTTTGATACGGTAACCGCCCGGTTGCATCCGGGAGCCGTTATCCTCCTGCACGCAGTCTCGAAGGACAATGCGGCAGCGCTCGGCGAGATCATCGACTGGGCACGGGGACAAGGATATGTGTTTAAGGCGCTGACTGAGTATCAGGGGTAATAAAAAAAGGCCGGCATCGTTTTATTACGGTGCCGGCCTTTAGGCATTCATGAGGGGGGCTACCAGGACATGCTATAGCTTGAAGTAATTTCAAATGTCATTGGGATGGGCCCCATCTCTTTTCCTTTGAAAAGAAGTGTCACCTTTGCCTGATCGTGAAGAGTATATTTTGCAGAAAGCATGTTTCCAGTAGCCGCATCAATCACGCATGAAATACTGCTTCCAGTGAAATTGCTAGTCATATTCTTAATAGAGAATTGATCATCTTCCATTTGAGTTAAATCAATATAAGAAAAAGCCTTGCTGTGTGCACTGTTGTTAAAGTTCGTTACATTTTTCTCATCAGCCATAGCAATTGTTATGGTGTATTTCCCGTCTTTCAATAAACGACTGGCACTTTTAACAGCAGAAGGAGATAACTGACTGGACCAGGGTTTACCGTTTACCGGGAATGCATTATTTAAATTATTTCCTTTTATAATAGAACCACTGCTGCTATCACTAATAGGTTCGAACATTTCATTGAAAGGGGAGGGAAGCTCCATATCAAGCTTTCCATAAAGCAGCATGGAATATTCCAATCCCGGCTTCCCCGTCTTCACCTTATTCGCTGCCGTGTTGAAATACGAAACGATCTCTGCCTTGCTATTTCGATCGGAAGAACCGCCGCCGGAGGGCTTTGTCTTGGTCGTTGCCGAGCCGCCGGAAGATTTTTTCGTTGTAGTCTGCCCGGAACCGCTGTTTTTTCCGGTCGTTCCGTTTGATCCGCCGCCCGGCGCATTTGCCGTATTGGAACCAGAGCCGTTTGCCGTCTGCTCTGTGCCGCCCTGCCCGTCCGCATGTTGTGTTTCACCCGGGATGACAGCATTTGCGTCCGCCGCCGTACCGTTTTCCTGCGTTGAGGGGGAGCTGATATCCGGTTTGGTTGAGGAATCGCCCTTGTCCTTGCCGCCGCACCCGGCAAACAGGGCGGCCACAAGGCAAACAGTCATAAAAATCGCGAGAAATTTACGATGCATTGGAACCATCCTTTCTGATTAAAATACGGACTTGTGTTTGATCCTTTCTATCCTGATGCTGTCTGTTACCATTTCATGGAGAAATCCTGCGTCGTCGTCACATTCATTGTCAGGCTGACTGGGATAACAGACAAGCCGGAAACGGAAATCTTCATGGTGACATTCGTATAATATTTTGCCGAGAGCATTTTGCCCGTTTTAGCATCCACTACGCAGGAAATTTTGCAGCCGCTGTAATTGGTGGTAAAGCCCATATTCTGAAGCATTGCCTGCGCTTCGGCATCCCCGGATTGGGCTGCCATATCCATCAGCTCTTCACTGTCGAAGCAGGTAAACGCTTTCCCATGGTTGCTTGTCAGCGGCTTGGGGTCCTTTTCATCCTTCATGAAGATGGCGATGTAATATTTTCCATCCTTCTGGGAGCAGGTTGCGCTCTTAACGCCCTTTGCCTCCAGCTTGCTCGACCAGCTCTGACCGGCCACGGGGAAGGCATCATTGAGGTTCGTCCCCTTTTGATAGGACTGGCTGGTATTTTCCGCCTCGCTCGAGCCGGTGATATTCTCGCGAACGCGAAGCGTCGCCTTCGCATTCAGGGCAGGCTTTCCGGTTTTCACTTGATTTGCGGCCGTATTGAAATAGGAAATGATCTGCTGCACGGTGCTCAAATTTTTGACTGGCGTGCCACCCGAAGGTTTTTCGTCCTCAGCCCCCCAAACGGCAGCATCCGTTGCGGTTTCTGCAGGCGTTACCGCCGGGAGTGTGGCGTTGGGATTGGTCAGCTGTTCCAGAACCTCCTCGGGAATGCTGAGGTCGGGAAGGTCTGCGGCCCCGCCCCGTTTGCCAGTCGTCGATTTGGATCCGGACTGGGTGGAGCCTCCGCTCTTTGCCGCCCCAGATTCATCTCCGGCCGGTTCGCTGCCGGACGCAGACTCACCGCTGATATCCGTCTGGCCGGGCGCCGTCGGATCGTTGTTCGCCTGATAGACGTGATAGCTCCAGATCGTCAGCCCTGCGACTGCAAGCAGCACCGCCAGAACGACCGCAATGATTGCAATGATCTTTTTTGTGTTTTTCTGCCCGTTTTCCATGATAAAACCGCCTTTCCGGACCGGAAATCAGTCCTCGTCGAGCTTGAGCACAGCCATAAATGCCTCCTGCGGCACTTCGACCGTGCCAAAATGTCGCATACGCTTTTTGCCTTCCTTCTGCTTTTCCAAGAGCTTTTTCTTGCGGGTGATATCGCCTCCGTAGCACTTGGCCAAAACGTCCTTGCGCATGGCCTTGACCGTCTCTCGCGCAATGATTTTCCCACCGATGCCCACCTGGATGGGAATCTCAAACATCTGGCGCGGAATATTCTCCTTGAGCTTCTCCGCGATCCGGCGCGCTCGCGCATACGCCTTGTCGGAATGAATGATAAAAGACAGTGCGTCGATCACGTCGCCGTTTAAAAGAACGTCCAGCTTCACAAGATCGGACCGCCGGTATTCAGAAATATCATAGTCAAAGGATGCATAACCCCGCGTGCGGGATTTGAGCGCATCGAAGAAATCGTAAATAATCTCATTGAGCGGGAGCTCATAATGGATATCCACACGGTCGGAAGCCAGATATGTCATATCCTGAAAAACGCCGCGGCGGTCCTGGCAGAGCTCCATAATCGCGCCGACATAGTCGGAGGGCGCATAGATATGCGCATTCGTCATCGGCTCCTCACAGTAATCAATACGCGCGGGGTCTGGGTAATGGGTGGGATTGTCGACTTCAATGCATTCGCCATCCGTCATATGAATCCGATAGACGACGCTCGGGATCGTGGTCACTAGATCGAGATCGTATTCGCGCTCCAGCCGCTCCTGGATGATCTCCAGATGCAAAAGGCCCAGAAAGCCGCACCGAAAGCCGAAGCCCAGTGCGCCGGAGGTTTCCGGCTCATAGGAGAGGGAGGCGTCATTGAGCTGCAGCTTTTCCAGTGCGTCGCGCAGATTCTCATAGTCCGCACCGTCCGCCGGGTACACGCCGCAGAAAACCATGGGATTTACTTTGCGGTATCCGGGCAGGCTCCCGGCAGCCGGACTATCCGCCAGCGTGACGGTATCGCCAACCTGTGCGTCCCGGACCGTCTTGATGGAAGCGGTAATATAGCCAACCTCGCCAGCGCACAGGCATGCGGCGGGCTCCATCGCCGTCGCGCGCATATAGCCTACCTCGACGACGGTGAACTCCGCGCCTGTGGACATAAAGCGCATCGTATCCCCCGCCTTGATGGTGCCGTCCATCAGCCGGACGTAAACGATAACGCCGCGGTAGCTGTCATAAACCGAATCGAACACCAACGCGCGCAGAGGAAGGCTGTCGTCGCCCTGCGGGGCGGGGATATCCTGCACGATGCGTTCGAGCACCTGCTCCACATTCTCGCCGGTTTTGGCGGAAACGCGCGGCGCATCCATACATGGAAGCCCGATGACATCCTCCACCTCCTGCGCCACACGCTCTGGCTCCGCGGCGGGCAGATCAATTTTATTGATGACCGGGACAAGCTCCAGATCGTGATCCAGCGCAAGATAGGTATTCGCCAGCGTCTGGGCCTCAATGCCCTGTGACGCATCGATGATGAGCACCGCGCCCTCGCAAGCAGCCAGAGAGCGGGAGACCTCATAATTAAAATCCACATGGCCGGGCGTATCGATGAGGTTCAGCTCATATGTCTGCCCATCCTGCGCGGTATAGTCGAGCTTGACGGCATGCGCCTTAATGGTGATTCCGCGCTCGCGCTCCAGGTCCATGTTATCCAGCAGCTGCTCCGTCATATCGCGCTTTGCAACCGACTGCGTCAGTTCAAGCAGCCGGTCGGCCAGTGTTGATTTCCCGTGATCAATGTGTGCAATGATACAAAAATTCCGGATGTAATCCTTTGAAGCGGGCAAGCCCCATCACCTCATATCATATTTCATTCATCTTACCACAGCGGGCAGGTATTTCGCAAGCTTTTTGCACACAAAGGGAAAGCTGGGCAGGGCTGTATACTATATTAAATATATTCATATTCCTTTTTCACCCCTTCAAATTGCAAAAAAACAGCACCCCAGGGAGTATACTTTCCATTTTCTTTCCGTCCAGATCAATGTAGATCGTGTAAACAGCTTTCTTCACGATCTGGCCTTCGCTTGAGAAGGCGCGAAACGGTTCGATTTCTATTGAAAACACGTATTTTTTAACGTTTTGTTACTCGTTTGTAACCGTTTGTAACTTTTTCGAATTCTTACAAAAAACCTGAATTTTTCTTTCAAGTAAAAGCTTAAAAAATTGGCTTTTTAAGGTTTTTTCAGAGAATTTAGAAATATTTTTAAAAATCAGATTGTGCACAATATACAAAATTGGACTTGACAAGAATTTGACATTCCACAATCAGATGCATATAATGTTCAGCGTCACAAGCGAGAATACGAAGCCGGGTTTTTATTATTCGTTCAAGGAATGATTTCCGGTCAGTAAAGGAGCAATTGAATGATTGACAAATGTAAGGAGCTCGCGGCATATGCACGTTCCATCCGCTCCAGAATCATTGCAACCGTTTTGCTTGCAGTGTTCTGCGCAGGGACCGTATTTGCCGCCGCTACCGCCACCTACACGGTTACCGTTGTAGACGACGGCCAGGTGCGCTCGGTGATTACAACGCGCAGTGACGCAAACGCTATTCTGGAACAGGCCGAAGTGAAAGTCGGGGCCGACGACAAAGTTGATCTTTCCGGTTTCACCAGCGGCGAGGACAGCACGATTACCATTTACCGCGCCAAAAACGTGACCGTCAGCGACGGCGAAGCGTTTACCAAATCAATCGTGGCGGCGGGGACGGTAGCGGATGCTGTTGCAAAATCCGGAATGACCCTGAAAAAATCTGATGTTCTCAATTTCTCCAAGGATACGCCGCTTAAAGAAGGCATGTCCATCTGCGTACAGGTCGCTTTTCCGGTCAAGGTGACGGCGGACGGCAAGACCACTGAAATCGAAGTGGTCGGCGGTACTGTGGAAGAGGCAATCCGTGCGGCGGGCGTTTCCATGGACAAAGACGATGAGAGCACACCCGCAAAAGATCAGCCCGTAACCGAGGGCATGCAGATCCGTGTGGACCGTGTGGAGTATCAACTGCGCACGCAAACGGAGACGATCGCCTTTGAAAAGATCACAGAGAAGAGCGTCTCCATGTACACGGATCAACGCAAAGTCGTGCAAAAGGGCGAAAACGGCGAGAAGGAGGTCACCTACAAGGATCGCTATGTCAACGGCAAGCTTGTGAAAACCACAGTTGACTCCGAAAAGGTCCTTAAGGAAGCGGTTGACCAGAAAACGCTCGTCGGCACGCTTCGCCGCGTTACCAAAATCAAGCTGAAAAATGGTCTAACGCCGATTTCCGATCTGAAGGTTCCCTCCTATGTGAAGCTCGATCAAAACGGCGTACCGACCAAGTACAAGAAAATTGTCGATGGCAAGGCGGCCGCTTATTCCGGCGGCTGGGGCACCGCTTCCGGGCGCAAACCCATGCCGGGGCACATCGCAGTAGACCCCAAGCAATTCCCCTACGGGACGGAAATGTGGATCGTATCGAGCGACGGCAAATATGTCTACGGTTATGCGATCGCGGCAGACACCGGCGGCTTCGTGCAGCAGAAGACGTTCACCGTCGACCTGTATATGCATTCGTATGAGGAAGCCTGCCGCTGGGGCGCAAGACAGGTACGAATCTACGTTCTGTAATTCTCTTTTCCTAAAATCACCGAGCAAAAGGGATGGCTATCCGCCGCACAACACACTGTTGTGCGGCGGATGTTTTTTTTATTACGTTACAGGATGGATCGATACGAGAGGTCATGGCATGTCAGTGACATGGAAAGGTCACATAACAAACAAACCCACGATTATTTTTATCCTGTTCGCCCAGGAGCAATCGCCCACAAAAAAAGGAGGGATTGGAGCCCTGCTTTTGGGAATTCTACTCCTTGTGAAGAGTGCCTGCTGTGTGCTAAACTTATCATGGGGAAAGAGTTGAATCTTTTTTCTTCCTGTCGGATGCGCCCACCCAAGGGGGGCCGCTTCCTACTGAAAAGGAGATGTTCTTGATGAGAAAGACCAAAATTGTCTGTACCATGGGGCCCGCCACAGAAGACGACGAGGTTCTTCGGGAGATGATCCGCGCTGGCATGGCTGTCGCCCGATTTAATTTCTCGCATGGGACCCATGAAATGCATAAAAAGATGCTAGATCGGATCATTTGCCTGCGGGAGGAGCTGGATCTTCCCGTTGCCACCATGCTCGATACCAAAGGCCCGGAAATCCGCCTCGGCACCTTTAAAAACGGCAAAGTTCTGCTGAAGAAAGGAACCGCCTTTACCCTGCGCGCAAAGCCCATCGAGGGAGATGAAACACAGGCCTCGATCAGCTTCCCGGAGCTTGCGAGCGACGTGCGGGAGGGCTCCACCATTTTGCTCGATGACGGACTCATCGAGCTTACCGTCCACAGCATCTGTGACGGAGACATTGTCTGCCGTGTGCAGAATGATGGCTTTATCTCCAATAATAAGGGTGTAAACGTTCCGAACGTCCATCTCTCCATGCCCTTTATCAGCGAGCGCGACCGGGAGGATATCATCTTCGGCATTCAGAACGGTTTTGATTTTATCGCTGCCTCCTTTGTCCGCACGTCCGACGACGTGCTCGAAATCCGGAAAATTTTTGATGAATACCACTGCCATGGCGTTAATATTATCTCAAAGATTGAGAATCAGGAGGGCGTTGAAAACATTGACCAAATTCTGCGCGTGTCGGACGGTATTATGGTTGCCCGCGGCGATATGGGCGTGGAAATCCCGCTCGAGGAGGTACCGGTTCTGCAGAAAATGATCATTAAAAAGGTCTATAACGCAGGCAAGCAGGTCATCACCGCCACGCAGATGCTCGAATCCATGATCAAAAATCCCCGGCCGACCCGTGCGGAGGCAACGGACGTTGCCAATGCGATCTACGACGGCACGAGCGCGATCATGCTCTCCGGCGAAACTGCCGCGGGACAGTATCCTGTGGAGGCGGTGCGTACAATGGCTCGCATCGCGGAGCGCACGGAGCAGGATATCGACTATATCAAGCGCTTTAAGCTGCGAGAGGTGGATACGAATCCTGATGTCACCACAGCCATCTCCCACGCCACCTGTACCACGGCGCACGACCTCGGTGCAGCGGCGATTATCACTGTGACAAAATCCGGTAAAACGGCGCGAATGATCTCCAAATTTCGCCCGAACTGCCCGATCATCGGCTTCAGCATGGACGCGCGCGTCTGTCGCCAGCTGAATCTCTCGTGGGGCGTTACGCCCCTGCTGATCGAGGAAAAAGCGTCCACGGACGATCTGTTTCATCACGCCGTCGATTCCGCCGAATATGCGGGTCTCGTTAAAAGCGGCGAGCTGGTCGCCATTACAGCGGGCGTGCCGCTCGGCATTTCCGGCACAACCAATATGATGAAGGTTCAGGTCGTCGGCCATATTCTGGCCACCGGCCGCAGTGTAACGAAGAAGAAGATCTGCGCGCGTCTGTGCGTCTGTGAGACCGCGCGGCAGGCGCAGACGGAATTTCGCGATGGGGACATTCTCGTCATCGACCAAACGACCAATGATATGCTCCCGCTGCTCAAGCGCGCAGGTGGCATCATCACGCAGCAGGACGGGATGAATTCCCATGCGGCGATTGTGGGCCTGAGCCTTGATATTCCCGTCATCATCGGCGCGCAGAATGCGACACACGTCCTGCGTACCGGCGCGGTAGTCACGCTCGACGCGGAGCGCGGCGTGGTGCTCAGCAGCAACGCAGCGCAATAACCCGTTTCCGCTGCTTTCGTTTCCATCATTCGCAAGGAGGCGCACTCCGATGGCCTGTCATTTTTTCGCCATGGTTTCCCGCATGAAATATATCGACCGCTGGGCGCTTATGCGCAACACGCAACAGGAGAATATCACAGAGCATGCCCACGAGGTCGCCGTCATCGCGCACGCGCTCGCAGTGCTGCGCAACCGGCGCTTCGGCGGGCGGGCGGATGCCGCCCGAGCTGCGCTTCTGGGGCTTTATCACGACTTGCCGGAGACGCTCACCGGCGATTTGCCCACGCCTGTCAAATATCACAGTCCTGAGATTCGCGCGGCTTACAGGGCGGTCGAGGACTCCGCCTGCGCACGGCTCGTAAAAATGCTGCCAGAGGATATGCGCCCGGACTATGAGGCCTTTTTCTTTCCAAAGGAGGAGGACGCGCAGCTCTGGACGCTCGTCAAGGCGGCGGATAAGATCAGCGCTCTTGCAAAGTGCATGGAGGAGGAAAAGGCCGGCAACCGGGAATTTAGCCGTGCAAAGGGCGCTTTGTTGCAGGCCGTCCATGCGATGGAGCTGCCGGAGGCGGAATGCTTTCTGAAAGAGTTTCTTCCGGGCTATGCGCTGACGCTGGATGATCTGGAATAAAAAAATAGCCGCTAGCTTCTTTGCGTGATCAAGCTGTGTGAATTCCTTTGATTAATGTGGGAGAAACGGCCTTTGTTTTATCACTCGCTGCGTTCGTCATAAGTTTTTATATTTGATGCCGCGCTCCGTTTTTGGAGGGCGGCGTCCGCTTTTTTACAGCAAATCGTTGAAACGCTTCCCCTTTTGCAGTATAATGGTGAGAAACAGTCCGGTACGCTACAAGGATGGTCGCATGGTTTGGCATGTTGCCCCGGCTTGGTGCGCTACTAAAAATGACTGATTGAAAGGAAGTGTCCGTATGAATCCGGAGCTGTTGCAAATTCCAAAGAGAATACGGGAGTTGAGAGAGATTCTCGACCTATCCACCATTGAGGTAGCGGAGAAGCTCGGCGTCACGCTGGACGAATACCAGCGGTATGAGAGCGGTGAACAGGACATTCCCGTCAGCACCCTATATGAAATCGCCAGTATCCTCGGCACGGACTGCACCGTCCTACTCACGGGAGACACCCCGCGCATGAATGTCCATACGGTCGTACGCAAGGGAGAAGGCGTCTCCGTCGACCGCTATGAAGGCTATCAGTTTGAGAGTCTTGCCTTTAATTTTATGCATCGCAGCATGGAGCCCATGCTGGTGACCCTGGAAGTCCAGGATAAAGAACCTCCGCTCGTTATTCACGGCGGTCAGGAATTTAACTACGTCCTTGAGGGCAAGGTGAAAGTGACCGTCGGTAAGAATTCCTTCATTCTCAATGAGGGAGACTCGATTTATTTTGATCCCAAGATTCCCCACGGTCAGGCGGCCGTCGGAGGCACCACGCGATTTTTGACCATCATCAATGAATAACGAACCGGATGCGGCGGACGGATGCGCCTGGTACGTGCTGGCCGCCCATCAAGAAAGGACTGTTCTAAACTTATGGACGAAATCATTAAACGCTATTGTCCGCGGATCGAATTCGATTCGTATGAGGATATGAGGGAAAATTTCACGATTGACGTTCCGGAGGACTTTAACTTTGGCTTTGACGTGGTGGATGCCTGGGCGGAGCTCGAGCCGGAAAAGCAGGCGCTGCTCTGGACCAACGATGCGGGCGATATGAAGCGATTCTCCTTTGCCGAGATGAAGGCTGGAAGCAACCGCGCGGCCAACTTTTTCAAATTCAAAGGCATCCGCAAGGGCGACTACGTCATGCTGATTTTAAAGCAGCGCCCGGAGGTCTGGATGTGTTTTACGGCGTTACATAAAATCGGCGCGGTGGTCATCCCCGCCTCCTTCCAACTCACCCCGCACGACCTCGTTTATCGCCTGAACGCGGCGGGCGTGAAAATGCTCGTCACGGTGGACGACGCGGACATCATCCAGCACTGCGAGGACTCCCTGCCGCAGTGCCCAACCGTGGAGACCTTTGCCGTGCTCGGTTCACATATCCCGGAAAACGCCATTGACTTTGCGAAGGCTCTTTCCGAGCAAAGCGACATTTTTGAGCGTCCGACAGGTGACGACGCCACCAAGGTCTCGGATACCATGCTGCTCTATTTCTCCTCCGGCACGACCGGCATGCCGAAGATGGTGCGCCACGATTACTCCCATCCGCTTGGTCAAATCACGACCGCGCGCTTTTGGCAGTGCGTCAAGGAAAACCGCGTCCATCTCACGCAGACCGACTCCGGTTGGGCGAAATTTGCCTGGGGCAAAATCTATGGCCAGTGGATCTGCGGCGCCTGCATTGGCGCATACGACACGGAGAAATTCACACCGCACGGCATGCTGGAGGCCATTCAGCGGTTGCGCCCCTGCACCTTCTGCGCACCGGCGACAATTTACCGCTTCTTAATCAAAGAAGATCTGACAAAATACGATTTCAGCTTCATTGAACATGCCTCCCTTGCAGGCGAGCCGCTCAATCCCGAGGTATTCAACCAGATCGAGCGTCAAACAGGCTTGCGAATTCACGAGGGCTTCGGTCAATCCGAAACCTCCGTCCTGCTCGCTAATTTCCCGTGGATGGAAATCCGTCCCGGTTCGATGGGCAAGCCTGCTCCGATCTACGAGATCGACTTGCTCGATGAGGATGGAAATTCCTGTGAGGACGGCATCGTCGGTTCCATCTGCATCAAGAATACGGATAAAAAGCATCCGACTGGTCTGTTCCGCGAATACTGGAAGGATCCCGACGCGATGGCCCGCTCCTGGAAAAACGGCGTTTACAACACAGGCGACACCGCCTGGCGCGACGCGGACGGCTATTACTGGTTTGTAGGGCGCAATGACGATGTGATCAAGTGCTCTGGCTACCGCATCGGGCCGTTTGAGGTGGAAAGCGCCCTCATGGAGCATCCCTCCGTGCTCGAATGCGCCATTACCGCCGTGCCGGATCCAGTGCGCGGTCAGGTCGTCAAGGCGACGATCGTGCTTGCACACGGCTATGAGCCAAGCGACGAGCTGGTCAGAGAATTACAGAATCACGTCAAGCACGCGACGGCGCCGTATAAATATCCGCGCGTGGTGGAGTTTGTCGACGAGCTTCCCAAGACGACGAGCGGCAAAATCATGCGCACGGCCATCCGCGCGCACGATATGCAGAAGCTGCAGGAGCAACAGAAGTAACACCTTTTTGGATGAAAATGAAAAACTGGCGCGCCGGAAATGCGTTTTTTCACATTTTCCGGCGCGCCAACCTGTCGAAAAAGGGATGTCATTTCGTAAAATGCATAAGAACAATTTCGTGAGATTTCTCCATTACGCTAGCCTTTTTGATTGCCTTGACAAGGGATTCTCTTTGATTTGATCGACAAGCTGAGCGCAGGAGCAGACTACAAATCTGCTCCTGCGCTTTCTTTGAGGGAACTAATGCCCCCTGTGCTTTTCCTTTTTCTTCTCCTGCCTGAGTCGGAAAAGCCGCTTCTGCTCCTCCTCGCGTTGCTGGCGGGTACGAGCTTTGCGTGCCAGCTTGCCCTCCTCATGCTGGAGCGCCAGCGCCTGCTGCGCTTTGGTGCCGATCCCGGCTGTTTGCAGCTGCCGGCTCACCTCACGCTGCATCCGCTTGGGGCTGCGCGGCTTTTCCGTCAGCCGGGATGCCTTTATAGGCGGGCTGAAGCGCAGGCTGTGAAAGTGGCGCAGGATAAACTCGTAGAGCTCATTTTCCTTTGGCTCTGCGCCGAAGGTCACCTTACATACCTCGTACTGCCCTGCATAGCTGCGTTCAAAGATGCCGATCCAGAATGGTTCCTCGAAGAGCACCGTCAGCTTGGATTGCGTGGTTTCCACAATCCTTCCTCCTTTTCATAAAGATACGGCAGAGAATGGACAACCAAGGAGGCAGGTTACTGACAAGGAATCCCTGAAAAAAGCATGGCTTTGCGTCCGAAAGGAGCAAAATGCGGGGCGTAATTGCTGGATCACAAATGCTTATTTCAGCGCATGTTGCAAAACGCATCATTTGCATTTTGCAACACGGGCTTGCGCCCGGACTACCAACCGGGACTGTGTTTTTATCTCTGCTCTTTTATTTTCTAAGGCTTATTCCACACCGAAAAAGGCCTTGAAGGCGCGGAATGCCATATAGACGTCGATTTTGGACACAACCTCAAAGGGCGCATGCATCGACAGAACCGGGACCCCCACGTCGACGACGTCCACATCGAGATTCGCCACGTACATGGCGACCGTTCCGCCGCCGCCGAGGTCAACCTTGCCCAGTTCGCCGGTCTGCCAACAGATTTTTTTCTCATCAAAGAGCCTGCGCACCTCGCCCATGAATTCCGCGCTGGCGTCTGAGGTGCCCGATTTGCCGCGTGATCCGGTGTATTTCGTCACGACGACGCCGCGATTGAGATAGGCTGCGTTTTTCTTTTCGATCACATCCGGGAAGGTGGGGTCGAATCCGGCGTTGACGTCTGCGGACAGGCAGCGGGAGCGGCTGAGCACATCGCGCGCTTCCAAGCCCTCCATCCGGGCAAGGTCCGCAATAAAATATTTGAGGTAAGAGGAATTGAGGCCCGTGTTGCCGTCGCTCCCAGTCTCCTCCTTGTCGGTCAGAACCGTAATCGCCGTATATTCCGGTTTCTCACAGGCAAAGGCTGCCATGGCCGCCGGATAGGCGCACACGCGGTCATCATGGCCATAGCCGCCGATCATGCTGCGGTCAAAGCCAATATCGCACACGGGAAAGGCGGGGACGAGCTCGAGCTCCGCGCTGAGGAAATCACTTTCCACAATGCCGTATTTTTCATGGAGCAGCTTCATAATGGCGAGCTTGACAAGCTCGCTGCCCTCGTCGCTGCGGAAGGGGCGGCTGCCGACGAGAATGTTGAGTTCCTCACCCCGGACGCCGTCTGCAAGCGTGCGCTTCATCTGCTCCTGCGCAAGATGAGGGAGCAGGTCCGTAACGACGAAATTCGGCTCGTCCGGCTGATCGCCCAGGCTAACGTTGATCTTCGTGCCATCACGGCGGACAATCACGCCATGCAGGGAGAGCGGAATCGCCGTCCACTGGTATTTTTTGATGCCGCCGTAGTAATGGGTTTTGAACAACGCCATTTCGAAATCCTCATAGAGCGGATTGGGCTTGAGATCAAGGCGGGGGGAGTCGATATGTGCCGCCGCGATGCGCACGCCCTCTCCCACGCTTTTTTCGCCGATGACGGCGAGAATGACCGCCTTCTCGCGGTTGAGCCGATAGACCTTATCGCCGGCCTGATATTTTTTCTGAGGATCAAAGGGCACAAATCCGAGCGACTCCGCCTTGCGGCAGAAGAATCCGGCGGCCTCGCGCTCTGTTCTGGAAGCGTTTAGAAACGCCTTGTAATCCTCACAAAATTGATCGGCGCGTTCGATTTCTGCATCAGTCAGATCGCCGCGCATGGCATGCTTCGGTTTGAAAAACAGCTCATCCTGAAGCTGCTCGGCTTTGCTTTTTTCTTGATTCATTGGGTTGTTCCTCCTATATGATAGAGATTGCGGTAGCGGTTGATTGCATTCGTTACCTTTTTGACATAGTGCGCGGTTTCCGGAATTGGGATTTCGTCGAGCGTCTTGCCGTCCTTGGAAACGTCCGGGTCCTTCAGCCAGCGGTTAACCTGCCCGCGCCCGGCGTGATAGGCGGCGAGGATTTCCTGCGTCGTACCGAATTCCTCCTGCAGCAAATGCAGAAAATAGGTGCCGTAGCGCACATTGGTTTCCTCGTCGTAGAGTGCGTCGCCGCTCAATTCCTCGCCTGTCTTGCTCTGTAGCCACTGAAAGGTGGGGAGCGTCAGCTGCATGAGACCCTTCGCCTTTGCGGCTGAGGTGGCGTCCGGATCGAAATCGCTTTCCGTTTTGATCACAGCATAGACCAGCGCTTCATCAAGCCCATTTTCTGCGGCATAGCGCTCAACAAGCGTGGTCTGCTTGAGCGGATAAAAGGCCTTGAGCATGGAACGGTAGGTTACCGCCGTCACAAGGGATACCATGGCGGCGAAGAGCAGAAAAAGGACGCCGATTTTCAAAAAGGCCTTCTGCTTCCGTTTGTCCATGCGAACCGCTCCTTTCCTGCTAAAAACATGATTCCGGGTTTTTCTTTGCGTTAAATTGCCGAATTCTCTCCCATACGGGCTCCAGCTCTTTTGAAAGGTCAAACGGCGGATAGTCCCGCACCAATATATCCGCGTGTTCCTTATAGTATGTCTCGCTTTTTTGAGCATTCGCACGCAGACGGGCGGATTCTTCACTGATCTGGTCGCGTTTCATAATCCGCTCGATGCGAAGCGGCTCCGGCGCAGTGACGGCGATGATGAAGTCGCAGATTTGGTTTTCACCGCTTTCAAAGAGCTGCGGCGCATCCAGCACTACGGCCTTCACTCCCTCACGGAAAGCGCGCGCGGTTTCCGCACGCATTTTTTGAATGATCGCGGGGTGCGTAATCGCATTGAGCCGCGCGGTCTGCTCCGGCGCGGAAAAGGCGCGCTGGGCAAGCAGCGGGCGGTTGAGCGATCCGTCCGAAAAAAGAATATCCGCGCCGAACGCGCTGGCGAGACCTGCAAGGACCTCACTGCCGGGCTGCATGACTGCCCGGGCAATTTGATCCGCATCAATGACAGTAAGGCCATGCTCCCGCAAAAGGGCGGCAACAGTGCTCTTTCCCGCGCCGGTCTGCCCGGTCAGCCCAATGACGAGGCCTCTGTGTTCCATCATAATGACACACCCTCTTGCACACTTTTGCAACCAAAGACAAATGTCTTTCGTTCAAAAAATCGCTTCCTTACACATCAACGATTTCAAATGCGGCGGCACGCAGCAGACGGTTATAGACCGCAAGGCCCACGCCGTCCTTTTCCGGACAGCGTGCATAGGCGGTTTTGATTTTCATCCCATCGAGTGCGCGCAGCGTATCGAACAAATGCTGCGCCTGGGAGGAAGGATCGTCCCGCCTGCCACAGGGAAATGCGCGCACCTGCAGCGCGGCTTCCTCTCCCTCATAGCACAGGGCGGCGATATCTGCGCCAGCATGGGCGTTGACGTACTCTGCGTAACGGGAAAACGGGCCGCGGACGATGACAACATGCGCCTTTGGCGCGTAGTGCTTATATTTCATGCCGGGCGAGGATGCCTTCTCTCCGGCGGCGAGCTGCTCCTCCACGGCCCGGTCGACGTCGACCTCGCCGAGGATGGCACGAAGCTTTTCCAGCGTAATGCCACCCGGTCGCAGGAGCCTGGGCCGCTCTGCGGCGAGTGTGACAACCGTCGATTCCACGCCGACCTCGCAGGGGCCGCCGTCCACAACAGCGTCGATACGCCCGGCCATATCGTCGAGCACATGCTGTGCCGTGGTAGGGCTTGGGCTGCCCGAGAGATTGGCTGAGGGCGCAGCTAGCACAACGCCTGCCGCACGGATGATCGCACGTGCGAGCGGGTGGGAGGGCATGCGCACGGCGACCGTGTCGAGCCCTGCGCTGACCTCGTCCGGAATCGAGGGGGATTTTGGGAGAATGATGGTCAGCGGCCCCGGCCAGTATGCGCGAGCGAGCGCGACCGCCTGTGAGGGAACCTCTCTGACCAGCGTATAAATCTGAGAAAATTCGGAGATATGGACGATCAGGGGATTGTCCTGCGGGCGTCCCTTTGCCCAGAAAATCTTTGCCACCGCAGGGCCGTCAAGGGCATTGGCCGCAAGGCCGTAGACGGTTTCCGTCGGGATGCCGACAAGGCCACCGCTCCGAAGGATGGCGCCAATTTCCTGAAGCATGATTGTATTATCCGGTGTAATCTGATAAAGCCTGGTTTGCATGCAATGTTTATTCCTTTCCGGCGGCGGAAATTATGCTTCGCTTTCCGCCTTGAGCTTTTCCGCTGTATCCGCAGTGATAAGCGCGTCAATGATTTCATCAAGCGCGCCGTCCAGAATCTGCTCGATCTTATAGAGGGTCAGACCGATCCGGTGATCGCTGACGCGGCCCTGCGGGAAATTATAGGTGCGGATGCGCTCGCTGCGGTCGCCCGTGCCGACCTGCGCACGGCGCTCGCCCGCAATGGCGGCATGTTGCTTTTCGCGTTCCGCCTCCAAAATACGGGAACGCAAAATCTTCATCGCGCGATCCTTATTTTTATACTGGCTGCGCTCATCCTGGCATTCGACGACCGTGCCGGTGGGCAGATGCGTGATGCGGATGGCGGACTCCGTCTTATTGACATGCTGGCCGCCCGCGCCGCCGGAGCGGTAGGTGTCGATCTGCAGATCGGCGGGATTGATTTCCACATCGACCTCCTCAGCCTCCGGAAGGACGGCCACCGTAACGGTTGAAGTGTGGATGCGGCCCTGCGACTCCGTCTCCGGCACACGCTGGACGCGGTGCACGCCGCTTTCAAATTTCAGGCGGGAATAAGCCCCTTCGCCTTCGATCATGAAGCTGATTTCCTTAAAGCCGCCGAGCTCCGTCTCATTCGCGCTGAGAATTTCTGATTTCCAGCCTTTTGCCTCAGCATACATGGAATACATGCGGAAAAGGGAGCCTGCAAACAGCGCGGCCTCTTCCCCGCCCGCGCCGCCGCGGATCTCTACGATAACGTTTTTATCGTCGTTTGGATCGCGGGGGAGCAGCAGGACCTTCAGCTCCTCCTGTGTCCGTTCCATTTCGGATCGGGCGGCCTCAAGCTCATCAAACACCATTTCGTGAAAATCCTTGTCGAGCCCACCCGCGTCGAGCAACGCCTTCGCCTCCTGAAAGGTGCCGCGTGCCGCCTTAAATGCGCGGTATTTTTCCACGATCGGGGCTAGGTGCTTTGCCTCCTGCATGAGCTTTTTATATTGCGCCTGATCGGAGACGATCTCCGGTTCACACAGCCGGAGGTTGACTTCTTCATAGCGTTTTTCTACGTTTTCCAGTTTGTCAAGCATCGCGATAGCCATCCTTTTTCTGCGGGGAGAGCCTTGAACCGTTCGGCAAAGTGGCAATTTAACCCTTCTCTTCGCCAAAGAGCGCAAAGCTTTCTGCGTATCTTCTTTGTTTACACAACAAAATATACGCTAGGTCTCCGCCTCCGGTGCGGCAGAGCCTTCCCGAAGGATTTTTTTGATGTTTTTTTCGATCTTGACGCGCGGCACCATCACTTCGCGCCCGCATTTTGTGCAGCGGATGCGGAAATCCATCCCTGCGCGGAGAACGAGAAATTCTTTGTTTTTACAGGGGTGTTCTTTTTTCATGACCAGGATGTCCCCGGGCCTGACGTCCATTCTCATCGCCTCCAGCCGGACCAAAATGAAGTGATATGGTAAATATTATACCACAAAGGGGCATGAAAAAAAAGCGTCTCCCATATATATAGCAACGTAGCCGGCCGTATTTGCGCCCTTCGGGCCAATGCGCCGCGGCGAAATGCTGGCGCCCGCAAATGGATGTGTAGGTCAATGCAGGGCAATGCAAGGCATGAGAAAAAGAGGCCGCTTCAAGCGGCGGAATGGGTGGGAAAATGAAACATTTTAAGCCGGAAGGCTGGCTGATGGACACACCGGAGAACCGCGCTGCGTTTGCATCCTCCGCCGCGCTGCGCGACGCCTATTTTGAGGGCAGAATTTTGGAAGCGCGCGCTCTGCTGTGCGATAAGGATCACAATCTGCATGTTGATCTCGGCTGCATGGAGGGGATAATCCCGCGCGAGGAGGCCGCTGTAGGAATCGAAGAGGGAAAGGTGCGGGACATTGCAATTATCTCGCGGGTTAATAAGCCGGTCATGTTTCGCATTACAGGCTTTGATGCAGATGCCCTGGGCCGCACCTCGGCCATTCTAAGCCGCCGCAGCGTACAGCTGGAATGCATGGAGACCGACGTGGCCAATCTGACGCCTGGCGAGGTGATCGATGCCCGCGTTTCCCATATGGAGGGATTCGGCGTATTCTGCGATATCGGAGCGGGTTTGAGCGCGCTGATGCCGATCGACAGCATTTCCGTCTCACGGATCCCGCATCCGTCTGAGCGATTCCGTACCGGAGAAGATATCCGCGCCCTTGTCAAGGGCATCGATGAAAACGGGCGGATCACCCTCACTCATAAGGAACTGCTTGGCACCTGGGAGCAGAATGCAGCCCAGTTCAAGGCGGGGGAAACGGTGCCGGGGATTATCCGCTCTGTGGAAAAGTACGGCGTTTTCGTGGAGCTGACGCCGAATCTCGCGGGGCTTGCAGAATACGTGCAGGGTGTATATGCGGGCCAGCATGCGAGCGTTTATATCAAGAGCCTGATCCCGGAACGCATGAAAATCAAGCTCATCATTGTGGACGCCTTTGATGCGGAATACCCGCCGCCCTCTGTTACTTATTATACGGACAGCGATTACATCGATCATTGGGTGTATTCTCCCGACTGCTGTCCGAAGGTGGTTGAGAGCTTCTTCCCGCCTGCGCAGGAGGAGTAGCGCTGCCTGTTTTAAAAATCCGTTTCCGGAAAACCATTGCGGTTACTGAGAAACGGATTTTTGTATAGTATGGCCGAGGAAAGGGCGAAACGGCGTTTGTTTATGGGAATAAACCGTTATCTTGCATAAAAACAGCAGGGGAGATTTGGACAAGTAAACAGGATTTTTTCAGTTGTGGCCATTTTGGGGAAATCAAAAAATTTTTTATTGAACTGTATCATCAATTATGCTATAATTCACGGTGACACCATAAAAATATTATTGGTTTTGAATAACAAATATGCTGTGTCCCAAAAGGGCAGGGCGTGAAGGAGGAAATTGGTTTGAAAGCCTATCATGCAAAGGATATCCGAAATATTGCGATTGCCGGCCATGGCGGAAGGGGTAAGACGACGCTGGCGGAGGCCATGCTTTATCTGGCAGGAGCGACGGACCGCCTGGGCCGCGTTGCGGATGGGAACACCGTGCTCGATTACGACGGGGAAGAAAAGAAGCGCAGAGCCTCTGTCTCCACAGCCGTCGCGCCGCTGGAGTGGAACGGCATCAAGATCAACCTGATTGACACGCCCGGCCTGTTTGACTTTGCCGGCGGCGTCAGCGAAGGCATCCGGGCGGCGGACTGCGTGCTGATTACGACGGCTGCCGGTTGCAAATACGACGTTGGCGCGGAAAAAGCTTTCAAGGCGGCGGATACCCGTGGGATTGCGAAGATGTTTGCAATCACGAAGGTGGACGCAGAGAATACCGATTTCTATAAAACGCTCGATTTCCTCAAGGAGGTTCATGAGACGCAGCTTTGCCCGATTGTCGTTCCTTTTATGGAGGGCGGCGTGGTGAAGGCATATGTCAACCTCATGGCGCAGAAGGCCTTTACATATCAGAATGGTAAGGCGGCGGAGATCCCCGTCCCGCAGGATGCGCGCATCGAGGAGATGATCAATTTCCTCAAGGAAGCGGTCGCCACCACAGACGACGAGCTGATGGAGAAATTTTTCGACGGCGCGGAGTTTACGCAGGAGGAGATTATCCGCGGCCTGCAGAACGGTATGACAGACGGCTCGATCTATCCAGTTTTCGCCTGCTCCGGCTACACGACCGAGGGCGTCGACCAGCTGCTCGACTGCCTGTCAAAGATCGCACCGCGCGCTTACGAGTGCGCAGGCGAGAAGGCGGTGGACGCGGACGGAAACGAAATAGAGCTCTCCTGCGACGCAGATGGTCCGCTTGCCGCGATCTGCTTTAAAACGATTGCCGACCCGTTTGTCGGAAAAATGTCGTTCTTGAAAGTGGTCTCCGGAAAGATCACGGCGGATATCCCAGCCTTCAATGCCCGTACGGAAGAAAGCGAGCGCATGGGAAAAATCATCTCTGTCCGCGGCGCCAAGCAGGATGAGATTTCGGAAATCGCCGCAGGCGATATCGGCGTTGTGACGAAGCTTTCCAATATGCATACGGGCGACACGCTGTGCAGCCCGAAAAAGGTTTTGAAGCTCGCGCCCGTCTCCTTCCCGGAGCCCTGCCTGAGCATGGCGGTCAAGGTGACGAAGAAGGGCGAGGAGGAGAAGGTTGCCGCGGGGCTGTCCCGCCTGATGGAGGAGGATCCCACCATCACCTTCAAGACCAATCATGAGACGCATGAACAGATCCTCTCCGGCCTTGGAGAGCAACATCTCGATGCGATCGTCTCCAAGCTCAAGTCCAAATTCGGCGTGGACGTGACTCTGAGCGTGCCGCGCGTGGCATATCGCGAATCCATCAAAAAGCGCGTGGAGGTACAGGGCCGCCATAAGAAGCAGTCCGGCGGGCATGGGCAGTTCGGCGATGTCTTTATCCGCTTCGAGCCCTGCGATAGCGACGAGCTCGTATTTGCGGAGGAGGTCGTGGGCGGCTCCGTGCCGAAGAATTTCTTCCCCGCTGTGGAAAAGGGCCTGCGTGAAAGCGTGCTGAAAGGTGTCCTGGCAGGGTATCCAATGGTCGGCGTGAAGGCCACGCTGTATGATGGCTCTTACCATCCGGTGGACTCCTCGGAAATGGCCTTCAAAACGGCGGCGTCCATCGCCTATAAAAACGGCATTCCAAAGGCAGATCCCGTGATCCTCGAGCCGATCGGGACGCTGAAGGCCTACATGCCGGATGAGAAGATGGGCGATATTATGGGCGATATCACCAAGCGGCGCGGCCGCGTGCTGGGCATGGGCCCGGCGGAGGATAAGATGCAGGAGATCGTAGCTGAGGTCCCCATGGCGGAGATGGGGGATTTTGCAACGACACTGCGCTCCGTTACGCACGGCAGGGGGCATTTTTCGCTCGAATTTACCCGCTATGAGGAAGCGCCGGCGAATGTGGCGCAGAAGGTCATTGAAGAAGCCAAGGCGGAAGCTGAAGAATAAATAATATGGGAAACGGCGGCCTCCATAAGGGGGCGCCGTTTCTTTGATTTATACGATATTCTTCTTTCCACATTCTGAGGTGGAAAACTTTGTGGAAAGTATGGAAAACTCAGAAAAACGGGTATTTTTGCGCTGTAGATTTGGAGAAGCAGAATGGATTTTGTGGCTTTGCGTATGAAAAGATTTTCTAGGGGCGCTAAAGCAAACGATGGACCGATTCAGCGGATCAAGGGGCCGCGTTCGTAATAAAAAAACGGCTGCTGGGGGTTATCAATTCAGCGGAATTGTCGCTTGCAATCGGAATTGCGGCGATGCTATAATAAATCAATTTATTTCAATAGGAGGTCGGAACATGCTTCTTTTGAATGCTGAAGAGAAGTTCGTCAAGGAGGGGCTCACCTTTGACGACGTACTGCTCATCCCCGCCCATTCGGACGTATTGCCCAATCAGGTGGACGTATCGACAAAGCTCACAAAGGATATCTCCCTGAATACCCCGCTGATGACCGCCGCTATGGACACGGTCACAGAGTCCCGTATGGCGATTGCCATTGCGCGCGAGGGCGGTATTGGCGTTATTCACAAGAATATGACGATTGAACAGCAGGTGCAGGAGGTTGACAAGGTCAAGCGCTCGGAAAACGGCGTCATTGTCAATCCCTTTTTTCTGTCGCCCGACCACTATGTCTATGAGGCGCTCGACCTGATGAACAAATATAAGATCTCCGGCGTGCCAATCTGCCGCGACGGCAAGCTGGTCGGAATCCTGACCAACCGCGATCTGCGCTTTATGACGGATTTTAACGTCCGCATTCAAGACGTCATGACAAAGGACCACCTCGTGACCTCCCATGTTGGAACAACCCTGATGGAGGCAAAGCAGATTCTGATGCAGCACAAAATCGAAAAGCTGCCGCTCATTGACGACGACGGTTATCTGCGGGGCCTTATCACGATCAAGGATATCGAGAAGAGCGTGCAGTATCCCAATTCCGCGCGCGATCAGGGAGGAAGGCTCCTGTGCGCCGCCGCGATCGGTGCGACCAACGATGTGCTGGACCGCGCGGGCGCTCTGGTCGACGCGCAGGTTGACGCGCTGGTGCTCGACTCTGCACACGGGCACAGCGACAATATCCTCAAAGCAGTCAGCAAGGTGAAAGCTGCCTTTCCACAGATCTCCCTCATTGCCGGCAATGTGGCAACGGCGGAGGGCACCCGCGCACTCATCGACGCGGGCGCGGATGCAGTCAAGGTGGGGATCGGCCCAGGCTCCATCTGCACAACACGCGTGGTTGCCGGCATCGGCGTGCCGCAGATTACGGCGGTATACGATTCCGCCTGTGTGGCGGCGAAATATAATATCCCGATCATTGCGGACGGCGGCATCAAATATTCCGGCGAGATCGTCAAGGCCCTTGCTGCCGGCGCAAATGTCGTCATGATGGGCTCTCTGGTCGCGGGTTGTGAGGAATCGCCCGGAGATAGCGAAATCTATCAGGGGCGCCAGTTCAAGGTGTATCGCGGCATGGGCAGCATCGGCGCAATGAATCAGGGCAGTAAGGACCGCTATTTTCAGCAGGATAACCGTAAGCTGGTCCCGGAAGGCGTCGAGGGGCGCGTCCCCTATAAGGGGCTCCTGTCCGATACGGTCTTCCAGATGCTTGGCGGACTGCGCGCCGGTATGGGATATTGCGGATGCAAAAATATCGGCGAGCTGCAGAGCAAGGCGCAGTTTGTTCGCATTACGAGCGCGGGCTTGATTGAAAGCCATCCTCACGATGTATTCATCACCAAGGAAGCGCCCAACTATTCCGGCAACGTTTGAGAAATGGTTATGGTATGAAGCTGGTTGTAAAGACAAGAACGGAACAGCATATTTTTTCAGTGGAACCCGGCACGCCATTGTCGCAGGCAATGGCGGATCCGGGGCTTTCTATCGTTCTTCCGTGCGCAGGGAGGGGAAGCTGTGGAAAATGCCGGATCAAAGCCTCCGGCGCCCTCTCCCCCATAACGCCGGCAGAGCGGCGCTTTCTTTCCACGGACGAGTTGAACAGGGGAATCCGGCTGCTGTGCCAGACGGTCGTTTTGGGGGATGCCTGTGTCGAGCTCGCGGATCACGATGCGGATATCGTTGTGGAGGGTGCCTCTTCAGCGAAGGCAGGGAGCCAGGCAAGTGCACAAGGCTATGTGGCTGCCGTCGATATCGGCACGACAACGGTCGCGGCGTGCCTCTATGCAGCAAAGGATAACGGCGCAGCGCCTGCCGCCTCTGCCGGGCGGCGCAATCCGCAGGCTGCATTTGGCGCAGATGTCCTATCCCGGATGGAACAGGCACAGGCTGGCGCTGCCCGGGCGCTGCGGGAGAGTATTTTGTCGTGCGTCGACGAGATGCTTACAGAATTGCTACGGAAGGAACAAATTGAGAACACTCAGCTCAAGGAGATCGTGATTGCAGGGAATACGGTCATGCTGTATCTGCTCACGGGTGCGGATACCATCTGCTTATCCAGAGCGCCGTTTCTCCCGGAGATCCTGTTCGGCGAGGTGCTGAACGCCGGCCGCTTAGGCCTGCAGGCAGCGCCGTCGAGCCGCGTCTATTTGCCGCGCTGCGCCTCCGCCTTTATCGGGGCCGATTGCCTATGCGCGATGCTTGCCTGCGGGATGCCGGATGCGGAGGAGCCCTGCGCAATGATTGATCTTGGCACCAATGGGGAGATCGCTGTTTTTACGGGATCCGCATTTTGGTGCACCTCCACGGCTGCGGGCCCTGCCTTTGAAGGCGCGGGGATCACGATGGGAATGCCCGCCGTGCCGGGCGCAATCGATCACGTGGAGCGCAGGGGCTTTCGGATTGCCTGCACAACGATTGGAGGGGAACCCGCATGCGGCATCTGCGGATCCGGGCTTGTGGACGCGGCAGCCGTGCTGCGGCAGAGCGGGATTTTGGATGCAGACGGTACAATCCGGCGGGAGGGACATCCATTCCGGGCGATGGTCTGCGAAATCGACGATGCCCCCGCCGTGCGCTTTGCCGGAACGGGCGTTATCCTTACGCAGGCGGATATCCGCGCGCTGCAGGTAGCGAAGGCTGCCCTCGGCGCGGGCTTGCAAACACTTTTGAGCCGCGCCGGGATGAGGCCGGAGCAGCTCAAAAAGCTCTATATTGCTGGTGGATTCGGCCGGTTCCTCCATTTGGAGCATGCGGCGCAAATCGGCCTTTTTCCGCCTGCATTGTTAGGCAGGGCCGTTACCGCCGGCAATGCGGCCCTCAAGGGCGCCGGCTTGCTCGCCGTGCGGGAGACACAGCGGGAACGGCTCGCGGATATTGCACAAAACATCCGCACGGTCTCTCTCGGGGACGATCCCGATTTTGAGCAAGCTTATCTGGAGGGGATGTGTTTCCCGGAGTAGGGAATCAGCCGCCAATTCCCTGCTGGATCGCCGCACCGAGGAGCAGACACAGCGCCTTGGCAAAGCGCGCAACACCATTGAAAAACCAGTCCGCTAGGTGGAGGTGCTCTGTTTCGAGCGTATCGGGCCCATTCAGCTCGCCTGTAACCGTATATTGCATGGTGACGACTGTCGCCACATGGTCGGAATAGCTTTCTCCTGGTTCCGAATAGGGCAGCAATCGGCACAGGCGGTCGGTTGGAGAAGAAATTTCCAGCTGGCGCACAGCATCTAAAGTTCCACCGTCGCCGTTAGCGCGAAATGATCGGAAATACTGACCCCTTCATATGCCTTCGTCGCGCACACACGGCAGTCCGTTACCGCCGAAAGAGGGAGATTGCGTACGAAAAAGTGATCGATGTTGCGCGGAATCAATTCGTCCAGCGCGTCAAGCTGATGGTAAAGCGATTTCTGCTTCTGCCGCGCCTCTTCCGCATAATAGGTCTGCAAATTCGTATTGTGGAGCGGATCCCACGTTGCATATCCATCCTCGCGCGGAATGAGCCGCGTAAAGCCGCGCTCCTGCAAAATAAGCAGCTCCGGCCACCCGGCCTCCGCGTTGAAATCGCCCGCTATGATGAGCGGTGCGTCCGGCGGCACGGTTTCCCTCAGCCAGCCGCAGAGCCGCTGCGCCTCCGTGCGCTTGCAGCGGTCCATCTCCCGCATCTTTGCCTCCGCCTGTGCAACCTGCTCTTTGGGGAATCCCCATTCCCGCGCGAGGGGCGCAAGCTTTGAGCGGTTTTCGTCTGTGATCGCGGGGCCCGCGACCCAGTGCGTCACGCAGGTATAGAGCGGCTGCCCATCGTCAAGGAGGCTGCGCGTGAGCACCGCCTGCGTCAGATTATCAAAATGGCAGGAGAAGAAATTGCCGCAGTAGCCCCTGCCGCCCAGATGCTCTTGGCCGATATAGACCGGGGAAAGGGAGGGCCGGATGAGGATCAGATCCCCCTCGCGCAGGTTCAGCGGGAAACCAAGCTTCCCTGCTCGCAGGCCTGCCACGCCCATATGACCAAACGGTACATAGCCCAGTTCTTCCGCCAGCCGGTTTCCATACGGAAAGAGCGGATTCGCCTCATTGAGAAAAACAATATCCGGCTGCTCCTCCCGCAGAACGGCGCATAGGCCCCGGAAACGCTTCTCCCGCGTCTCCTTCGACTCGTATTCCTCAAACCGGACAATGCCGCGGTAACGGAACCCTGACCACACATTGAGTGTAAAAAGCTTGATCCGTGCCAAACCGATCCCCTCCTAAATAAAAAAGCCCTGAGAAATCCGACGATGGATGCCTCAGGGCCTTTTTGATGAATCAGCCGTTGAGGGCTGCGAAATTCTTCTTATTTGCCTGATATAGCGATTGGAAAACCGCATAATTACGGTCATAGACCGGCTTGACAGATGGATCAGGGACAAAGGTCTTCTTCGCCGGCACCATCCGCTTTGCCTCGTCGAGGCTCGGGAGCAGGCCAAGGCCAACCGCCACCACGACCGCTGCGCCGACCGCGCCGACATTCTGTGGGCTGTCGACCGTTTCAACCTTGCGGCCGATACAGTCCGCAAGGATCTGGCAGGTCACGTCGGACAGTGCGCCGCCGCCGACGAAGCGGATGGTATCGGAGGTCTTTGTCTTCTTGTCCTCTGTCTCCAGGAACCAGCGCAGATGGAAGCACACGCCTTCCGTCACGGCGCGGATGAGCTCCGTCTTGCCGGTCTCCAGGCTGATATTGAAGAACATACCGCGCGCGTTCGGATCCTCAAACGGGCAGCGGTTCCCATGCAGCCATGGGGTGAAGATCACGCCGTTTGAGCCCGCGGGAGCATCCTGAATCACCTTCGCCATATAATCGTACAGGCTGGTGTAGATTGCCTCTTGGGACTCCGCCACATGCTTTTTCTCCAGATAGATATCGATCTCGTCGAGCGCTAGATGGTTTTTCACCCATTCGAGGCATTTGCCCGCCGTCTCGAGCTCCGCGAAATAGTTAAAGCGCCCAGGCTGCGCGCCCACGATCGCTGCAACCATGGCGGAGGCATCCACGATGCTCTTATCGACTACGGTAGAAACCCAGCCGCTCGTGCCGCAGTAAATATGCGTATCGCCTAAGCCCGTCGAGCCCGCGCCCACGCCGATGAGGGAAGCATCCCCGCCTCCGCCGAAAACGGCAGTGCCCGCTTTGAGCCCAAGCTCAGCGGCGGCCTTCTCCGTGACCTCGCCGACCTTATCCGTCGATTTTTTGATCGGTGCGAGATGCTCCAGTTTCACACCGAGCAGGTCGCACATCTCCTTACTCCAGCCCTCTTTTCCCTTGCGGATATCGTAGATCAGGGCGGCGAAAGCGGAATCCTGCGTCATGACGAATTCACTTGTCATTTTGCAGATCAGGAACTCCTTTACGTCCAGCCATTTATGTACACGCTTGAAATTTTCGGGCTCATGCGCCTCGACCCACTTGTATTTCCATACTGGATCCTTTACGCTCGCCGCGACCGCGCCGGTGATCTGCAGGGATTTCAGCAGCTTGAATACATTCGCCCCCGCAATCTGCGGCCCGTAGGCGAGCCCCTTTTTCAGCTCCTCCCGCGCGCGCTGGTCCATATAGCTCATCGCGCGGCGCACCGGATCGCCGTTTTTGTCGACGAGGACGACGCCCTGCATCTGCGAGCAGAAGGAAACACCGCTGATCTTTGCCGGATCCATGCCGGAATCACGCAACACGTCCTTCGTGGTCACGCACATGGCCTCCCACCACTCGGCAGGGTCCTGCTCTGCACCGCCGTCCGGCAGCACATAGAGCTCGTACCCGTGCATGGACGCCGCCGCCAGGCGGACGATCTCCCCAATCTCAAACAGGCAGGTCTTTACGCCCGTGGTGCCCACGTCGTAGGTGATAACATAGGTTGGTTGTTTCATCCAAAGCCCTCCCAAAATATGATTCCAGTTCACACACAAAATTATCGTGACAGGGTTTCCCCCGCTGCTTCCGATTTTTGCCGGTTAAGGGCGGCTTTCTCCTGCGCTATCGTAAACGCTCCCTCGATGAATTTGAGCATCTGCTCCACGACAAAATCATCCCGAGAAAGAATATCATCGCCCGCATAGATTTTAAACCGCTCCTGATAATAGCCGCAGGCATAGGAAAACTGAAGGTTCATAAAGAGGTTGTCAAGCAGATAGGCAAACATCCGTGGATCAATATCGCCGCGGATGAGCCCTTCCTCCTGCGCCTGCCTGATCATCTTCGTATAGACAGCGGCGGAGACCGTCTCCATGTCCTGTGAGATGCGGCGAACAAGCTCCGCATTGTTTTCCGACGTCATTTCATTATAGAGCTTGATCAAATCCTCAAGCTGCCGCGAGGAGGTCTGCACCGCGCGAATGATCTGCTCGAGCTTTTCACGCACATCCATATCCGCTTGCGACAAGGGCCCGATCGTGTCTTCTAGGATCGAAATACCATGATGCACTGCGGTTAAAAACAAATCCTGCTTTGTATTGAAATATTTATAAAGCGACCCGACGCTGACGCCTGCCTTGCTGGCGATGACGTTAATATTGGCGTTGTCAAAGCCCTTGTTGGCAAATTCTCCGATCGCCACCGCGAGAATCCGGCGCCGCTTTTCCTCCGGAATATTCTCAAACGTTTTCTTATGATAAACCGGCTGGTTTTCGTCACCTGCGCCCATAAAGCAAAACCCATCCCCTTCGCACGATCCGGAAAAGCTTTGTATCATTTGCCCATAGCAAATTTACGCACCGTTGCCTGCGTGAAGAAACAAAGCTTCATCCCAATGATGAGTCACCACTCACCGTTTTCTTTTATTTTAACACAATTGAGGAAAAAATCAACGAAAATGCACAGTTTTTTTGATGACGTGCTGTGGGTTTGTCAATGATGTGTTACACATTAGGGAAAGCGAATAAGACCTGCTTG
>OKRX01000538.1_pt1 | contig 29871 bp, 20 predicted proteins | sample 1601241 | NCBI WGS metagenome assembly OKRX01 (sample SAMEA3541500, study PRJEB24748) | human gut metagenome | biome: human gut; feature: human-associated habitat; material: faeces | place: China | collected 2012
TAATGATTTTCAGGGGGTAACTTTAATTGGTACCCGAGACATGATGTTGGATGCCAATGTCCTTTCTGGTAATGTTTCCGTTATACAAGGCCGAATGACAACAAAAGATGATTTAAATGCCTGTGTTATTTCTGAAGAACTGGCAAACAGAATCTGTTCCCGGCTTAATTACTTTTTCAACTACAAACAGTTCTGTGACCTTCTAAAAACAAGAGAACTTACGCAGACACGGATCAACCGGGCACTCCTTCATATAATGCTCGGAATAAAGAAAACAGACGTAGAGGAATATATTGATGGCGGATATCATTTTTACGCCCGCCTTTTAGGCTTTCGGAAAGACCGGGAAAAACTGCTCACACGCATTTCAAAAGAAAGTTCACTGCCGCTTCTTATCCGGTTGTCTGAAACCGAAACCATCCCTCCTCTAGGCCGCAAAATGCTTCGCAATGACATGCTTGCATCTAATTTATACACTTCCGTCGTCACCGATAAGTTTAAAACAGCCTTCCAAAATGAATACAAGCAGAAGGTGATCAAAATTTAATTTCCGCCAGACAAAAACATGCCCGCAGCGGTCTTTTTCCACCACTGCGGACATGTTTTTATTTTTCTGTTATTTCAATCATTACAGTCTCTTTGCGATTGCTTTAATAAACTGCTCGCTGTTGAGTACCGTCGGATTTTCAAGCGTTGTGATCAATGCGAGATCTTTTGTCATCTCTCCCGCCTCGATCGTATCTATCGTTGCTTTTTCCAACTTATCCGCAAACTCCATCAATTCGGTATTGCCGTCAAGTTCTCCTCTTTTTCTAAGCGCACCTGTCCATGCAAAAATCGTTGCCACTGAGTTTGTCGATGTCTCTTCCCCTTTTAAATGCTTATAGTAGTGGCGCTGAACAGTTCCGTGAGCCGCTTCATATTCATAGTATCCTTCCGGTGAAACGAGAACAGATGTCATCATCGCCAACGAACCAAAGGCAGAAGACACCATATCACTCATCACATCTCCGTCGTAGTTTTTGCATGCCCAAATATATCCGCCTTCTGATTTCATTACACGGGCAACCGCATCATCGATAAGCGTGTAAAAATACTCAATGCCTGCTTCTTTGAACTTCTCATCAAACTCAGCGTCATAAATCTCTTGAAAAATATCTTTAAATGTATGATCATACTTTTTGGAAATCGTATCTTTTGTGGCAAACCAAAGATCCTGCTTTGTATCAAGAGCATAAGAAAAACAGCTTCTTGCAAAACTTTCGATCGAACGGTTGATATTATGCATTCCCTGCACAATACCCGGTCCGTCAAAATTATGTACAAGCTCTTTCGTCTCGCTTCCGTCCTCTGCTGTATATACAAGTTCAACTTTGCCGGCTCCCGGAATTTTCATCTCAGAACCTTTGTATACATCACCATATGCATGTCTTGCAATCGTAATCGGTTTCTTCCAATTCTTCACACACGGCTCGATTCCTTTCACCACGATCGGAGCACGAAATACCGTTCCGTCAAGAATCGCACGAATCGTACCGTTTGGACTTTTCCACATCTCTTTCAAATCATACTCATCCATGCGCGCTGCATTTGGAGTAATTGTAGCACATTTTACCGCAACCTTATATTTCTTGGTCGCCATTGCAGAATCAACCGTGACCTGATCGTCTGTCTCGTTTCTATGCTCTAATCCAAGATCATAATATTCTGTTTTTAGATCAATATACGGAATAAGAAGCTCGTCTTTGATCATTTTCCAAAGAATTCTTGTCATCTCATCTCCGTCCATCTCCACAAGCGGTGTCGTCATTTTGATTTTTCCCATTGTTATTTTCTCCTTTTTAATATATGAACTTTTTGCCCCCATCTATTCAACACATCTTCCGCTTATACAGCTTCCGATGTAGCTGTACTTTTTGCAATCTAATATCCCTGCTTTTTCAAATTTTGCATTACATGAATAATATGCTCATTAGCAAGCTGTTCTGCCATCTCTGCATCTCTGTCTTTGATCGCACGTAAAATCTGTCTGTGTTCACGTATCGACTTTCTGGCTCTTTCTTCTGATACGATCGATGATTTTCTGGCTCTTTGCACATAATTATGAAAATCCGTCAGAACATGTTTCAGCATTCTGCTTCCCGAAGCTTCATAGAGAACAGCGTGAAAACGACCATCCAAGGCCGCAACCTGCTCCGTGCTGAAGCCGCTTTCCTTTTTCATTTGAAACTCTGAAAGAAGAAGCGATTCTTCCAACTGGTCAAGCTGCTCTTCTGTAATATGTTCTGCCGCCCAGCGGGCGCACAATCCTTCCAGCATCGAGCGGATCTTATAGATATCCCATATATCTTTATGAGATATACCCGATACATAAGCTCCTCTGTTCGGAATAATCGTCACAAGCCCTTCCAACTCAAGCTGACGAAGAGCCTCCCGTACAGGCGTCCGGCTCACTCCTAATTCTTTCCCTATCGCCGTTTCCCTAAGTTCGTCGTTTTCTTTATATGTTCCATTTAAAATATTATCCCTTATCTTCTGAAACACACGACTTCCAAGGGAATGATCCTGATATTCTTCCATCTGAAATCCTCCGACTATAATCTACAATACAACATGCAGTTCCCTACATACACTTTCTATTTTGGCAATTAATTCTTCATCTGTCAAGACCGTAACGCGTCCGTCCTCATACTGTTTATCAACCCATTCTTTCAGACGATGTACCAGTTCCGAATTTTTATCAACTTTCCGTTCTTCCAGAAGTTTAAAATACGCATTGATCCAATATGCGATCCCCGCTGTTCCGGATGTATTGGAAACCGACACCAGTGCGGGACGGTTTAAAAATTTATCCGTATCAAAAATATTGTATATTTCCTCATTTTTCAACATGCCGTCCGCGTGAATCCCCGCACGCGTCACATTAAAATTCTTACCTACGAAAGGCGTTCTTGAAGGTACAGTATATCCGATTTCTTTCTCATAATATTCTGCAAGCTCCGTGATCACAGTTGTATCCATACCATCCAAAGTTCCGCGAAGCTGCGCATACTCAAATACCATTGCCTCAAGGGGAGTATTTCCGGTTCTTTCCCCGATACCAAACAATGAACAGTTTACACCGCACGCCCCGTAAAGCCACGCTGTCGTTGAATTATTCACCGCTTTATAAAAATCATTATGTCCGTGGAATTCGATCAGTTCACTTGGAACACCGGCATGAGTCATTAAGCCATATATGATTCCCGGAATCGATCTTGGAATTACAGCTCCCGGAAAATTCACTCCGTATCCCATCGTATCACAAACACGGATTTTTACCGGTATTTTATATTCATCCATCAATTTCATTAATTCCATACAAAACGGAATCACAAATCCGTAAATATCCGATCTCGTAATATCTTCCAGATGACATCGCGGACGAACTCCCGTCTCCATACACTCACGAACTACAGTAAGATAATGTTCAAGGGCCTCTTTTCTCGTCATTTTCAACTTATAAAAAATATGATAATCCGAACAGCTTACAAGAATCCCCGTCTCTTTTAATCCGATCTCCTTCACAAGCTCAAAATCTTTTTTGCTTGCTCTGATCCAACTCGTAATCTCCGGAAATTCATACCCTTTTTCCAGGCAGCGATAGACAGCATCTCTGTCTTTTTTACTGTATAAAAAGAATTCGCTCTGCCGTACTTTTCCTTTCGGGCCGCCGAGTCTGTGCAAATATTCATAAATCGAAACAATCTGTTCAGTCGTATATGGAGCTCTCGACTGCTGACCATCTCTGAATGTTGTGTCTGTGATCCATATTTCATCCGGCATATTATGAGGTACAATCCTGTCATTAAATGCAATCTTCGGAATCTCATCATAATGAAACAAATTACGAAATACATTCGGTGTATCCACATCAACAAGGGGATACATATGTTCTTCTAATTCAAGCAAGTTCGTATGCTTATTCAAAAATACTTTTCTGTTTTCCATCAAATTTCCTCCTATGATTGCATCTTTTTATATGTATACACGTATATATGTATGCTATACATACTCTTGCACCTCGTGCTCAGATATATGTATTCTTGTATAATTGTATACAAATATACAAAATATGTCAATCCTTCATTAAAGTATTTTATTATACAAAAGTAACAATTCTGCCTGCGCTATTCACGAACCCTTACTGTATAGCCGGACTGTTACATACAAAAAGAGAGCGCAAACAGTTCTGTCATTCACACTCTCTTTCTCAACGATATCTAATTTATTTTACTCTCTTCACAGTAAGAGTTCACTTATCTGATCACTCTTACTTTCAACACGCCTTCTACCGCTGCTAACTGCGCTTCCACATCTTCTGAAACTGTTCCATCCACATCAAGCATCGTATATGCGTATTCTTTACGGCTTTTATTTGTCATAACTTCAATATTCATATTCTTTTCAGCCAAAAGAGCGGTGAACTGTCCGATCATATTCGGAATATTTTTATGAAGGATTGTAATTCTCTCTCCTTCTCCTTTCGCTCCCATATCGCAATCCGGGAAGTTTACAGAATGTGTGATATTTCCATTCTCGAGAAAATCTTTCACCTCTGCCGCAGCCATTTTAGCACAGTTATCTTCCGACTCCTCTGTAGATGCACCAAGATGCGGAATCACGATCGCGCCTCTGACACCGACTATCTCTTTTGTCGGGAAGTCCGTTACGTAGCAGCGCACTTTCTCCGATACAAGCGCGTCTACGATGTCTTCCTGATTCACAAGAACATCTCTGGCAAAATTCAAAATAACAACGCCTTTTTTCATAAGACTGATAGCGTCTTTGTTGATCATACCTTTTGTATCTTCCAATGCAGGCACATGAACTGTAATATAATCACACTCTTTATAAATTTCATCTGCTGTTTTCGCGTGATGAATATTGCGCGACAATCTCCATGCCGAATCAACAGAAACATATGGATCATATCCATAAACTTCCATTCCAAGATGAACGGCTGCATTTGCCACAAGAACACCTATCGCGCCAAGACCTATAACGCCAAGTTTTTTCCCTTCAAGTTCTGTTCCTGCGAATACTTTTTTCTTTTTCTCTGTGATCTTTGCAATATCGCCATCCTCTTCGTATTCCTGAACCCAGTTGATTCCTCCGATAATATCTCTTGCTGCCAAAAGCATTCCCGCAATCACAAGTTCTTTTACGCCGTTTGCGTTTGCTCCCGGCGTATTGAATACAACAACCCCTTCTTCGGCACAGCGTTCAAGCGGTATATTATTCACACCTGCGCCCGCACGGGCGATCACTTTCAAGTTTTTATCAAACTCCATCTCGTGCATCTTTGCGCTTCGCACAAGAATAGCGTCTGCTCCTTTTGCAGTCTCCACATTCACATAATTTTCATCCAGCTGATCAAGTCCTACTGCCGAAATTGGATTTAAGCAATGATATTTGTACATATTAAGCGTTCTCCTTTTCAAATTTCTTCATGAATTCGACTAATGCTTCCACGCCTTCGATTGGCATCGCGTTGTAAATACTAGCACGCATACCTCCGACAGTACGGTGCCCTTTTAAGTTTACAAATCCGGCTGCATCTGCTTCTTTGACGAATTTAGCCTCCAGATCTTTGTCACCAATTACAAATGGAACATTCATAAGAGAACGGTCTTTTGGTACAACAGTTCCTTTGAACATCTTGCTCTGATCCAGGTAATCATACAGAATCTTTGCTTTTTTCTCATTGTGTTCTTTCATTGCAGCAAGTCCGCCCTGTTTTTTCAACCATTTGAAGACTTTGCCGCAAATATAAATTCCATAACACGGAGGTGTGTTATAAAGAGAACCTTTGTCCGCCTGTGTTTTATATTTTAACATAGTCGGTGTGCCTGGAAGTACGTCATCACGGATCAAATCTTCACGGATAATTGCAATCACAACTCCGGCAGGTCCGATATTTTTCTGTACTCCACCATAGAGAACACCGTATTTTTCTACATCGTGAGGCTCTGACAGGAAACAGGAAGATACATCTGCAACCAGCGTCTTGCCTTTCGTATTCGGAAGTTCTTTGTACTTCGTTCCATAGATTGTATTATTCTCACAGATATATACGTAATCTGCATCGTCATCAATCGGAAGATCGGAACAATCCGGAATATAAGAAAATGTCTTATCTGCGGAAGATGCAATGACATTCACCTTGCCGTATTTTTCTGCCTCTTGTGCTGCTTTTTTCGCCCACTGGCCTGTCACAATATAATCTGCGACACCATTTTTCATCAAGTTCATAGGAACTGCAGCGAACTGCTGGGATGCGCCTCCCTGCAAGAACAGTACCTTATAATTGTCCGGAATATTCAGTAAGTCTCTAAGATCTGCTTCTGCCTCATCGATAATATTCTGGAATACCTGAGAGCGGTGACTCATTTCCATCACGGACATTCCTGAACCCTGATAATCCAACATCTCTGATGCTGCTTCTTTAAGGACCTCCACCGGTAACATTGCCGGACCTGCTGAAAAATTGTACACTCTACTCATAGTATTGCCTCCATTTCCCTTGCTCTTTTTGAGCTGTTAATTTGTTTATTATTTATTCTTCAAATCTGCTTCATCAAACGCTTCACTGATTGCCGCTCCAGGCGCAACCATTGGCCATACCTTATCATCACTGTCAATCTGACAATCGATGACAACCGGTCTTCCAAGATTCATTGCCTTTTCAAAAGCTGATTTAAATTCTTCCTGTGTTGTTGCGCGGATGCCTTCTGCACCCATTGCTTCTGCAAGTTTTACAAAATCTACTGCATCATTCAGTACTGTCGCAGAGTATCTCTGTCCGTAAAACAGATTCTGCCACTGTCGTACCATACCAAGAACGTGGTTGTTGATGACTACCTGAATCACTGGAATATTGTGGCGGACTGCAGTTGCGATCTCATTCATATTCATTCTAAAGCAACCGTCTCCTGCAATATTGACAACCACTTTGTCTTCTCTTCCACTCTTCGCTCCAAGAGCTGCGCCAAGACCATATCCCATGGTTCCAAGTCCTCCTGATGTCAGGAATGTTCTTGGGTTTGTATATTTATAAAACTGTGCTGCCCACATCTGATGCTGTCCGACCTCTGTAGAAATAATAGCCTCGCCCTTTGTCTGGCGATAAATCTCTTCTACTACGAACGGACCACTCAATACATCTTTATGATAAACTAGTGGATATTTTTCTTTGTATTCCTGAATTTTAGTCACCCATTCTGCATGATCCTGCTGTTCCAGGCGCTCATTCAATCTGTCAAGAACGACTTTTATGTCTCCTACAACACCTGCAGAAATCATCACATTTTTGTTCATCTCGGCAACATCTACATCAATCTGGATAATCTTTGCATTCTGTGCAAATTTCTGTGCATTTCCGGTTACACGGTCACTGAATCTTGCTCCGACCACAATCAGAAGATCACACTCACTGACACCGTAATTGGAAGTTTTTGTTCCATGCATTCCAAGCATTCCTGTATATAACGGGTCTGTTCCAGGAAATGCTCCCTTTCCCATAAGAGAATCTGTTACCGGTGCATCCACTTTTTTTGCAAATGTATAAAGTTCTTCGCTGGCTCCGGATAAAATTGCTCCTCCACCAACGAAGATATAAGGCTTCTTTGCCTCCTTTATCATCTCTACTGCTGTGTCAAGCTGTGTTTCACAGATATTCTGTGATGGCTCTACAGCTACAGGCTTTTCTTTTACATACTCTGCCTTATTTGCAGTGACATCTTTCGGAATATCAATCAGAACCGGACCCGGACGACCTTTTTTCGCAATGGCAAATGCCTTACGGATTGTCGCTGCCAGATTATTTACATCCTTTACAATAAAGTTATGCTTTGTAATTGGTAACGTAATTCCTGTAATATCAATCTCCTGGAAACTGTCTTTTCCAAGGAGGGAAACTCCTACATTACATGTGATTGCAACAATCGGAATGGAATCCATATATGCCGTAGCAATCCCTGTTACAAGGTTCGTAGCTCCCGGTCCACTCGTTGCAAGACACACACCAACTTTACCTGTTGCTCTCGCATATCCGTCTGCTGCATGCGCTGCTCCCTGTTCGTGGGAAGTCAGGATATGCTTGATTTCATTCTGATGTTTATATAATTCATCGTACACATTTAAAATTGCTCCGCCAGGATACCCAAATACAGTATCCACGCCTTGCTCTTTCAAACATTCAATTACGATTTCTGATCCTGTCAACTGCATACTTTATAACTCCTGTTCTATCATTATTTAGCTTTCGGTACTTCCAGGATCGCTCCCCGGTTTCCGGATGTAACCATAGCTGCATATCTTGCAAGGTATCCGGTTGTAACCTTCGGCTCTCTTGGCTGCCATTTTTCTTTTCTCTTAGCCAGTTCTTCATCAGATACATCTAACTCAAGCTTCATGTTCGGGATATCGATCTTGATGATGTCTCCTTCTTCTACAAGTGCGATTGGTCCGCCAACTGCAGCCTCCGGTGAAACATGTCCGATAGAGGCTCCTCTGGATGCTCCGCTGAAACGTCCGTCCGTGATCAGAGCAACGCTAGATCCAAGTCCCATTCCTGCGATTGCAGAAGTCGGGTTCAACATCTCTCTCATACCAGGACCACCCTTTGGTCCTTCATAACGGATAACAACAACATCACCGTGGTTGATCTTGCCGCCTTTGATTGCTGTGATTGCATCTTCCTCACATTCGAAGACTCTTGCCGGTCCTTCATGTACAAGCATTTCATCTACTACTGCTGAACGCTTTACAACACTTCCGTCCGGTGCAAGATTACCTTTTAATACTGCAAGTCCGCCTGTCTGGCTGTACGGATTGTCGATTGGACGGATAACCTCTGGATCTTTGTTCTGCACTCCTTCAATGTTCTCGCCTACTGTCTTACCTGTAACTGTCATGCAGTCTGTATGAAGCAGTCCTTTTTTGTTCAGCTCAGCCATAACCGCATAGACACCACCTGCCTCATTGAGATCCTCCATATAAGTCGGACCTGCCGGCGCAAGGTGGCAAAGGTTTGGAGTCTTTTCACTGATTCCATTTGCGAAATCAATCTCAAAATCCATACCAATCTCATGTGCGATTGCCGGAAGGTGAAGCATACTGTTTGTAGAACATCCAAGTGCCATATCAACCGTCAGTGCATTCAAGATTGCATCCTCTGTCATAATATCTCTTGGACGGATATTTTTCTCCAATAATTCCATAACCTTCATACCTGCATGTTTTGCAAGACGGATTCTCTCAGAATATACAGCCGGGATTGTTCCGTTTCCACGAAGTCCCATTCCAAGCACTTCAGTCAGACAGTTCATACTGTTGGCTGTATACATACCAGAACAAGATCCGCATGTTGGACATACTTTGTTCTCAAATTCGCACAGATCTTCATCAGAAAGTATTCCTGCTGCATTCGCCCCAACAGCCTCGAACATGCTGGAAAGACTTCTCTTCTGTCCTTTTACATGTCCTGCAAGCATCGGTCCTCCGCTGACAAAGATTGTCGGAATATTAATTCTGGCTGCTGCCATCAGAAGTCCCGGTACGTTCTTATCGCAGTTCGGAACCATAACAAGTGCATCGAACTGATGCGCCATTGCCATAGCCTCTGTAGAGTCTGCGATCAGATCTCTTGTTACAAGAGAATACTTCATTCCAATATGTCCCATCGCAATTCCATCACAGACTGCGATTGCCGGAAATACAACTGGTGTTCCGCCAGCCATTGCAACACCCTGTTTTACTGCATTTACGCTCTTATCCAAATTCATATGTCCTGGAACGATTTCATTATAAGAACTTACAATACCAACTAATGGTCTGTCCATCTCTTCCTGTGTCATTCCCAGTGCATTAAAAAGGGAACGATGTGGTGCCTGCTGTTTTCCTTTTGTTACTGTATCACTTCTCATGTTTTTGTTCTCCTTTTTGTATTATTCTTTCATACCACACTTTATTCTATATATTTGCTGCGATTTCATCACCCATCCGGGCTGTTCCGATCTGAGTCTTTCCTTCAGACATGATATCAATGGTACGATATCCATCTTTTAATACTTTTGCCACAGATGCCTCAATTGCGTCTGCTTCTTTGTCAAGGTCAAAACTAAATCTTAACATCATTGCTGCGGAAAGAATTGTTGCAATTGGGTTTGCGATTCCCTGTCCTGCAATATCCGGTGCAGATCCGCCGCTTGGCTCATAAAGGCCAAATTTTGTCTCGTTCAGGCTTGCGCTTGCAAGCATTCCGATGGATCCTGTGATCATACTTGCCTCGTCAGAAAGAATATCTCCGAACATGTTCTCTGTCAGGATAACATCGAACTGTTTCGGGTCTTTCACCAACTGCATTGCACTGTTATCTACAAGCATGTGCTCCAAAGTTACTTCCGGGTAATCCTTTGCAACTTCTTCCACTACTTTTCTCCAGAGTCTGGAAGAATCCAGAACATTTGCTTTATCTACACTTGTAACTTTCTTTCTGCGCTTCATTGCAATGTCAAATGCTCTCTTTGCAATTCTGCGGATTTCATTCTCATTATATGTAAGACTGTCAAATGCAGTCATCACTCCGTCGACTTCTTCGGTCTTTCTCTCTCCAAAGTAAAGTCCACCGGTAAGCTCTCTCATAATCATCAGATCAAATCCGCCTTCTGTAATCTCCTCTTTCAATGGACATGCACCTTTCAATTCATCGTAAAGAATTGCCGGTCTTAAGTTTGCAAAAAGATTCAACTCTTTACGGATACGGAGAAGTCCTGCCTCCGGTCTTTTAGATGGCTCTAATTTGTACCATGGTGATGTACTTGTGTTTCCACCGATAGATCCCATCAGAACTGCATCGCAGGATTTTGCCTCTGATACTGTCTCATCGGTAAGAGGAACACCATGCACATCGATGGAAGCTCCACCCATCAGTAACTGTCTGTACTCTATATTATGACCGTAACGCTTAGCTACTTTATCTAATACTTTCATCGCCTCTGTTACGATTTCCGGGCCAATTCCGTCCCCTTTGATCACGCCAATTTTTAAATTCATATGTATCTTCCTTCCTAAACTAGTGCTGCAAAAAATCTATGCTTTTTATATTAGCCTATTTTTTAACAGATTTCAATACTTTAATACACTAAAACCGCAAAAAGAGAAAAAAAATTCCGAACAGACATATTATCTCTACCTGTTCGGAATTCTGTACAAAATTAACCACTTAATTTGTAAAATTATTTTCTTCTTTTTCTCATCATAAGTGTAACGACTGTTGCAGCTCCTGCTACAAGAAGAGTTACAAGATAAAGAGCGTAGTTTGCTGTGTCAGCAGTCTTAGGCGCTTTTTTCGCATTATCTGTTGTATCAGACACTTTTTTGATGGTAGGTGTGTTTGTATTGTTTTTATTATTATCTACAACTACACCTTTGTTGTCATCTTTATTGTTATCATCTTTACCACTATTACCCGGATCCTCACCTGGATTTGGATTTGGTTTTGGTTCTGGATTTGGTTCTGGTTCTGGATTTGGATTTGGTTCTGGATTTGGTTTATCCGGTGTCTTAGCTGCTTTTATCACAACAATTCCATAAGCAATAATCGGGTAATACTCATCGCTTCCTGGATAAGTGGCAGCGACATAATAATATCCTTCTTCTGTTGGAGCCTCTGATGATGCATAATATGTATCATCTGCTAATACACCTACATAAAACATATCTGCTTCTGCAACCTTGCTATTGCCAATAGTAGCATAAACTCCTGCAGAAAGTCCATGTGGCTTACCGTCATAAGTCACTTCCTGTACCGGACTTCCGTTGAACTTGATGTATGTACTCTTTGTAGCATCTGCATATACACCACTGTTCTGAAGCTCTGCTGCCTTTTCTTTTAATGTAGCAATCACTTTACTGTTCAATCCTGAGTCTTCAATGCTATAGCCTGAGACAGATGGAATTGACACACCGGAAAGCGAATTGCTGATATTCTTATCAGTAGCAAATGTGCTTACAGATGTCATTCCCACTGTAAGTGTTGTTGCAAGTGAAAGCACAAGTACTTTCGTTAATTTCTTTTTCACTTTTGGTTCCCCCTATTATTATATTATCCTTAGCATATATCCCTAATCATCTAGTACTATGTTAAATAATACCATTATTTTTTTTTTTTCAACTGTTTTATTCTATTTTTCAAATTATTCATTTTTTTCAAGTTTTTCATTTAAAATATTATATATCAGATATGAACACTTCACAAGAAAATTTTCAAAGCATTCTTGCGTACGCAGTAAGAAGACATGACCTTTCGGCCATGTCTTCTTAAAATCAATAAAGTATTTTATTTTTTGATAAATGCTTCTTTCTTCGCAGATGCAGGTGTCGGAAGTTCCGGATTTTCTGTTCCCTTTGGAACAAGTTTAATCTGAAGTGCTTCCAAACGATAAGCATAGCCTTCTGTTCCTGATTTTTCTCCGTTCTTAGCCCATCCAAGCCATCCGAAGTTTTCAGCATGTACTCTGTAATATACATCGTACTTCTCAGCAATATCTCCTGAAAGTTTAATCTGAATTGCCTCTAATCTAAGACTCTTTCCACTTGTACCTGATAATTCTCCGGTCTTCTTCCAGCTCTTCTCCCATCCGATATTTTCGATATGGGATTTATATTCGATTTTTCCCTCAGAAGCCATTGTTGATGGAAGTTTAATACGGATAGACTCCATACGTTTTGCCTGTCCACTTGTTCCTGCCATTGCACCATCATATACATAATCCTGTGTTCCATAGTCCTGTACATGAGTCTGATAGCCGACAAGTCTTGCCTCCATAGCAGTGTCTGTCTTACCAACTTTATCCGGTGCATCTCCACCCTTTGGTACTAACATAATCTTGATTGCTTCCAGTCTGTAACCGTATCCTGCTGTTCCTGCTTTTTCTCCATTCTTAGCCCATCCGAGCCATCCAAAGTTCTGTGCATGTACGCAGTAGTATACATCATAGTTTTTAGCTACATTACCTGTAAGTTTTACTTGAATTGCCTCCAGACGCTTTGCCTGTCCGCTTGTTCCAGAAATCTCTCCGTCCTTAGCCCAGTTCTTCTCCCAGCCAATGTCCTGGATATGAGTACGATACTCAATAGATCCAGATACACCATCTGGTAATTTAATCTTAATTGCTTCTAATCGTTTAGATTCTCCAACTGTTCCAGATTCAGCTCCATCACTCTTCCATTTTGTCAGATCGTCTTCATCTTTTGTATCAACTTCCCATCCATAATCTTGACGGTGAACTTCGTAGTAGATAGAAAGTTTTGTTTTCTTTTCAGCTGTTTCTGTAAATTCTTTACCACTTTCATCTGTATATTTTGCAGTTGCTGTGTAGATAACCTGACCATCTTTTTCTTCTTTTGTTACAGTTGCATCTACTTCACGAGAATCTTTACAACGGCTGCATACAAATGTGGCTTTTGCTGTATATCCCTTCTCTTTGTCAGCTGTCCATTTCCATCCATCTTTCTCGGAAACTTTATAATCATGGCCAAGTGCATCTACCTCTGTAGTATACGGCTCTTCGTATTTTTCGCCATTAAACTCTACTGTAGCTGTATATGTAACTTTTCCGCCTTTAGTACATGTTGCTCCCTCTGATTTTTCTTCTACTTTGGCCTCTTTTCTTTCTACATGGTTTGAATCATTTGCACATGTAAAGGTTGCTGTTGCTGACTTATGATCATCTGCCCATGTCCATTCAGGTTTGCCATATTTGTGGCCAAGTTTATCAATTGTTACTTCTTTTGTGTCAGTAGTAAAGGAACCAATGACTTTACTTCCGTCTTCACTCTTAACAGTTACAGTTGCTTTCCATACGTCTTTACCGTCTTTTTCACATGTAGCTGCAACGCTGTTTTCTGTGTCTTTTTCAGGATCTACTGTAATCTGATCTTCCTTCGGTGTATTACCACACACTGTACATTTTACATCTGTTACAGTTGCTTCATACTCACCAGTACCTTTTCCATCAGCGTCTTTCTTTTCTTTCCATTCAACTTTGCCTGTGTACTGATGCTCACCCTTTTTACCTGCAACTTCTACTTTTGCTGTATATCTTGCGCCATCATCTGTTTTACCATCTGCAATATATATTGCAGATGCACCATTTTCATCCTGACAGTCTCCAGAAACTGTTGTCTTCTTTGGATCAACTGGTGCTGATATTTTTTCAGCAAAATGTTCCTCGATGAAATTATAGTTATCTTTGTTGATCTTATTTGTATCAGACTCAAGCAAACAATCCAGTTTGTTCTTCTGGGCATAACATGCATCACATCTCAGATTCTGGAATGTAATCTGTGAATGATCATCATTTATTTCTGCATCTGTTGCGGTATAAACATGACCCTCTGCCGCATTTTTCTGAGCTTCTTCCCAAATTTTCTTTCTTGCTGCATAATTACTATTAGTATTCATATACTCATCAAGATCTGATTTTTTCTTAGGATCTGTAATGCAAGCTTCACACTCTGGGCATACATAGTTGTCAGCTTCATTCTTCTTTCCACTAGATGTTGTATAATATACCTCATGGAATTTAATGTAGTGATGTTCGTGAGCTGTTCCTTTCTGTGTCTTACGTGTATCTGCTTTGATCAGTCCACATTTTTCACAACGTTCCTCAGTAAATGCATCACGCCCACAAGTTGCAGGAACTGTCTCAACTACATACTTGTGAGAACTTCCTGTTAAATGACTCATTTCTATTTTATCTACAAAGTTCGCTGACCACATAAATTCATCATTGTCATTCTCCTGATTGCCACCCATAAGGTCTGCATATGTCTTGTTACTTGTATAATTCGGGTTGTAATCAGTCTCTTCATATGAATATCCAGCATTCTCGTGGTCTGTCATGCTGCTCTTACCTGAAATAAATCCTAAATTGGTTGCAATAGAGACAACCATTGTTCCATCTTCCTTGATTGTCAATCCTGCAATCGGATGATTCTTTACTGTAAATGTAGCACCATCTTCATCGTTTACCTTAGTAAATGCCATACCACCGAACAGCTTTGAAAAGTCACGTACTGCTGATACTTTGTTGTATTCCTTTACTGTTGTCACTTCGCCTGTTGTTAAATCATAAGACATAACATCATTAGACACATTAAAGTAAATCTTGCCCTTATAAAGTGACGCTGTAAGTCCGATAGACGGATAAATACTCTGCTCATCTACAAACTGTGCATACAGTTTTGTAAGAGCTTCATTTTTTTCCAATTTTCCCTCTTTATTCAGAACACTTACAAATGTATCTTTATCCTCGCTGTTCTTCTTATCTGTAAAGTTGATCAATGTTTCGTAATCACTATCGCCATCTTTTCCGTCTGTGCCTGTAATTTTATGACGAACCAATTTGTACTCTGTAGACTTCTTCGTATTGGTGCTTGAACTTGAACCAGAGCTTGAGCCAGACATACTGCTAGCTCTTTCAAACAAATCGGTAGAATCATACAAATAATACATGTATGTTCCATCTGAATATACATTACTTGCTGCACGTGACATCCAAGCCTTTTCATATGATTGATCTGTTGCTGCATTTCTATATAATGTTCTAAGCCCCTCTCCTGGTTTAGTCTTATCCATATTTCCTTTATACAGATTTCTTGCGCTTGTATCGCTGAACAGGAAAAATGCATGGTTCATATCACCATCTGTCTCTACACGATCACGGCTCATAACTTCTGTATATACATCTGTATAGCATGGATCCACATAATACCACTGAGGATCTGAGCCATCTTCCTTATTACTAACTTTTACAGCATTCCAATAATGGTCAGATGTAAAACTTTCATCTGTATTTCCGAACATTGTAACTTCGGACTTAAAGGAAATTCTTACAAGGTCAACCGTATATCCTGCATCAATATCAATATTTCCATCTGCATCATAATACAGTTCTTCTGCAGTTTTCCAGTTTTTCCAATCATATCCACCATCTTTATCTTTCAGATAGACATCTGTATCCAGGCACTGTACAAGATATGTATAGGCCTTAGAATATCCAAGACATACAGATTTGCCAAATCCAAGTGCACCAAACTGAGAACCTTCCCAGTAATTGATAACACCATCTGCCATCTGACTTGAAGCCTGGGCTGTATAAAGCTCAATTGCTTCATTGGCCGTCTTGTCATTGACACCGTCATTATCTGTATCAATAATTTTCTCCGTTGCCATTGTATTCTGGGTGACATCTTCAATAGTCGTTGTTTGACCATTTCCCATATCCACACCTTCATCTGACTTTGCCTTTTCGATAAACTGGTCAGCCTGCTCTTTCAGCTAATCAGCTGCATCGGCACCAAAATTAGATCTTACATATCCATCTGGATCAGCATCAATATCTTTTTTGTTCTGTTCTACGTAAGCTTTTGCCTGTTCATTTGCTGCATTTTTTTCTTCATCAGTAGCATCACTTTCAGCTTTTCCTAACATCTGCTGATACATAATATTCTGAATAGCCTGCTCATAAAATGTCTGTCGAAAACTGTTTTCAACGCCTGCATAAACCTGATCGTGGAACTGCTGCTGAATCTGTGGTCTGTACATCTCGTCAAATACTTTTTGTACGTCTCCATAATGTTCCGGTATTTCTGGATTCTTAGAATACATCGGCTGGTCAGCTTTCTCTTTACCACTGTTCATGATATAAGCCATATCAAAAGTATTGTGATGTGCAAGCCAGTCGTTGATAACAAGAAGTTTCTGGGCATCTGTCTTAGCCCCTGAATCTTTAACTGCCTTCAAAACCTCTGTTCTGGCATTTTCAACCTGTGTACCATAGTGCAGAATACCCAGTTTATCTCCCTGTGTAAAGGTAAGAATCATTCCTGTAAGATCATCATAGCTTACTTTACCAGCCCTTACATCTGCAACGGATTTATTATCCATCGCAAGCATTTCTCCGAGAACTCCGAGTCTGTCTGAATTATCACTGTCATTAAAGTCAAGAAAAAATGGATTTTGTACTCCAAGTATATTGGCATTTTCTTTCCATTGTTCCAAATACTGACCATACATTTTCACTACCGTATCAATCTGATCCGGAGTCAGTTTCTTAACTTTCGTATCATCTGCATAAGTAGCGATTGCACTGACATTATCTTCTTCGCCAGCCTCGCCGCCTGCAATTTCCAGATTCTCCAGCTCTTTACGAAGTCCTTTGATTGCCGGATTGCTCTCGTCAATCTCTACATCCTTCGTTAAAGCTTCTGCTACTGCTGCATTAGCTCCTTTGAACTGAATTGTTGGAATCTGAATAGATGTTCCTGAAACAGTAACGGCATTATCTACTGCTGGTGTTGCTTCGTCACCTGTCTGTGTTACTGCTTCATCGTTTTTCTGTGATGTATCATCTGCTTTGGTCTCATCCTGTTTTGTGTCAGTCTGATCTGCAGACGCATCTGCTTCATTGTTCACAGTATCCTCTTGTTTTACTTCTTCATTTGCATCCTGCTCTACAGTAGCTTCAGTCCCTTGCTCCGGTGCAGCATATACTGTTGACGGAACAACACTGAATACCATCATTGTAGAGAGGAGTAAACTTAAAAGCTTTTTGTTTCTCTTACTCATACTGTTTTTCCTTTCTTTAGCATCATTATTTTTCCATTAAAAATTATGATTTTCTGATTTTTTGCATCACTCCTTTTCCCACTAACAGCTTATTCATACTCCTCCCCTATTTATATGCGTTGCAATTACTCCAGGTCTCTTTGCCCTGTTGCAAAAAGAAAAGCAAATCACATTTTTTAACCCCTCTCCTTTTTACAAAATGTCTCATTCATTACATAATAAATAGTCTTATGTATCAAATATAATATACCACCTAACAATTCTTTTATCAAGATAAAGTCAACCCCTGCCTCATTATTTCTCATGAGACAAGGGTTTCTTTACTTTCATTATGCTACGGATGATTTTTCTTTTTCTTTCTCAGCAAGGATTGCTGCTGTAAGTTCTTTTCTGTTTGTCTTAAAGTGGAAGAATGGTCTTTCTGTAATCACACGTATTTCAACCGGATATTCATAATCTTCCAGAGCGTCTGCCAGACCTGCTTTCACCTCATCAAGAGTCTTTGTTCCATCAAGAATCACATAGAAGTAAGGAAGGAAGTATTCCTCATGCTCCTGATCCGGCACAAAGCAGAAGAATCCGTCTGCAACTCCCGGAACGCGTACAGCTTTTGTTTCCATTCGCATCATATATAGCTCCCCGCCGCCATAGCGTTTCGTTGTTCCACGGCCAAGAATATATACAATTCCATGTTCATTAATATATGCTTTATCTCCTGTATGAAGCCAGCATTTTCCATCCGGATGGTTAATCAGTGTACGCTCTGTCATCTCAGCTCCCATCCAACCACCATAATGAAGCATCATGGCAGGACCAGTCATGCACAATTCTCCAATTTCTCCATAGCTTAACTCTTCCAGATCATCCGAAAATACGCTCATAACTGTGGCAGGCATTGGCATACCTACACAGCCATCTACCAGCGGAAACATTGGATTTGGCAGTGTAAAGTTTGAACATCCTTCGCTCTGTCCATATCCTGCACTTAAGGTAGCTGTTACTTTATGTTTATGGAAGAAAGTTTCTACTTCCTGTGTCTTTCTCTCATTCATTGCTTCAGCTCCAGTACCCAGTGTTCTAAGATGGGACATGTCATAATCCTCTGGAATTCTGTCACTCTTCATGAGCATCTCACACAACATAGGAACTAATGCCCAGAAGTTTGGTTTCTGCTCCATAAATGCAATATCAATGTCTTCCAGAGGGCAAAACGGATCCAGCACTACATTCAATCCTGCTGACATCGGGAACAGTGTCATAGATACTGTAACTGCAATCAATGCCGGTGGCAGAATTGGAAGCCACCATTTTTCCTGTACATCTGATGGTGGAATAAAGATGGACATCTGGAATGCCACTGCCACCACATTTGCAGAGGAATGGATGACCAGTTTTGAAATTCCGGTAGATCCACTTGTATATGCTCCAAATACCGGTCTGTCTGGATTTCTTTCAGCCATATAATCTTCATGATAATCTTTTCCTAATTCAAGGAATTCTTTCCATGTAAGATTTCCTTCTGTTGTTTCTGTATTCTTTGAATATCTTGATGCAATTTCTTTCTCTGTATATTCCGGCATTGCATCTTTGTCTGCATAATCATATGGAGAAATCTTGATCATACGTGTCATCGGTGTTGTCGCACGGAATAGTTCTTCATCTTCTTTTGATGTATAATCCATTACAAATGCTGTATCTGCTTTTGATTTTCTGATTGCAAAGCAAAGCTCTTCCGGGATATCGTCACGACAGATAATAGCTGCCCCGATTCTCTCTGCTGCCATTAATAAAATATAATGTGCAGGAACACTCTGCAAGAATAGTGGAATTCTTCTTCCATCCCCATATCCCAGAACCTTCAATGATCTGGCTGCTTTGTCAACCTCTTCCCAAAGCGTCTTCCATGTAATTTTATTTCCATAATACTCAAATGCAATTCTATTTTCATCCTGGTTTTTAAATTTCAAGAATTCCTCGATTGTCATCTTCGGAACCTCTACGTTACGCAACTGCTCCGGATAGAACTGAAGCCATGGCTTGTCAACACTTGGTTTACCTGTTAAGTTCATTTTTGTATTTTCCATTTTTTTCTTTCTTCTCCCTGTAAAATAGATTCATTTTAAACTTGTGATATTGTAGCATGTAAAATATTTCCAAACAATAGATTCAATTGTTTCTGCATATTGTCTCATTTGAATCATTTTTTTCAAGATTTTGTCTTTGTTCAAGATTCTCGTTTCTTTTCTTGTTTTATCCGTTTAAATAAGCTAAACTTAATATATATAAGATAAAGGGGTATTAATTATGAAAGAGAAAAATCGTTTCAGTGTTCTTTTAGAACACCTGACATCTATGGCTAATCTTAAAAATTACACAATTGCCAAAGCTGTTCAATATGACGAATCCTATATCAGCAAGTGTATCAGCGGCAAACTTCTTCCCGCTGAGAAAAACCATGAGATTATTTTTCAGAATATCAGCGAGTGTATTGTGAATTCCTTGAATCCTGACACAATCTCTATGTTTCTTCAAGAATACCAGGTACGCAACCTTCAAGATCTGAAAATTGCTATTTACGATAACCTGGAGGCTGAATATACCTATGTAAAAGAGCTTCGTTCTTCTACCGGTTCTGAAGTTGCCTCAAAGATATCATACTATCCAGAACTTACTTTGGATCAGTTCATTTTTAAAATGAAACATCCGTCTCTCAGAAAAGTTCAGGCTTTAAATATTTATGCCATGGTGGATATTCTGAATGTAGATTTGAATTATCAGATGATGATTACCGAATTAAACGGTCTCCACAATGACCGCGGACTTGTCCTTCCAGGGGTACATTTTTCATTAATGATCGATCTTGACACACAAAACCTGAGCAGTACTTATATTGCAAGTTTTCTGACAAATGTACTGTCTAATCTTTCTAATATTGATTTTGACCTGTACTGTGGCTCACAGGCACAGAAAAAAATGGTATTTGCGATCAAAGATATTTATTCCGTTTCCGGAATGCTGGTAGATCAGAGTCACTGTCTTTCCGTTACTACAATTGAAGATTCGTCTCTGTCAACAGAGTTATATCACAAGATTCGCTTACTTTGTAGTAAAGAAGCTTTGTTGATTCGAAAAACGACAATTGAAAATATGATTCGTAATTATGAATACGAGCACTCACTCTTTGCCCAGAATCTTTCCAGTATTCTAGGACATTTTACAGAACATTTTCTTCCAGATGAGCTATATGAAAAGTTATTTAACAAGTACTGTTCTGTATTCACCAGTCTGAAACCAGAAACATTAAGACGGCTGCATTCTATTACAGTACAGCTTTTACGTTGCGCACACATCAAGGTCATGATATATACTTCTGCATTCAATGATTTTGCAGTAACTGGAGAACTGGATTTTTATGGATTTCGCATCCAGCTGACTCCAGAGCAGCGACTCCACTATATTAAGCATATTGATGAATTGCGCAAAAATAATGCCGGACTGGAACTGAAAATTCTTCCAAACGGTGTTTTATCGGATTATCAGCACATTCCGAGACCCACTTTGTTTCTTTCAGAAGACTTTACCTATCTGCGTTTTGAGAAGAATACACCAGAATACAATGTCTGTATTCCAAACAAAATCGTATTAAATAAAATTTTTAAGGATTTTTTCACAGAACTCTGGGATTCCGATACCTGTGTTTCACCAGATTCTCTGATTACTCATTCCATCATGTCTATGGAAATACTGCAGTCAGAAACAAGCAAAATTTAATATTCCTACATAAAAGAAGATACCACTCTGATTTTGAAGGATGCCTCGGCACCCCAGACTGATATCTTCTTTTTTATATTGAATATTTAATTACCATAAATCTGCAGATTACAAGATTATATATCCAACGCGATTTCTATCATATTATCAAATCCCAGTTGCCGCTCCCTGGCAGATAATTTTTCATCTTTGTATAAATGATCGGAAATTGTAAGCATGCAGAGTGCCTTTTTTCCTGCTCTTGCCGCATTCATATAAAGTGCTGCTGCTTCCATTTCCACTGCAAGTACTCCCATCTTGCGCCAGCGGTCATTGACTGTAGGATCATCATTATAAAATACATCGGAAGTAAGTACATTTCCGGCACGAACTGTCAGACCTTTCTCTCTCACCGTGTTCACGGCGCTTTCCAGTAATTCATAGTCTGCAATCGGTGCAAATGTTCCCGGAAGATTATACTGTGCGGCATAATTCGAATCTGTACAGGCACCTGCTGCAATGACCACATCACGAAGTTCCACATCATCCTGAAGGGCTCCTGCAGAGCCGATGCGGATAATTTCTTCTACTTCATATTCATGGTACAGTTCATAAGTATAGATTCCAACTGAAGGAACTCCCATACCGCCTCCCATAACAGAAATCTTCTCTCCTTTATAAGTTCCCGTGTATCCGAGCATATTTCTCACAGTATTAAAACATACCGCATCTTCCAAAAAATGTTCCGCAATATATTTTGCACGAAGCGGATCTCCCGGCATCAGAACTCGTTTTGCAATCTCTCCTTTTTCTGCTTCATTGTGTGGTGTTCCCATAGCATTTATCTCCTCTCTTTTCTGATCAGTATACGAAGTGCTTCTACTGCTGTACGAATCGGTGCCTCTGTATCATGCACGACTGGATTATCCAATCCTTTCTTTGCCCGCTCCTGGTTCGCCATTGTAAGAAGAACCGTTCCAATCCGTACTTTCCTGTAACTTGCCACAACGAATAATGCTGCTGATTCCATCTCTGAGGCCAGGCAGCCACACTGAACCCATGCATTCCATTTATTTAACAGTTCATATCCAACAGGCTTCGTCTGTGGTGCATGCTGTCCATAAAATGAATCTTTACATTCCACCACACCCACATGATAAGGAAATTTCAGATTTTCTGCTGCCTCTACAAGCGCATTCGTAATATGAAAATCCGATACTGCCGGGAACTCAACTGGTGCATATTCTTTACTTGTTCCTTCCATGCGGACTGCTCCTGTAGCAATGACAAGATCACCACTTTTCACCTCTAACTGCATACCTCCACTTGTTCCCACCCGGATAAATGTATCGGCTCCTACATTTGCCAGTTCTTCCAGTGCGATTGCCGCAGAAGGACCTCCGATCCCGGTCGACGTTACACTGACTTTCTCCCCTTCCAGATACCCGGTATAAGTTGTAAATTCACGACTGTCTGCTACAGGCAGAGCATCTTCAAAATGTTCTGCAATCTTCTGACAGCGCTTTGGATCTCCGGTCAGGATCACATATCTCCCAACATCCCCTTCTTCCAGTTGTACGTGATACTGTCTGTCTTTGTCTTCTGAATAATTAATCATATGACATACCTCCTTCGCATCATTACACATGAAACTTTTTATACATTTCTTCTTTAAATTCTTTTTTTCTAAATAGAAGTAGTCTTATAAAGAATAAAAAGCTTAAGCCCACACAGATAACTGCAAATGCACGGTACAAGATCACACCTGTCGCCATCAGAATCAGAGGCAGTACCATGCTGTAGACCGATGCCATTACATAATAAATCATATATTCTTTTGGCGGATGTGACTGGATCCTTGCAATCAACTCCATCAATATCTCCACGATCAGGCAGACTAGCGGCAATACCAGATCTACCGACCACCTGTGCCACCCTGTGAAAATATCCCACAAAATACTTCCTATGCTCACAATAAGCAACTGCCACATCGCATTCTTAAGCAAATTATAACGCTTCAGGTATCCGGTTGCAAATGCAAGCCACATACTAAATCCTCCTGCTACAGCAAATATCCACCAGTGTAAATCTGGTGTCAGGACCAGATTTAACATGATACACAGAACAACTGCTGCAATACAGCAGAAATTAAAAATCTGAAACACTTTCTTTCCTTCATAATTGGGTTTAGCCTCTTTTGGGTAATCTGGTTCTACTTTTTTTACAAAGATTCCCTGTTCCTTCAATATACGATAAAAATTACGCTGAATATTCGTGCTGTCGTATCTGGAAGTAAACGCAAATGACAATGTATCTCCAAAAGAGCATACACAAAGCTCTGTACGCATGGTGCTTGTGTAAACTCCGAAACGTTCAATATATTTTGCATATTCCGGAGGCATCTTCACCACACTCATATTGGACAATACTGCTGTCACTTCCCGCTCTGCAAGCTTCGCTCCCATCTTGATACAACGATTCTTCAGTTCCAGCGGCGCCCATTTTAAAATTTTATGTTTCTCATAGGCAATCAGATTGTTCATACGTTCCGCAATTTTTTCTTTTGACAGATTTTCTTCAAAATACTGCTTTGTTGCTTCCAGCACATCATCAAAAGAATCTTTGCCTTCCCCGAAACGATATCCCGGTTCAATATAACTAAAAAAATTCAGCATAGAATCAGATGGAAAAATTTTTCTCAAATTCACTGGAACCATTAAAATTACAGGCTTCTTTTCCTGAATCTTACTTTGTTCTTCATGAATCGCACAGATCATCGCTGCCGTCAAAAATACAGACATGGATACGCCATGTTTTCTTGATACTTCCAGAAGTTCTTTTACTGAGGCAGTCGTCTCGCCAATCTGAAGTTCTTCATATTCCTTACTCTCCCGGCGAATCTGATATGCATGATTCTTTTTCTTTCTCGTGCCACGCTCATCTGGATTGTAGTAACGGCCAAAACCATCCTCCTCCTGATCTTTTACTGTCAGATCTTGCTCCGTAAGGATCACATTTTCCAGACCATCCTTTTCATGCATCAGATAAAGATAGTTCTTCACAAGCTCACGCAAAAATTCAGTTGCTCCCGTCCCATCTGTCAGTGCATGAAACACTTCAAAATTAATCCGGTTCTTATAATAGGTGACTTCAAATAATAATTCTTTTTTATCTCTTATATAAAGATGGCTGCACGGTTCCTTGTACTCTTCCCTTACGACCGGCCGCAGATCACTTTTCTCAAGATAATGCCAGAAAAGTCCTTTTCGCATGACTGACAGAAAGACCGGATACTTCTGGATTGTCTGATCCAATGCCATCTTAAGAACACTTCCGTCAATCTTTTCTTTTAATACGCAGTAAAAGCGAAATACCCTTGTATCCTTCGGGCTGCTGGCAGCGGAAAACATTTTTGCTGCATTGTCCAGATTCCGCCAATACGCTCTTCTTTGCTGGAACACTTTTATTCCCTCCTACTTAAGAACTGATTGATCAGTTCAAAACTTTCCTGCACATGGAAATACCGGATTCCAAGCGCAAAATATCCGTGAAGCGCATCTTTGATTCGATGAACCTCCACGTAATTACCGGCTTCCTTTAGCCGTTTTCCATATTCTTCCCCTTCATCTCGAAGTGGATCGAACTCTGCTGTCAGAATTAATGTATCCGGTTGATTTCTGTAATCTGTCTCCATCAGTGGTGCAAAATATTTATTCTTCTTATCTTCTTCTCTGGACGCATAAAAATCAATATAATCACGCATCTTTCCCGCTGTCAGAAGATAATCACTTCCACAGTCTTTTACAGACTGGAACCTGGAAGTATCACTGTAGTCATTATTCACTGCAGGATAGATCAAAATCTGTCTTTGGGGCTTAAAAATCCCATCATCTCTTGCTTTCAGCGAAACTGCTGCCGCAAGATTTCCGCCAGCACTGTCACCGATCAATGTAATGCGTTGAGGATTCACATTTAAAATAAACCGATTTGTATAAATGGCTTTGGCCACTGCATAACAGTCCATAAAACCTGTTGGAAATGGATGTTCCGGCGCCAGTCTGTATTCTACCGACACCACAATATGTTCTGTCGCGGATGCCAGTCTTGCACAGATTCTTTCATAATTATCAATACAATCCGTTACCCAGCCGCCACCGTGGAAGAACAAAAAGACCGGAAGATCTTCCGTCACCTTTTCTCTCGGCAGATAAATACGCACCGGCACTTCATAATCTCCGTTATATATCTTGTAATCGATTGTTTTGTGAAAGATTTTCATTGGGTCTATCGCTTTGAGGCTGGCAAGATGTCTGGCTGCCTCCACCTCAATCCCGTCAAACGACAGTGCCTTTAAAATCTTCTTCATAGAATGATTGATTGCCATATAGAAAAAGAAGAACCCCGGTCCCGGGATTCTTCTTCACTCCTCATCTTCCTATTCAGCAGATGCTTTCTCAACCTGTGCGATTGCTGCTTTCTGCATCGGGATTCTACAGTTCTTATTATTACCAAACTCTACGATAAGATCATCATCTGTAATGTCAATGATCACTCCGTAGAAACCGCTTGTTGTAAGTACGGTATCACCGACTTCCATCTCTGCGATCATCTCCTGAATTCTCTTCTGCTCTTTTTTCTGCGGGCGCATGAATAACATATAAAATCCACCGAATATTACTACATATACTAAAATCAGTACTACCCAGTTTGTTCCTGCACTCTGTGCTGCCAATGCGTACATAATATTTCCTCCTAAATTTCATTAAACACTGTTTCTACTATACAGGAATTTAACCTTTTCATCAAGATGTTTTCATCATTTCTACGTAATTTTATAAATATTTTCTATTTTCATGATCATCACCTGAAAATCCTGCCCGTTCCTGTACCAATTCAAGAATGCCTCGGCATTCTTGCTACGATTTTTCTAATCTGCCTGCAATCTACTCGCCCTCTGCCATCCTGCGAAGCTTCTCTTCTTTATATTCTTTGTATCTTCCTGCCTCAATTGCCTCACGGATTTCTTCCATCATCTTATTATAAAAATATAGATTATGAAGTACACAAAATCTCATGCCGAGCATCTCCTTTGCTTTCAGAAGATGTCTCACATAAGCTCTGGAATACGTTCTGCATACCGGGCAGTTACAACCTTCCTCAATTGGTCTTGTATCTAACTCATACTTGGCATTGAACAGATTCATCTTTCCATGATTCGTATACACATGTCCATGGCGTCCGTTTCTGCTTGGATATACACAGTCAAAGAAGTCAACACCACGTTCTACAGCTTCCAGAATATTCGCCGGTGTTCCGACTCCCATCAGATATGTCGGTTTATTCTGTGGCAGATGCGGCACAACTGCATCTAAAATCCGGTACATCTCCTCATGACTCTCTCCAACAGCAAGTCCGCCGACTGCGTAGCCATCCAGATTCAGTTCTGAAATCTCCTGTGCATGGCGCACACGGATATCCTCATACACGCCACCCTGATTGATGCCGAATAACATCTGATGCTTGTTAATTGTATCTGGAAGACTGTTCAGCCTGTCCATCTCTGCTTTACATCTCTTAAGCCATCTGGTCGTACGGTTCACAGAATTTTCCATATAATCCCGGTCTGCAACACTGGACGGACACTCGTCAAATGCCATCGCAATGGTGGAGGCCAGATTGGACTGGATCTGCATACTCTGCTCCGGTCCCATAAAAATCTTTCTTCCATCGATATGAGAGTTAAAGTATACTCCCTCTTCTTTTATTCTTCTGAGCCCTGCCAGCGAAAACACCTGAAATCCACCGGAATCAGTAAGAATCGGCTTGTCCCACACCATAAACTTATGAAGACCGCCAAGTTTCTTTACGACCTCATCTCCCGGTCTTACATGAAGATGATATGTGTTGGATAATTCAACCTGTGTCCCAATCTCCTGCAGATCTGTTGTTGACACCGCGCCCTTGATTGCCGCAATAGTTCCTACATTCATAAATACAGGGGTCTCAATGACCCCATGTACTGTATGTAATCTTCCTCTTTTGGCAAGACCATCTGTCTTTAATAATTCATACATGATCTTTCCCTCTCTTTTTCTTTTTTAATAATGACATACTACCGGGCATCCATCCGGAATCAAGTCATAAAGTGCCGCCGCTTTATCTTTCGGCATATTAACACAGCCATGTGAACCATGACTTAAATATCTGTTGCCTCCAAATGAAGACTGCCATGTTGCATCGTGGAATCCGATACCTCCATTAAATGGCATCCAGTAAGCAACCGGTGTCTCGTACTCGTAAGTTCCATCCGGTTTCTTTGTTCCGCGAAGTGTCTTATTTCTTGACTTGTATGTCAAAGAATAGGTTCCCTGCGGTGTCGCATTTCCCTTGTTCGGATTACCTGTTACAATATCTGTCTCCAGCGCAATCTGTCCGTCTTTAATAAACCACATATGCTGCGTGGTAAGATTGACTTCTGCATATGTATTTCCCATATCCATTGCAGTATGGTTGGCTGCACGACTGGAATATTCCGGCTCTCTTGTTACAGTCTCAGCATTCTGGATATTGGCAATCAATGCATCATACTCTGCATCCTGATCGATTTTCCAGCCATAACCGCCACCTTCAACCGTAACAGTATTGCCTGTTGCAGTTGTAAACTGACGCGGTTTTCCTTTTGTATTATATTTTGTTGCAAGAGCAGCAATATACTCTTTTACTGCTTCCTGGTTAAATGTAACGTTCATATCTGCATCCACAATCACCCACTGTGAAATGACAGATGCATCTACCACTTCTGTATTCGGATTAAAATCATATGTAATATTCGCTCCAAGATAGCTGTTCATGGCATCCTTTGCTGCCACTACTTCCTGGGAATCTGATAAAAATCTCGGTTTGATATAGCAGTTCGTATCTGTCAGATTCAAAGTATCCTGGAATCCTTCTATCGACTCTCTGATATCTTTATTAAATGTCTCTGTATCAATCTGCGTACCAATGACCTCTGGCACGATCACAAACTCTGTATTCTGGAATTCCGGATGTGCATCTACAGAAGCCACCTGATTCTCTTCTTTCAGGCAATTCAAACTCTCAATGCGCCTTGCAAGTGCATTCTCATCATACTTCACACCAATCTTTGCCTCAATCACCGGCTTCTCCCACAGAGATGTAATCCAAAGAAACTTGTTCTGCTTCTTTGCAAGCTCTGTAACTTCATCTCCCGGCACATATTCCAAAGAAATCTCGCTTCCAGTAATCTGTTCACTGCCGCCGTCAGATTCCTGAAGTGTCAAAGTATAATCCGCAACCTGTTGTTCCATATATTTTTCCACCTGTTCAACACTCTTCAATGCAAAATTATTGCCATTGATCGTTGTGTTGAACATAAAATGACTGTCAAAGTAAAACGCCATGCCAACATAGGCAACTACCAGAACTGCTAAGATCACACCAAACGTGATACCTACCTTCTTGCCAATGCCGCCTCTCTTTGGTTTCTCATCTTCATCTTCGTCCAGAGATACAAAGTCTGTCTCGAAATCTTCATCGTCATTATAATCTACGTCAAACTCATCTCTGCCTTCTTCTACTACTTCTTCGTACTCGTTTTTCTTCTTTTTTCTAAACATGTTCGTCAAACTCCCCTTTTCTAGTTCACACGCTATCATTATAATATGCACTTTTCTAAAAGTACAGAGCTAATTCACGAAAATTTCTTGAAGAATTTATTAAGATTGTTTTATAATAAAAAGAAATCTATAATAAAACCTATGACATCAAAGGAGAAATTGACATTATGGCTGGATCAACTTATGGAACATTGTTCCGTATCACCACATGGGGAGAATCTCACGGACCTGCAATCGGTGTTGTAATCGACGGGTGTCCTTCGGGACTTTCCTTAAGTGAAGAAGATATTCAAAAACAGCTCGACCGAAGAAAACCTGGTCAGAGTAAATTTACAACAAAGAGAAATGAAAGCGATACTGCCCAGATTCTCTCCGGTGTTTTCGAGGGTAAGACAACCGGCACACCAATCTCTGTCATTGTCTACAATCAGGACCAGCGTTCCAGAGATTACGGCAAGATTAAAGACTGTTACCGTCCCGGACATGCTGATTATACATTTGATGCAAAATACGGCATCCGTGATTACCGCGGCGGCGGACGTTCTTCTGCCCGTGAAACAATTGGCCGGGTCGCAGCCGGTGCAATTGCAAAAAAAATCCTGGAACAATTAGGAATCGACCTGATTGCCTTTACCCGTTCTATTGGAGATATCTGTATTCCTGAAACGGAATATCGTTATGAAGATATTGCCGAAAATATGTTATATATGCCAAATAATGCTTATGCAAAAAAAGCTTCCGATTATCTGGAATCCTGCATGAAAAATCAGGATTCTTCCGGTGGAATTGTTGAATGCCGCGTAAAAG
>OKRX01000546.1_pt1 | contig 29584 bp, 39 predicted proteins | sample 1601241 | NCBI WGS metagenome assembly OKRX01 (sample SAMEA3541500, study PRJEB24748) | human gut metagenome | biome: human gut; feature: human-associated habitat; material: faeces | place: China | collected 2012
GAGCCGTTCTGGTAGGCGGCCACCGTGAACCACCCATCACGGACTCTCTCCCGATATACCCAGTCTGAGCCGGTACAAACTGCCATCTGCCCCTTCTTGTCCATCACCCGGTAAAGGATAGTCGGGTGCTCCTTGCTCAGCTTCAGGGCCTCTGCTTTGGCCATCTCAAGGCTTTTCTTCACCTTCATCATCAGTCCTCCCCATAGATGATGCGGTGGCCGTTGTACTTGAAGTTTTCCGCATCATTGGCGGCCGCTTCGATCCATCCGGCATAGTCTCTGGCCTGATCTGCCGGAACGCTTCCGATTGCGGACCAGTTGACCAGTAGCCGGACGGTTTTGCTCTTCCGGTCTCTCTCGGAGTAGAAGGCGATGAAGTGCGGCCCATACTTCTCGTCCAGTTCGGCAAGGGCTTCGCAGTAGTCCTTGTACTTGACCGTCTTTTCGGCGGCGTCCTCTTCCTTCTTCTGCCATTTCGTGCCATCGAACACCTGCCCGGTGAAGCGGGTGACGATCTTCTCCATCTCGGCGTCCTCTTCACGGATCTTCTCGTTGATGGCCACCCGGACCAAGTTGTTCTCGACGGACTCCATGGCCGCGCAGGCTTCCAGCACCTGGGCCAGGATGTTCGGGACCAAGATCCGGTCATCATTGTGCTGCTTGAACTCTTCGGCGAAGGGCTCATATTTGCTCTTCAGCAACCGGGCTTTCAGCTTATAGGGATTGTTCATCGTGCTTCCTCCTCAGCGAGATCCGTTGATTTGCCAGCTATCCGTCTGGTTTCTTCTGAATAGCCATCTGGTTATCTTGTGATTATATTGTACCATTTTACCTACCTATGTCAAGTGTTACCGTATAATTTTTCAAAGAAAATTACCTATAATATTTGTATTCAACTATTCATCGCAAGAATGTACGGATAAATCGCCATAACGCTCTTGGCCGCTCTCTGAGCCCGTTTTCCCCCTGGGGGTGTTGTTATATTGGCTTGGTCTCAATCGTGTCTTCCTGGTCCTTTTCTCTAATCCTGGGGCATTTGGCGCATGGCCCGGATAACAAGAAAAGCCCTCCCCGGCACAAGGCCAGAGAGGGCGGGAGCGTCTTATCAAATTGTCTTCAGGGTTTCGAGCTCGTGCTTCGTGTCCTCGGTTTCCTCGGCGTCGTCCCACTCAAACCCCTCGAGGGCGTGTATGGCGAACGCCCTGTACAGATTGGAGTCGTCCTTGATGCTCAGAAACAGCGCCGCTCTGTTCACAGCCATCTTGCACATATCCTTCATGTCCGCCTGCGAGATGTTGTACTTGACGTGGGCATCCTCGATGACCTCCCGGAACAGGTAGCTCGCCAAAGCCTTCGCGTAGGTGTCATTCATGCCAAAGGCGGTATTCAACATCGCCTGCTCAAACGATCCCATATCTCTCTATACCTCCGGTATCAGTTTGCTCTATTCTACCAGCGGTTAGACCGACGATCAATACCCCAGGAAAAATCATAATGATTATGTTTTCGCCCGTGTCCGCGGATTTTCCGCAGAGTTTCCCGCGGACTCCTGCCACGACGAACCCCCAGGGAGGTAGCCGCTCCCTGGGGGTCTGTCTAATCGTTGGCATTATCGGCCTCTTTATTGTGACCAATAGGAAGAAATAACCGCCCCTTCACTGTCCCCACAGTCAGCAGTTATTTCTTTTAACTGATCGGGGCCATCCATCTACCGACGACGCCCTTTTCAATATCCAGTATAGCCTCCATGCTGAACATAGTCAAGATCCATCATTCTGCGTACTCAACACCACAGTCACAGCCAATGAGCTGCCCACCGCACACGGGGCATTGCTCCACATCGCAGTTAGCGTGATGATAGTGCCCGACCTTTGCTCCGCAATCGTGGCAACGTTCACCGGGCCACGGGAAATCTTCATCCCCGTACTTAATCCGCTTGTATCGTTTTCCGCCTGCGATGACTTCGCTACAGGTACAACCATCCGCAATGAGCATCCTCCGGCCGCACAGCTCGCATTGGGCCCCTCCGGCGGCTATCAGTTCATCAATTTTCTTTTGATCGTATTCCATGCAATGCCTCCTCTTCTGTAATTTCTTACCATCATTATGCCACATTACACCGCGAAGTCAATAAAAAATGCCCCCACCTCAGCCAGATGGCTGGGATGGGGGCACTCATCTATACCGTCATTCAGTTTTCCGAGGTCGAGTGAGGGGGCACTGGCCTCCTGGATGACGGGCGTATCGGGCGGAGGTCGGACCCGTTTACGCTTGGTTCAGGATGGCCACCACGATCGCCTCAGCGATCTCTTTCTTTGTGGACAGGCCATCGGTGGCAACGCCGTACTCGTCGGCTTTCGTTTTCAGGTCATCCAGACTCATGCCAAGAAGCTCGGAAATGAGCTGCGCATATCTTTCGCTGGTCTCAGCATCGCTCTTCGCGTCTGTTTCCGTTCCGGTCACATTCAGGACAGCGGTAGGGGTTCCCTTCTGGGTCTTAACCTCGGCCTCAATCCGTACAGTCAAGTAGTCCTGGAGATCTCCGTAAATTTCCTCCAGGGCACTCTTCGCAACCTCGGACAACAGCGCCATCGTTTTATCCAGCGACTTCTTCAAGGCTTCCTTCTGGGCTTCAGCGTCAAAAACGCCATTCTTCTTCATCGAGTCCACGAAGGTCTGCGTGGTGTAGGTGACCGCCTTGGACACGGCGTCATCCACCTGAGCAATCAAAGCCTTCAGCTCAATGCTGTCGGTTTCGGCCGCAATCTGGTCGCTCTTCCGATTCAGGAACTGAATCAGAAATGCTCCGCAGACCGGGATGGCGGCGGTAATAACCGCTTGAAGCAGTTGCGTGAGAAAATCAGACATAATGCACCTCTCTTTTCAAAATCAGCGGTCGTCATGCTTGTCACACGGAAACGGGCAGGACGGGCACTGCGTCTCGTCGCAACGCCCGTCCCCATCCCACTTTGTCAGGCAGACGATCCAGTAAACAACAAAGGCCAGCGCCGCAACTGCGGCCGCCAGCCCCGCTATGCCACTTATCAGACCATCCATGGTCAGCTCGGGATCTTCAGCTTCTGGCCTACCACAATGGTCGTCGAGGTCAGGCCGTTCAGCTTCGAGATTTCCTGCCACCGGGCACCGTTCCCCAGCTTCTTCTGGGCAATGCCCCAGAGCGTGTCTCCCTTGACCACGGTGTAGACTTCCTCCCCGCCGCTGGTGGAGATGTCTTCGGCATCGACCCAGCCGTACACGGTAGATCCGCCGCCCGCCTCCTTGATGAGGTGGTACGGATGCTTGGAGCCGGCGGCAATTCTGGTGATCTTGGCCGTTCCAGGCTTGCACTTGACGCCGGTGGCGGCGTTGGCGTTCGTGTAATGGGTATCGCCGGTGAACTCCACGATGTCGCCCACCTTCAGGCTGCCGGTGGTCCCGGTGCCGGTGCTGGGCTTTGTGCCGCTTCCGCTTCCGGTGGATGGGGTGCTGATGCTCTCACCGGTGTAGGTCACATAGGGTAGCTTGCCGTGCTTAGTCCAGGTCCGGGTGTTGTAGCCAGACTTGGCGCCGATGTTCCCCACGGCGGTCACCTGCACCTGGTTCTTCCAAGCCGGAGTACACTCAACGGCGAGGCCATTGCCGATGTAGACGCCGATGTGGCCCTTCACCCACAGGGCTTCACCCACCTCCATGTTGGCCCAGCCCGCGGTTGACACGTTCTTGCACTTGGTAATCATCGTGTCGGCCCCGATGTCCGGGACTCCGTTGACGGCGTAGCTGGCGCCGCCGTAGGTCTTGGACTTGTCGCCGCACCAGCCCCACAACAGGCCCTTGATGAGGCACACACAATCAAAGCCGAAAGTGTCGGCGCTGGCGGCGTTAATCATCTTCGTCCGGGCAGCCTGCTTGTTGTAGCTGTGGTTCTGGGTGTACCGCTTCTTGTTGGCCGCTGTCATGGGGGCGCCGAAGCAGCCCATCACGTACAGCGTCTTGTAGTTCTGGGCCACATCCAAACACCGCTCCGCGAGCTGAGCGGCGGTCGTAATCTTGGTTGCCACTGTCGTTTCCTCCTTCTCAGCGGTGGCCGCTGCATATTTGTCGTAGTAGGTCTGGCCATACCCTGCCCGCTTCGTCTGCACCGCCGCGCTCTGGTCCGCCGGTCGCTCAAACTGAAGCAAGACGGCATTGGAGGCGGCCTTTACGGTAGTGGCAGACTTCAGCGTGGTCAGAACGGCCTTGTAGCTGCCGGACAGCTCCTTCATCAGGTAGCCGAGCTGGGTCTCCAGGTCGCCGATAGACTTCCCAGCAGCGTTGGCATAGTCCAGGAGCCCCTGCTTCCGGCTCCAGTAGGTCCACTGGGCCAGACCATACCCGGCGCTGTCCTTCACAAAGTTGGAATAAGCTCCGCTATCCACCGCCTCCGTGTAGGTGGCGTCGGTGTAGCCGAGCTTCTTCTCATAACTGTTTTGCAGGTTGGTCGGGATCAGGCCGGACTCGGCGTACAGGTTGCCCATGAGGCCGGCCGCACCGCAGTCAGTCATTCCTTGGGCTTTCAGGTAGTTCCAGATCTTCTCTTCGTTGTTCTTCCCGGTAAGCGCCATGCTCTCACTCCTTCGGCGTTCCCATAGCGGTCGGGTCAACAGCCGGCATTTGCGCCGCCATGTTGGCCTCCCGCATATCTTCCTTCTGCCACTTCCGATCCCGGTACTTTTCTTTGTTGGTCTTGATCCAGCCCATAAAGCCGCACTCTCCGGTGACGGCCACGAAAACGCACTGAATCAGCGTGTCCGGGACCATTCCGTACTGCTTGAACAGCTCGATCATTTCCAGGGTGAAAGCAACCAGTGCAACAGCGAGCACCACGAGTATGATGTTCATAACGCCGATACGGCTCAGTATGGACTTCTTCCCGGTCTTCTGCTGTGTGGCAGATGCGGCCGGTGATGGCCGCGCTTTCTCCGCTTCTGCCTCTGTGCTTGCGGTTGTGGCCTTGCTTCTGCTCCGGCGCCGCTTTTTCTTCTTCCTCGCCGAAACGATGGTTGCCACGGCGTAAAGCCCTACAGCTCCGATGACAACGCAGGCCGCCGCTATGACAGCGACAGACTCCAGCGGTACGGTCATTACCCCTCACCCCCGTCTGTAATCACCGGGGCAAGCTGGCCGGGATGGTGCGGGTCCTCGTTGCTTCTGGAAAGCTCATCCATCTCGACGATCTTCAGGAGGTTCATTGCCGGCTGAACGACTGTGTGGATATACCCATCTCCATCGGCGGCCTCATAGTCACCAAACAGCTCCCAGAACGCCTCGGCCTCCATGCGGTTCCAGACCTGCTTCGGGTTCCTCCGCTTGTCGGTGTAGTACCGATAACTCTGGAGGAGCCGGTCCCGGAGCTCATTGCGCTTCTGCCGCTTCTGGATCTCCTCCATGGCCTTCAGCCGAGCCGTGTTCTCGTCCTGGCTCTGCTTCAGCTCTCCGATTTTGCTTTCCAGCTCCTGCTGTATCTTGATGCTCTGCTCCCGATATTTCGGGTACTGGCTTACGGCGTCGAGCGCCGTTTTCAACTGTTCGTCCTTCAGCTTGGCTGCTTCGTACCGCTGGGTCAGATAGTCCTTGGCCTTCTTGTAAAGATAGGCAAGGAAAGCTACAGCCAGCAGGAACTCAATGACGTTCAGCACCGTAATGCCGCCGAACAGCTCCTTAAACTCTTCCAGTCCAGTCAATGTCTTGCCCTCCCATTTCCTCAAATTTTCAGAATAGCGTGTAGGTAGGTCGATCTTCTCCAAACAGCCAGTACCGGAGCCAGTCGTCCAGCACCACGGCAACGATGGAAAGGGCCACCCACAGCAGGGTAAACGGTAGGCAGATCTGGCCCAAAAGATTGAACGGCATATTGGAATAGTCCCAAATCCCCAGGCCGAGCCAGAGGTTCAGGATAATGCCGGACACCAGCTCCAGGACGGTCACGATGCCTGAGCCTATTGCTCCTTGGAGGATGAGCGGCATATTCCACGGGATGAACTCGTTGATGTCCCCGATGAGAACGAAGCAGACCCCGCCAAGCACGGCCATCGTCCAGTGACTGTGGCCGCGCCAAGCCATCTCAATGAGAAAGTACACGCAGCCCCCGCACAAGGCGAGGACTGCGTGTTTCAGGATCGCTTTCAATTTCTCTTTCATCGCGGATTATTCCCCCAGTGCCTGCGTCAGCTTCCCGATGAGGCTCTGGATCTCCTCCTGGGCGGATGCCAGAATTGCGTTCATCTCCGCCAGCAGGTCATCCGGGAGGGTGCTCCCATAGACGATGCCGGCCAGTACGTCCTTGCTGGTCTCCCGGTTAATCCAGATCTTCAGGAAGTTGCAGTAGGTGGTCTGCGTGGTCACATGGGTCTTGTAGGCCACGTACAGGGTCACGATGTCGGCGGCGGAGAACATCTTGCACTGGGCACCATCCGAGTGGTACGGGTACTGCGTGGCGCCCAGGGTGACTGCCGTAAACATGGAGTCGATATTCGTCTGGTCGTTGGGTTCCAGGCTGAAATGCTCCGTCCCGGTAGTCAGCTCCACGTCAATGCCGTTGTAAATCGTGCTCTGGCAGGTGTCGTTCGCCATCTGCACCTTCTTCTCCGCCAGCGTCAGCAGATCGCTCTTCTTCCATTTCAGTGCCATGGTCTATCCCTCCTTACTGGAACGCGCCGGAAACGCCGGTGATATACCCGCCGGTGTTGGAGGCACCCCGGTCCACGGTGATGCGGAAGTTGAACGCGGCCCCGTTGGTGTTCTCGTGGTTCTCGAACACGATGTTCGTGCCGTTCTTTACCTCCGTGGTGACATCCTGCCACACCGGGTTGCTGTCGTTGGCATTGTTGGTGACCTCGACCGTGTAGTCGGCGTCTGCCGGGATGTCTCCCGTCACCGTCAGGATCGCCACCGTAATGTCGCCTTCCACGGCCAGCGGCTCATCCAGCGTGATCGACGCTCCGGTCACCGCCTTCGTGAACGTGGCGGTGAAAGTCGCCTTCTCCTTGCCATCGCTCACCTCAATGGTGATCGTGTGGCTACCGTTCAGGATTTTCTGGAACTCCGCCGCCGTGCTGGCGCACTCGAACGTGAGCTGGGTGCCGCTGGTGACGTTGCTCCGGGTCTTCTTCGTCACTCCATCCAGCTTCTCCGTCACCGTCAGCTTGTCCCCGTCGGCGTCGCTGGGCGTATACTGGAAATTGAACGCCGCCGCCTTACTGCCGAGGTTCACCCCACTGTTGCCGCTCGGACTGCTGATAGTCGGAGCCGTGTTCGTCTGAACCGACCCGTCGTCAGAGACCGAGAGAGAAGAGGGAAGTACCAAAGCGGGGCGGATGCCATACGAGTTGGAGCAGCCGCTGCGGCTCCAGACGCCATTGAGGTTCACGTACAACGCGCTCGCCGAACCGTAGCCGGAGTTGCAATACGGAGAGCGGAGCCACCAGTAGGTGGCAGACCCGTTGAGCTTCGCAACTCTCTTGTTGTCGGCGCCATTCTGAGCGGTGCCTGAGAAATAGGACAGGCAGGCACCTTCGTTGGTGGGTTCGTATCCATGGACGAGGTTGACCTCAGTGGAGCTGAGCAGGAAGATCTTCGTGGAAAGTCCGCTGGAACCGCTGGTCACGGTCTTTCCGTAACCGGCTCCCTTTCTGTAAGGGATTTTCACCTGCTTGATGGCATCCCGGATATTGGACTCAAACAGGTTCAGGAAGGTCGTATTCAGGTAGTTGTCGATGGTGCTGTTCTCGTAGTCGTTGTTGTTGGAGCTGTGCCACTGTCTGCTTTCATAGCAGTCCTGCATCAGAAGCCACGTTCCATCACAGCTCGCGTCGTACATGGAGCCGGGCTTCCCCTGGTGGACAACGATGAAATTTTTCGCAGTACCATTGACCTTCAGCTTCACGGTACTGCCGACTGCCTTGGAGCTCAAAGCAACCGTTGCCATAGTGAGTTTCCTCCTTTGAAAGTTGTAGGTTTTTACTCCCATGGGGCAATGTCATCAGGTCTTTGGGCAGAAAAAGAGGCAACGGAGTCTTCCGTCGCCTTGTGCGTTTTCCTGTAAAGTTCTTGCGCTTTCCGGACTTTGCGAAGCGTCCTGACAGCGTCCGGCCCATTGATTTTCCGGCGGGGCCTTATAGTCTCGCCGACAATCTCGCTGACCTGCTTGGCATATTTGGCCCGGAGGGAATAGGTGTCGCCGTGTGCCGCATGGGCGTCCCATGCGACGAATTTCTCGATGATCTTCTCCTTGGTGATGGTTCCGGCGGCATAATCCTCCCGCCAGTGCCGGATCTTCGACCGGATGCGTTTGATGCTGTCCCGGCGGAGCTTCTGCACCACGCCGCCCTCTTCCGTGAGGTAGGTGTGGAACCCCAAGAAGTCGATCCCGTTCTTGAGCGGGAAAATTCCCGTCTTCTGGTTAAGCTCAAGCTCGACCCCGTCCATGTACTCCCGGATGATGGCCAGCATCTCCTGGGCTTCCTTCTTCGTCCTGAAAATCAGGTAGAAGTCGTCCATATAGCGCCCATAGTACCGAATATGGTACTTTTCCTTGATGAGATGGTCGAACTCATCGAGGAACATCAGGGCAAGGAGCTGGCTTGTCTGGTATCCAAGGGGCAGACCGGGCGTCGTGTCGATGTAGGTACATAGCAGCTCGTAGATCTGGATGTCCACACCGCGCTTCTTGACCAGCTCCAGGAGTTTCACCTTGAGCTTGTCGTGGTCAATAGAGGCGAAGAAGTGCCTCACGTCGGCCTTCAGTACCCACCCTTCGGTGGTTCCGTTCTTGCGGTAGTATTCAAGCATGAACTGCTTGAGCCGCAGCAGGCCGTCATGAGTTCCCTTCCCTTTCTGGCTGGCGCAGTTATCACGGATGAAGCTCTTGGTGATGGCCTCATACATGATGTTGTCCGTCACTGCATGGAGTACGACCTTGTCGACAAAGGCCGGAGCTTGCACGAGCCTTTTCTTCGGCTCGTAGACAAAGAACACCTCGAACTTGCTGGGCTTATAGGTCTTGGTGTTCAGGATGTGGGATAGCTTCTCTGTGCAGGCGAGCGCGTTGGCCTCGTACTGGGCTGTCGGCGTTTTCTGCCGCTTCCGCTGTCTGGCCTGCAAGTACGCTTCGTACAGTACCTCGAAGGTACACATCTCTTGGTAAGTCATGAACCACGCTTCTTTGCTTCCACCAGCCGGGGTTCAGAGGAGGCTCCCGGCCGGTCCTTCTTCCTAACGCCGGGTAGTCCTCCTCCCAGTAGCCCGCTGCACCCCATGCTGGGGTGGCGGGCCTCGGCGTGATGTGTTTATCGTCAGCCCATGCACAGGCTTCCGACAGGATATGACTCCCTTTGATGATGGCTGTACTGCTTTCAGCCCCTTTGCGGGGCCTACACGTCTCACATATCCATCAAAGCGGGGCGGATGCCATACGAGTTGGAGCAGTTGTTGTTGTTCCAGTTGCCATTGTTGTTCACGTTCAACGCGTTCGTCGAACCGTTGTTGGAGTTGCAATACGGAGAGCGGAGCCACCAGTTGGTGGCCGAAACGAGTCATACCCTAATACAAGGCGGGTGCCCCCGCCGAGTACCCTTACTTTCGGCCCAGGACCTCTCTCACGGCGGCCTTAGTCAGATCATACTGGTGCCGGTCCGCCTCGGCCTGGGCCTCTGCTTTGATTTTCCGGGCACGTCCGCCATCGTTCTTTTTCCACGACGCGCTCATATACTTGACATCCGTGACCTTCTTGGTCCAGATGCCACCCTTCTTCACGCTGATAATGTGCTCATCCACGCAGATCTGGATATACTCCAGCAAGAGCGAGCACCCGGAGAGGATGTCGTCGATCTTAGCGAGTCGCTCATCAAACTCGGTGACGAAGTGCTTATCATTGGCGGCGTGGACATCGCGGACGATACCCTTTGCGATCTCGCGCATGTCCTCGCCATACAGCTTGAACATGCTTCTGGTGAAGCCCTCCCTGTCCTTCGTGTCGAGCGTGTGGATGAGCTGGTAGCAGACGGACTTCACCTCGCGGATGTCATCGAGCTCGGCAACTTTCTTGATGATTGCTCGGACATCCTTCCTGCTGACATCGTCGGAAATCACCCTTGTCGCCTGGTTCGTGTACCGCAAGAGCTCTCTTGCTTTATTGCCAAGCAGGTATTCCTTCTCAGCCATTTTGTCTACACCCTCTTTCCGGGCAACGCCCATTTAACACTTCAGACAGATCCTCAGCCTGCCCGCAGAAAATGCAGTGGTCGCCCATGATGACCAGCCGCCCATCATTCCCTGAGTGGGTGGTGCCGCAGATCACAAGGTTCCCGCTGCTTCCAAAGCCGCAAGGCGGCTTCAGCTCGGCGAACAGGTTCCCGATGATGCAGGATAGCTCGTCAGCGGGGCGGGAAAACACGACTTCCTCCATCATCAGAACTCAATGCGAGCCTGAGCGGTGTTCCACACACCGGTCACGATCACGTCATTCAGGGTCGAAAACGTCACCGTGAACGGGTTCTCCGTTACGCTGGTTCCGAACTTCAGCTCGATAGCCTCCACGGTCGCTTCGAGGGTAGCCACGATGCCACGAATATCGGAGTGTGCCGTGGCGCTCTCGTTGTGGGCATCCACGGCGTCGCTGATTTTGGTGTCCGTCTGGGCCTTGGTGTATGCGTCAACCTCTGGCCGCTGGGACTCCGTCAGCTTCCCATTGCCATCCAGGGTGGCCAGACCGCCGGCAACGCCGACCTGCTCATTGGTCAGGTAGTTGTTGTTCTCAGCCTGGGCCTGCCCGACGTTTACAATTCCGAGTGCCATACTCGCTTCTCACTCCTTTCCCTGGTCAAGCCAGTATTCTGCTGAAATAGCCGTGCTGGGGGCGCTTCCGGCCCTGATGCGGATAGCTCCGGTCACAGTTTCACAGCTCGGACACATGGCACAAGCGATGGCCGCCGCCATGCTTCCGGGGGCAATAACCACTGTGGCCCTGTCATTTGCCGTGACACCTTCGACCACAATGTCGTAGTAGACTGGATACGCGGCAACACTCTCATCCTCCTGCCACCCGGTGGTCGGGATGGTGACCGCGGCATAGTCAGGCTTGTCTGCCTTTACCTCGTTCATCTCGTTCATGGCCTCCGTTACCGTGGTGGCCAGCTCCCCGACCAGTCCGCTTGTGAAGTTCTTGGCCGCCTCCGCACAGGCTTTCAGGTGCTCCGTGAGTGTCAATTTACCCATGCGCAATTACCTCCAGAGTTGATAAAAGCAGAGGGCGGGGTTAAGTCCCCGCCCTCCCTTCGCTTGTGCGGAATTAACCCTGAACCTCGGGCTCGGTGGAGGCCGCGAAGACCTCGTTCAGCATCTCCGTGACCTCGCCGTCTTCGGCTACGACCATACCGTCGAGCTTCACCTTGTCCTCTTTGGACATCAGACCATCGGCCTGCTTGGTGGCCTTCTGGTAGGTGGTATCCTGGCCGGGGATGCCGAGGCCGGTGATGTCCTCCTTGGTGACAGCCTCCGCGCCAGAGACATGGCCCTGGGCGTCAACGGTCACCTTGTAAAGGCCGGACTCCTTGGCGGTGTGCTCGGGATGGGTGTAGACGGTCTTCTCCTCACCGTTGATCTTGACGTTTCCGTTGGTCTCGCTCCGCTCGACCTTGGTGGCGCCGGCGGCGATCCCGTCCAGCTTGGTCTTATCGGCGGCAGACATGGCGCCGGCGGTGCTGGTGGTCGCCAGATCCAGCTTGAAGCCGGCGGCGGTCACAGCCAGGCCGTTGGCGTTGGCGGTGTCGATCTTGGCGGAAATCAGGTTCTGGGCGCTGACCTCGATACCGTTACCGCCGGTGTAGGCATCCACCAGTTCATTGACAGGCAGGTAGATGTGGGTAGCGGTGTCGCCGCCGCCCTTGGCGTTGATGACAAAGTCGATGTAGAGGTCACCGACCTGGGCGCCATCATAGGGGTCATCCGCAGTCTCGACCTCCAGGATGTCGGCGCTGTTCACCAGGAAGTCCTTGGGGATGTTGATTTTCTCACCGATCTGGGCGCCGTCCTTGGTCAGGTAGTAGGTGGACAGGTAGCCGGCCTCGGCGGCGGCCTGCTTGGCTACGCTGTACTCCGGGAGCTTGATGGCCTGGAGCTCCGCCTTGGTGGCGTAGTCGTTCTTGATCTTGGTCGCCAGATCCTTCAGGTGACCGAGTTTCACGAGCTTGCTGGTGTCGTAAGACATTTTCTGTTCCTCCTGATTTTGATTTTTCTTTGCTCAACGGGCGTCAGGCTTCGGGCTGATCCGCACCAAACACCTCGTCAAACATCTCCTCGACCTCCGTATCAGAAGCCACGCTCACGGCAGCGGCGCCCATAGGCTCCAGGTCACCGGCGGCGTTCTTGATCTGATAGGCGGTGGAAACTCCGTCAACGACGACGGAGATGTGCTGGCCCACATAGGCCAGCGGGCTCGTCTGTGCGTAGGTCTCCGCCTCGGCGACGGAGTAGAACACGGAGCTCTTGTCCAGCGGGAAGCCATCCTGGCGGGACATACTCAGAGGGAACTCCATAAAGGCAAAGGACTTGTCAGAACCGTTGATAGCCATACTTCATTCCCTCCTCTCAGCCCAGAGTGACCTTCAGGGTCGCGGCGTTCTCATACGGGACAGCGGGCTCGAACACCCAGACCTTGTACCCCTGGGCGGTGTAGCCGTTGGCGCCCTCGACCTGTACGGTGGACTGGACGAAGGTGCTGGTCACATCGGCGTTCATGGCCGTCTCGTTGATAACCTTGGTCACGCCGGCCTTGGAAGCAAGGCAGGCGATGGCCACACGCTGCGCCCCGGCGGGCACGTTGATGGTGACGGTGCCGGCGGCATAAGCCTTGTTGCTCTTGGTGAGGCCCCGGACATAGGCGCTGTCCAGGGTGGGCTTCTCCGTGGTGGCGCCGTAGAAGTAGTTCCGGTACGGGGTATAGGCCCCGGTGGTCTTCTCCTTCGTGCCGGCGGAGATGGAAACGGGCGGGTTGGAGTCATCGCCCAGGTTGTCCTTGGCGGTCACACCAGCCCCATGGGTGGCGATAGCCTTGAGCTTCAGGCTGGACACGACGCCCTCACCGCCCACATCGCCGATGATGAAGCCAGCGCCGCCGTTGTTGTCGGAGCCCGCCTCCAGGGAAGCGGCGTCAACGCTGGTGACCTGCTCGGTGCCCTGGTCGGTGATACGCTGCACCACCCAGTTCGAGGCCACGACGCCGGTGTCGGGGCCGTACTGGTAGGAGCCGGCGTTCAGGGTGCCGGCGGTGTAGTTCACCGCCTCCAGCTCCGTTCCGGCCTCCACAGCCTTCGCCCCGGACAGGTTGAAGCCGCTGATGGAGGGCTGGGTCGGAGTGCCGGGCTGGAGCCGCTTGCTGAAGATGTCGGTCAGGATCGCCGCCACAGACATGCCCTTGGTGTTGAAGTCGGCAGTGCCGTCCTGCTCCTTGGTCTTGTTGCCGACCTGGGTGTAGTTGCCGGCCATGGTGATGTTCTCGCGCATGATGACCTTGCTGGCGTCAACATTCCCGGTGATGGCCACCCAGTTCTCGCCGTCATACCAGTACGAGGACATCTCGTAGGTGACGCCGCTGACCGTGGTGACCACGACGAACACGTCGCCTTCCTTCGGGGTGGGAGCCTCCTCCTGCTCGAAGAAGTTGGTGATGACGGTGGTGTCAGCGGTCTCCAGGTCGGTCTTTGTGCCGCTATACACAGAGCCGGCGCCAAGGTTTGCGATGGCCTGGGCCAGCTCCTCGCTGGTGACGTAGTCGTCCAGGTTGACCGTGACATCATCCAGCCACTCCATCGCCCCATCAACGAGGGCGTAGATGTCGTAGTGGTTGGTGCCGGTGTTCTTCACCAGATACAGGACATTTTCCTGGGCCTCGCCGGGGTCAGGAACAGCGTTCGCCTTCTGGAAGATGGCGTGGCCGGACGCCGCGATGGCGGCCAGGAACTCCGTCTTGATGCGGGTAGCCGTGTCCTTCAGGTTCTTGAGGCTTACCAGTTTTGTGGGATCATAAGCCATAGGGTCTTCCTCCTTGCTGTTTGGATTTTGCTGGGTCAGTCTTCCGGCGGGAACACCTCATCGAGCATTTCGTCCGTTTCCGTCGGAGAGGCCATATCCTCTTCAGAAACGGAAGCGCCAGTTGCCGACAAGGTGCCATCCGGGGTGATACTCAAATTCTCACCGACCTTGATGCCGCCGAGCCTGCTCGCCGTTGCTACAGGTAGCACATAGGTTCCACCTCCTCCGCTGCTACCGCCGGAGCTGCTGGACGCCAGACAAATCGTCGCGTCCATATCTTCCGTCGGTTCGCTTCTCGCCCAGAACCGCAGATAGCCTTCGGCGGCCTGTACCGTGGGACACATCCCCGCTTCCTTCGCGGTGTTGAGCGCGCTTTTATGCAGGGCAACGCTCGGGAAGTGATCGTCCGTCGCTTCCGCCACAGGGACGTCCACGTAGTATCGGTAATCATCCATCCCAACGCTGCCCGGCTCATCAAGATCCTGGTCCCAGGCCCAGCCCGTGGCCGGAATCGTGATGTCCTTAATGATGACGGCGCCAAGATCCCCTACAATGGCGGTGATGGCCTCGCTCACCATAGACTGGATGAGCTGCTGTGCCTCGGCCGCCGTGATAAAAGAGCCCGGAGTATAAACGACTTCGATGTTCGCGTCGACCTCCAGGGCAATCGTCACCGGGTAGCGCCGAATGTCGATGCGGTTGTCCTTGTAGGCATTGACCGGCTGGGGGCTGTCTCCCAAGGTGGCGTAGTAGAGCAGGATCTCCTCGCTGTTCTCGGTCTTGGCGAAGATACCAAACTCCCTCAGCCAGAATCCGGTTTGCAGGCCGCCGTTGAGGTCGTTCCTGTACTCTACCACCATGGACAGGACGCTGTTCTCGACCGTCGGCACCGTAGAGGTAGCCTCTGCGACCGGCTCCACCAGCGCCTCCATGTCGATGGGCTCGACGCCCTCCGGCACCTGCCCGGAGCCCACAACGATGCGGGTGAACTCAATCGTTTCCCCGGCGATCAGGCTGGTGATGAGGTCACGGCCTTTTACTGTGATTGTTCCGCCGTAGTAACTCATTTGCGTAGTTCCTCCTTCTTGTCGTTTTATGGGGCATTATTCCTGGAGCGAAATGCCGTTGATTGGCGTTTCCATGATGCTTTGGATAACACCGCCGGTTTTGACCTTCGCGGCATAAGAAATCTCCCGTTCAAGGAACGGGAGATGACTCTGTGCCACGCTCTGGACACTGGTCCCGATACGGAGCTTGTGGCTGAATTTATAATCACGCTCAATCCCAGGAAGCGTGTCCTCCGTGATGGTCTGGACGCCGGAGCCGACCCGCACCTTGGCGCCATAGTCGATGATGCGCTCCAGGGCCGGGAGCGTGGTCACGGTGACGGCATACCCCAGCCCGCTCCTGATGCGGAGCCAAGCGGTGTCCATCTCGACCGATGTCCTCGCGTACAGCTTGAGGGTAACACCGGCCGCCCGGATGAGCGGCGTCTTGAACAGCGGCGTCGTGTCTACGTCGCCCGGAAGCTCTCCGGTGTCAAATATCATCGTGGCCGGCTGTTCTGGGTCCTCCGTGTAGTACAGTGGGTAGTCCCAGAACATCTTGAACGCCTTGATAATGTCCGGGTAGGTACAGTCGCAGGTGTTCTTCAGTATCTTGTAAATCAGGTACTGCCGGTATGTGTCGTCGTCGATGACATCAAAAGGGATCGGGTCGCCAGCAAGTTCACCAGCCTCTTTTCTGGTCATCACTACGATGTCGCCCACACCATCGAGCTGCTTCCCCACCGCATGGTCAAGGTCACGTTCCGTTCGTAGCTGTTCATAGAAGTCTGCCACCTGCTGAAGCTCGATGCCGATGACCTCAACCAGCGCCTCTATGTTCGGCTTTCCTCGGAACTGCTCAACAAGGTCTTCCTTCAGGACGGAGATATAATCAACCATCAATCTCCACCTCGATCATATCCTCTGACGTGTAGGCCCGTTGCCGCGCCGTGATAGTGGCTGTCCGGTCCGTGTATTCGTCAGGCTTTGCGGCGGAGTCCTCGGAGGTGAACATCCTAATGTCGATGTAGCTGATGCCGGAGCAGGCCCGGTACAGGTCGGCCATGAACTCTTCCTGTGGGATGACGTCCTTGCCGGCATCTATAGCGGCCATCTTCTCCAGAATCACATTCCGCAGCAGGTCTACGTAGTTCGGAGGCAGGGCCTCGCCGCGTCTGAGCGTGATACCGAGGTGGAACCACGTGTAGATCGTGACCGGCCTATTGAAGCGGATGGCGATGTCCTCGTCGTACTCGCCCGGCAGAATGACAACGGTGTCGCCGAAGGTGTTGATACCGCCAGCCTTGTTGTCGAGTATCTGCTTGGCAATCTCCGTGGAGTCACCCCCATCAACCACAATCTCGATGCTGTGCGGCGGCCGCCCGTAGTCGTCCCACTCATGGGACGGGTTCTCGTAGGGAGCCACACTGGTCACGCCCTGCACGTTGTTCAGGATGGCAGATCGGATGCTTTCCAGCATATTGCTCGACCTGTTGAATATCTTGTCTGCGTAGGACTGCCTGAACTCGGTATCGCTCTCTTCGTCGCGTCCGGCGATGTAGCTGCACAAGTTCACGACGCTCAGCAGGCCAGCCTCCGCCTTCACAATGTTCGTAATGACACCCTCCGGGATGAGGATGTCGCCGGTATCCACAGTGCCGAAGGTCAGGATGGTCGTGACTGTCTCGGTCGTGAGGTTCTCCGACAGGACAAGGACATTGGTGGAGGTGATGTCCTCCGCCTCGATGCTCAGAAGCTCGTTCTCCTCGTCTACCGATGTGGTGAAGTCCTCCGACGTGATGGCGGCGGCCAGCCCTTTCAGGATCTCCGACGGCACCGCGCTGGTCGGGGTGTAAGAAAACACCGCGCCATTGAGGGCCACGGTGTAGACATCTCCTGTTCCAGTGGACGCGACCTTGATGACTGCCTTGTTAAATGCGCTTCTCGTGATCTCCCTGGCGTCACTCAAGGTCAACTGCGTCGCCGGGTTCGTGGTGGATGCAATGATCGTCCCGGCAGAAAGCCGTGTCCCATCAGTGCCCGTGCAATGAATTGGGTAGTAGGAACGCGCTGCCGTTTCACGGGTGGAGCCGCCATACTGAGCGGCATTATCCAGGCTCCGGCCTTCTGCTGTGGCCGGGTACTGGGAGTAGTAGACCTCTTCACCGAACTCCCATAGCTCCGCTATGCGGTCTGCCACGTTCGTCAGCAGGTGGTTGAGAAATGACTCCGGGTTCTGCCGGGTATTCACGCCCCACTTCTCAGAGAGATTGGAGTGCATGTCGTTCAGGATCTCATCCAGCCGCTTGATGTTCGGTCCATTTGGCGTCAATCCGTAATCAGCCATATAGCGTCACCTCCTCCCTGAAAGTCGCCTCATCGACAGTGCATGTATAAACAAACTTGGCTTCTCTCTTTGCCCGGTTGTAGTCCACAGAGATAACCTCGGCGGCCGTGACTCCCTCGACCTGCATGATCTCATCCCGGATGAGCTGCCGGATCTTGACGGTGTTCGGGTTCTTCACAAAGACCTCTTCAAACCACGGGAAGCCCATTGTGGGGCCGAGTCGCCACTCCTGGTAAATCCAGCGAAGCCGAATCAGTACCGCTTGCCGGACGCTTTCGGTAAGCGATATATCGCCGACAGCCGACACCTTGATGTCGCCGGCCTTATCAAGCATTATGTCAGTCACACTGGTTTACCCCCTTCTAAAAGTGGCCTGAAATTAGCCTACAGCTCCGTGCAACGTCCGTAGCGCCCCCTGTGGGTGAATGTATGGTCAGGCGCAGAGTGGGCGTATCGGCTCTCTACGCCCGTTTTACGATGTGTTTATCCTCCGATGAACACGTTACCGCTTCCAGCGGAAATAGCGCCGGAGCCGCTGTGTGCGTTCAGAGCATCACCGAGCCGTGCCGCCGATTTCCTGTTAATGAAGACGGAACCGCTCCCGGCGGCCACGCTTCCCTGGGAGCTCCCACAACAGGAGTCACGCTCTGTAGTCGTGCTCCCGACGACAGCGGCCGGTATTCCGTTTATAAAGACATCGCTTGAACACCCACCGCTGATTTCCCCGGAAAAGGTCTCCGGGGAGTGCGGCGGGACATGGCCAGAGTGCTCTCCGGCCGTTGTTCCGGTTACGGCGTCTCCGCGCCTTGCTGCGCTTGGCATGAGCAATCATCTCCTCTACCTCCGTCTGCCGGTGCCTGCCGGCCTTAATTCAGATTGACCACGCCTCCCTGCGTGGTGAAGTTGCCATTCACGGTCACATTCCCGTTCATTGTGATGGTGGCGGCGTCCACCTGAACGGAGCCGCCCTTGACGGTCAGGCGGGTCCCGTTCACGTCCACGATGATGGCGTTCTGGTTATACGCCTCTCCAGCCACGGAGTTGGCCTTTGCGAATAGACCGGGTATGCACATGGCGTTTGTCATGTCGAAGCTCAGGTCCGTGCTGGTCTCTTGGCCATACATCCAGTAGTCGAGGCTCTGCTCGCCGACGATTATGAGGCACCCATCTCCTGGCTTTACGGGATAGGCAATCGTGGCCTTCTGGTTATTCCCCTGGGGGAACCAGACTGGGACGCCGGTGACCTGCGGGAAATCTATCGTGGTCCCGTCTGGCTTCTTGTACTTCATCTTCGGCTGGACAGTAGCGAGGCCGGTCGCCGGGTCATAGCTCAGAATTTCACCCGGCATGGCCGTGTGGACGCCCTTCAGGTTCTTGCTGACGGTGTTCTTGATCTCCTGGACAAATTCCTGCATCATCAGGCGCTCACCTCCAACAGCCGAGCTTGGCAGATCCAGTCGCCGGACACGTTATCCCCTTGTAGGGACACCTTGCCGACCCGGAAGTAGCCGGTGGCCACATTGCTCTCCAGCTTCACATAGTCGTCGATGTTGATTGCCCCGTTGAGGAAATACTCAACATCCCAGCCCCTCTGCGGCTCGCTGTTCGTCTGGGAAGCGGCCTCGTTCACCTTGGATGGGATGCCGAGGAGCCCAGTCTCCGCTGACAGAACGAACACCTCTTTCGACATTACGTCACCCGGCTTCTTCACCTGCATTACACCATTCTGGAGGCTCCACACAAGGTTGCAGCAGGCACAGCCCTTCGTCATGATGTCGCGGGCAAGGCCCACAAAGCTGAATCCGTTCGGGATGTCGACAAACTCGGCGTTATAGGAGTATGAGATAGCCACGCCCATCTGGCCGGCCACATCGTCGAAGATGGTCTTCCAGTTGACCGTGCCGGTGTAGGAGATCGAAACGTAGGTGTCTCGGATCTCCACGAGGTTATCTACTACCTCGACTTCTGTCCGCCTGTCAGCGCCGTCGTATGCGGTGGTCACACTGGTAACGATACCCGAAAAAATCAGAGGGAGCCGGTTCTGGTAGCCGGCCTTCAGGGAGAGGCAGCAGTCCTTCTCTTCCAGCGCGGCGAGGTGCTGCTTGTTCAGGTTCCATATCGTGATGCGCCCGGTGTTCTGGGTCTCCAGGTCGGTTCGCTCGATTGAAAAGTTGATGTGCAGGGGGACTGGCTGGCTCTCGGACCGCTGGCCTATCTCAAAGCCGGCCTCTCCGGCCTTGCCGATGGCGACCCGGTATTCTCTTCCGAAGTTCTCATTGCTCACAGGTCACCCCTCCTTCATGTTCGGCATCACATAGGGCAGATTTTACACACTCAAAACGCACACGTGCGCTTGGCAAAAGCGCACATGAGTATATATGGTTTTGTTACGGTTACGGTATAGGTTACGGTTACGGTTACGGTTACGGTTAGTTGCGGATTCTCCGTGGATTTTTGGCGTGACAGTCAGCAGGAATGTCCGCGGACATTCCGCAGGACGGTCACACGAGAGGTCAATTCTCCATTTCTACGGGGCAGAAAATGAACTGGGCCTTGCCCTCTATGAAATCATTCCGGCCAATGCGCTCCTGCTGGCTCATGACACCGAAGACTCCATCCGGGAGTTCCGTTACCCCGTAGAACACATTGAGCGGGAAGTTCGCCACGAGCTTGATGCCTATGACGATGGGCTGGCTCTGGGAATCGTACAAGCCAAACTTCCAGTAGGCGCCGGTGTCGTTCCAGGTGAAGCGTATCAAATATGCGGTGCCGTTCATGACGACGCGGGACATGCTGTCGTTCATGTCCGGCACTTCGATGATGATATAGTCCATAGGTGAACCTCCTTCATGGGCCCTGCCCGCCTCACGCGGCCGCAGCAGAACATATATGGCCCGCGCCGCCTACATCAGTACCCCGCGCATCAAGCGTAGGGCTTCGGCGGCCGCAGGCCGGATCTTTGTCTTGGGTTCACATGGTCGATGGAGGCCGCTTTCCCTTGGCCTCTTCACCTCCTGGCAGTTTTGGGTGCCATAGCATTTCTCCCTGCTCCTCACAAAAGCGCCCTGTCCCCCGGCGCACTCTGCTGACCACAGAGCCTTGAACTGTCAGATCAATCCGATGGAGTTTGCCGCACTGTACAGGATGCTCGACTTGCTACCGCCACTTGAGCCGCTGCTTCCGCTGGAACCAGAGCTTCCTCCGCTCGACCCGGAGCCCGACCCAGATCCGCCGGACCCGCCGGAGCTCCCGGTCGAGGTGCTGGCCGTGCCGGCGGATGCCGCCGTGGCACCGCTCTTTCCGTAGCTGTCCGGGATGGTCGTGGTCTTCGCCGTTGTGACCCGTATCTTCTTGAACGATATGGAAATCTCTCTGGCGTAGCCGATCTCCAAGCTCTTTGCGATGGACAGGCTCTCAATGGCCATGTTCGTGTAGCTCTTTGCGGACGTGACCACGGTAGTGGGCTCTGCCGTGAAGTAGAGCTCCTGGAGCTGTTTCACTATGGTCTCGACACGGTCCTGGCCGCTCCCATGGCGGCTATACCACGTCACCGGCGTGTCGGTGATGTACAGGACCATGTCCAGCTTCTCAGGGTTCAGGATGATGGCGTCGCTCACGACGAAGCCATCTTCCACCGTGTACTCTGGGACCGTGGCCTCCAGGGTGTCGGTCTGGCTGATGAGCGCATCGAACTCAATGCCGTTGACGGAGACCGGCTGCTTTGCTCTTGCCATTCACCAATCCCCCCTATCTGGCATAAGCGAGCCCACGGGCGAGCTCTGCGGTGGAGTCCTTGGCTGCCTTGTCCATAGCCGTAGCGGACTTCTGCTGGCCGGCACGGTCGCCGTTGAACTCGTTGTTGATTTGGACATTCTGGACCACGCTCTTGCTGATCTGGCTGGTGCCGGCGGCGGCCGCTGCTGTCCTGGGGCTTGCCACGTTGGCGTTGGCCACCACGGACATATCGCCCGTGATACCCTCCAGGGCCTTGCGGACCTTTTCCTTGCCGGCAGTGATGCCCTTGCTCATCAGGTCGATCATGTCGGGCATATAGGTGTGGAAATCGCTCAGGGGCCCCTCGTCCGGCTCAGAGAAGCCAAGGAAGGACTTAATTTTATCGGCTACGCCTTTTACGGCGTCACCAACCGCGCCGATAGCGCCCTTGATGCCATCCACAATGCCGTTGATAATGTCGGCACCCCACTGAAGGGCCTGGGCCGGCAAGGACTTTATCCAGTCGATAGCGGCGGTGAAGCCGTTGACGATGGCATCCTTGATGTTCGTGACCGTCGTGGTTATCCCGGTCAGGATGTTGGTAAACGCCGTTGTGATGGCGTTCCAGATGTTCTGGGCGATACCGGAGATGAAATTCCAGATGGTCGTGAAGATGCTGGATATTACGCTCCACACCGCCGAGAGGATGGTGCTGACGATGTTGACGATGCCTCCGAATATGTCGGAAACAAGTTGCTTCACGTTCTCCCAGAGGGCTCCCCAGTCGCCGGAGAACAGGGCGGCGAACACGGCAAAGAGGTCAGCAATCACATTGAACGCGGTGCTGAACACCGCCTTGATGACCTCCCAGACGCCGGAAATTGCGGTGAGGATCGTGTTGCCCCATGTGTCCCAGAACGCCTTCAGGCCGTTGAAGATGGTTCGGGCAATCGTGCTGATTATGGTCCAAACGGCCGTCAGCACATTCTTGATGATGTTCCAGACATTCACGAGGGCCTCGGTGATCTGCTCCCCGTGCTTCTGCCAGAAACTTTGCAGGCCGCCAAAGATGGTGGTCGCCACGGTCTTTATCACATTCCAGACACCCACGAGGATGCTCTGGATGGTGTTCCACGCGGTGACCAGTGCGTTCTTTATCTCCTCACCATGCTGGCGCCAGAACTCTTGCAGGTCCCCGAAGACCGCGAGGGCCACGGTCCTTATCACGTTCCAGACAGCGGTGAGGATGCTTCGGATCACGTTCCAGGCGGCCAGTAGGCCGGCCTTTATCTCGTCTCCGTGTTCCTTGAAGAAGTCCTTGATGCCGCCCCACACGGCTGAGCAGGCTTTCTTGATGGCGTCCCAGACCGATAGCAGGAACGACTTTATGGCGTTCCAGGCGTTGATAATGGTCTGCCTGACCGCCTCCACATCGACGCCGGCCTTCTCAAGCAACGACCCTATCAAGGAGTCGTTCCCCTGCATGAAGTTGATGAAGTCCTCAACCAGCAGGGCAAGCAGAACGATGATGGCGATGATGGCCAGCGTCTTCACATTGATGGTTGTGAGCAGCTTCGATATGGACGATAGGCCGGACGTTATCTTGCTGAAGTTGAACACCGCAAAGGCCGCAGCGGCCGTTATTGCGATGAGCCGGAACAGCTTATCGACGCCGCCCAGCTTATCGCCAAGCCATGTGACCGCATTTCTTACACGGTTCAGCACGGATATGACGTTGTTGAACGCAGACACCATGAACCTGCCGATCCCGTCGGTGATTCCCAGCGTCTCATTTGTTTGGGCCAGCCAGAGGCCCCATTTACTTCGGATAACGGTCAGGGCGTCGGTGATGCTGTACTGGACGTTGCCGAAGCCCGCCTCGATTTCGTCGATATTATCTATGAAGGCGGCCTTCAGGTCCTCGATGGTCATTGTGCCCTCGGTCGCCATATCTTCGAGTTGATCGGAAGTCGTACCGAGCCGCTTATTCAGCAGAGCCACGGCCTCCGGTGCTCGCTCCAGGAGCTGGCTGATGGTCTCGCTATCAACATAGCCCTTCTGGAAAGACTTGTTGATAGCCTCCATCAGCGAGGCAATATCCTCGTTGGTTTTACCGGCGCTCTTAAACAGCATCGTGGCGGCGTTGTTGAACTTCACCGCCTCGTCGACGTTGCCGAACAGCTCGGAATTTCCCTTTACGAGCATAGAGACCACGTTGGCGGTGTCCGAGTAGGACGTCCTCGTGGCCTCTGCTGCGGCCATGATCTCCTCCTGAATATCCCTCTGATCTCCAAGAGCCTCGGTCGCATTTCTTATCTGGTTGTTTACACGGGTAAACTCTTCAACAAGGCCATTGACAGCGGTAAGGCTGAACCCGATGCCGATTGCACCGAGCAGCTTCGTGGCGGTGTCTTTGATGCCGGATATTGTGTTGTTGACCTTATCGACATCCTCATTCTTGACTTTGAAGCCGACCTTGTTGATGAACTCAGCTATCGTCACCGCCATCACCTCGCTTTGGCTTTACTAAATTTTCGTAGTCTGCTATAATACAATTTGCTATCTCGTAGACTACAAAATGAACGGAGGGTCTGCATGAACATCATCAACCAAGCCACAGCGGGCGACCACCAGGGATTGATTAAGTTCAAGAACTGGAAGAAGGGCCTCTACATCGACGAGTCCAAGCTGCTCAGGAAGCGGCTGACGTTCATCAACAAGGAAACCGTCGAGAGTTACGAGCTCATGATGAACGAAAGCGAGACCAGCAAGAAGGGTGCCCTGACAAAGGGCGTCCTCGGAGCCGCAACATTCGGCCTTGCAGGTGCCATCGCAGGCGGCACGTCCAGCAAGACCAAGTCGAAGTACGTTGTGTCCATCATCTTCAAGGACGGGACAAAGGCCCTCTGCGAGTTGGACTCCGAGACCTACAACACCCTTCTGAAGCTGCTCTACTGAGACCAGCGGTTATGCCTCCGCCGGCGGGCCTTCCCGAATGGCGGAGGCATTTACTTTTGCTGTTGGGCCTTCAGCTCTTCCGCTTGCCCGCGCTCAATGTCCATGTCCATACAGTGCAGGGCATAGAGCTTCAGGGCCTCGTCAAGCGTATAGACCGTTTCGAGCTCCAGCTTCGATGCCAAGCGGGACTTTATGAGGATGTACATTCTCAACTCCAGCTCGGAGAACTGGGTCAGGTCGAGGTCTCCCCATTTTTGGTAGTCGGAGCCTCCTTCTGGAGCAGACCCTTTAGGTCTCCAAATCGGTCTCCGATTTTCGAGAAAAAACCCTTGAAGTTCAGGCGGATCACCTCGAAGCAGAGGATATACATATCCTGAACATCGCCGCAGAACACCTCGTTGGCGAGGTCATAGTCGAGGACCTTCACTTGGCCGTCGGTGGCCTCGCTCTCGACGGAGACGTTCTTGTTGTCAATCAGGAGCTTCTTCATCAGACGCTCAAACTTGTCGCCCGAGATGCTGGAAAAAGCCGACGTGATAGCCGGAAGGGCGTCTTCCACATCCACGTCCATGATGTTCTTGGGCTTTTCGTCGGAGCTCTCTCCGCCAGATCCGGCGCCCACCACGGCAGCAATGCCGCCCAGCAGGGGCGACAGGGCGGAGACAAGCTCTCCGCTGATATTCACGGCCACAAAGGCCGGGAACGGCTTGATGTAGAACGTGTTCTCGCCGATCTCCTTTTTCGTGACTTCCATCTGTTTCATAATTCAATACCCCCTTATTGAATTGAGAGGGCCACCCAGGCGGGCGGCCCTCTCTTTGCCTTATTCGGTCAGGTTGCCGGAGCCGGTGTGCAGCTCCCACTCACGGTTGGTGGACTCCTTGCCGAACCCACGGGACGCCGGCTTGATGGGCCACGCCGCGTCGGTGCTGAACACCAAGCCGCCCTTCAGGTCCTTAATCAGGATCGGGAACATCCCATCTCCCGTCTGGCGGTCCTGGGCGAACCGCTCCTGGAGGAAGGAGTTGGTGTCGGAGGTCTGCAACACCGTGATTTTCACGATGTAGGTATCATCCGGGCTGACGCTTCGGACGATCTCGCCATCACAGCCCACCTTTTTCGTCACACCGTCGCCGTTGGGGTCGATGGTGATAAACGAGTCATCGGCATAGCCAGAGACGATGTGATTGCCCAGGGCAATCGTGACTTCCTTCGGGTTGTAGGTCTTGATCTTTCCCATTGCTCAGTTCCCTCCTTCCTTACAGCTCATAAGTCAGGCTGCCGGTCAGCTCTGCGAAATGGATAGCGCCGGCCAGTCTCGCCTTGAACTTGCAGTTGGTCAACCGGCGGGAAGCCTTGTCAGAGGCGGAGATGGTGGCAGCGAGAGGCACCGAGGTCTGATAGCCGGGGATGGTGTTTCCATCCTCGTCGAACTCGTCCTCGGCGATGCCGCCAACATCCTGGCCGGCCTTCAGGGACGCGAGCATCTGGTTCTGCACAAGGCCGATTCCGCTGTCGGTGTACGGGATCTTCGGGTTGGTGATAAACAGGTTCACGACGCGGACCTGCATATCGTTCTTCAGCCAATCCCGGAACCGGATAATATCGGCCCACTCGCCGGCGACGACCTTGCCGTTCATGGTGATGTTCTTGTTGCCCACGGTAATGAAGTAGTCCAGGTTGGCGTCGGCCAGGGCCCGCATCTCCGTGGTGGTCAGCTCGGACGGGTACACGGAGGCCAGGGTCTTAAAGGCCGAGGTCTCACTGCCGGACTCATAGTTGAGCCACTTCGCCACCGCCGCCACGTTCATGTAGAGGTTGGCAGGCGGGATGTCCTCGTCGGCCTGATCCGTGGTCTCGCGCCCGTAGATGCCCTTGGTGCGGTAATAGACCGTGCCAACGGTAGGCTGATCTGTGCCATCCTCACCGGCGCCGAAGAAGCCCAGCTCCGTGTAGCAGAACATCCGCTCCTGGGTCTCGATGTAAGCGGCGATCTCCTCATACTCGGCGGGGTCTACGCCGGCGGTGCAGACCACATACCACCCGGTGGAGGAAACGGCCCGCTGGACAGTCTCAACTGCGGACTCGACCTCGTTCTGGGGGTTGTCGATGGGCTCAGCCGTGAAGTCCGGGACCTGGGATGTTGCGACAACCGCTCCGGGCCGCTGGACGATGACGCCATAGGGCACACCCTCGTCGCTGTCGGGAGCGTGAAGCTCAATGATAAACTGCACGGCCTCTCCGCCTTCCTCAAGGTCGGAGATCTCCCGGAACACCGGCAGGGACATGAAGCTGTTGCCATCCGTGATAGCGGTCCCGTCGATGGTGGCGGTGTACCCGGCCGCAGACAGGGCCGACAGCATATCAAACAGTCCGGTGTTCTTGACTCCAGAGACGGGCCCGGTCAGGGTCATGCAGAGGACACGGGTTCCTTCGTCGTAGGCGATGGAGCAGCCGGTCAGGCCCTCTTTCTTCCCTGCGTACTCGTCGATGGCGGAGTTCACCGCCTCGATGGTCTTCCCGGCAACTACGGCTGCCGCCGTGAGCTGCTGGGGTGCAATATAAAGCGTGGTGGGTCGCGGGCTCTGCCCGAACGCTACCTGTGCGGCCACTCCGATGGGGTCGGCATCGTCGCCGCTGGCGGTCCAGCCGGCTTCGAGGACTTCGTCCATGGACGAATACGCGCCTACCTTGGGAGGAGCCTTTTCAGGCGCTACCTTCGGGAGCGGGCCAACGATGAGCAGATTGTCAAAGCTGGTATCATCGACAAGCGGGGAGGCAATGTCGATGTCCACCGTGGCAATCAGGTCATAGTTCTTACTCATTAGCCTTTTCCTCCTTGATCTCAACTTCAGTGAAGTAGCCGGTAGTTTCCTTTGCCAGCTCTTCCGTGCCTCCGCCGCTGGAGGTCTGTTCAAATTCGGGCTCAACGATTGCGGCCTCTTCCTTCTTCATGGCATCGGTCTCATAGCCATTCGTCGGGCTTTCAGTCTCCAAGGGCGTCTCGGGCGTATAGCCGCCTTCTCCGTCCGGGTACTGGATGCTCGACTCTTTGAGAACTGCGGTCGGGCCCACGGCTTTCTGGGTGAAATAAAACAGGACCGACATACGCGCCCGATACTCATAGTTCGTATCGTTCACAACGCCTGTCAGGTCCTGTACATCGCCATCAATCAGGATGCTCACGTCGTTGACGTGGCACCACCGGATGGCATAGTCTGAGTTGAGAAAATCCGCAAAGGACAGCATATCGTCCATGGCGGTGTTCTCGTATGCCACTGTTTCCCCGGTTTCATCATCCACCACTGGCGCACCGTGCGTAAACAGGTCCACCTGGAAGGTGATGCGGGATAGGTAATGGCCGACGACTTCATCATCGGCCATGCTGTAGTTGGCGGCTGTCGGCCGCCTTACGATGCCTGGGGTAATGGTGACCAGCGGGACCCTCGGCTTGGCGACCCTGCTCTGATTTGAGAAGGTCACAGTCGCCCCGGCGAAGTACCTGGCCGTGAGCTGCCTGAACAGCTCCCTTGCCTCAGTTGCCCGCATTGCCATCACCTCCGGTCCTGTCAAGACTGAGGTTGCCCTCGGCATCGACCTTTAGGCCGGAGCCCGGCTCAACGATAACGAAGCCAACCCGGTCTTCCGTTGCCACCGGGGGCGCAGGCTCTGGGGCGTTCTCGTTTCCGGGATCGTCCTCGCCGGGTTCAGATATGCCCGGATCATTCTCTCCGGGGGGCTTCTCAATATCTGGCGTTCTCGCCGCGTCCCTGGGGACGGGCGTAAACTGGTAGTTGTAGTGCCACAGGATGGTGTGGTCGTAAAGCTGGCAATCCACGCACTCATACCAATCGCCGTGGTAGTACAGCAGGTCCGCCTTGCGGTTCAGGTCCTGGTTTGCCACGAGCAGTTTTATCTCTCCGTGGCCTTCGAGGCGCTTTATCGTGCGCTCACCTTCGGGCAAGGCTTGCTGTTGGTCTGTGCTCAGCGGATGGATGTGCAGGCTTGCCTGGAAGTCTGAATAGCCGGAGGTGACGTAGCCCTTGACGACCTTCTGCTCGCCGAAGCGCCTCACCCAGTAGGTCTTGTTGAAAAGCCGGATGTTCAAAGGCTATCCACCTCTCCTCTTCACGACGTAGTTGACCGACTGCCTCATATAGCCGGTGTCAATCAGCGGCTGGTCGGACCCCTTCTTCTTGATGGTCGACTCTGCGTTCGGTGCAAAGCCTCCTTCGACGATCTCCTCCTGTACGAGCCCACGGCAGAAAACCCCAAGCTGGTTGAGCGCCTGCTCGGCCGTTCCTCCATTCGATAAGATGGCGTTTGCCCTGTCGCAGGCTGCTTGAAGCTCCGCTTCGTGGTTCTCAAAGCTCTGGCGCATGAATGGCCGCGCCGGGGTGTCAGAGGAGCCGAGTTCGTTTATGACCGCGATTTCGGCAAGGCTGGTCCCATCCTCATAGGTCTGGTCCGACTGGAAGCCGACCTGGATCTCGGACTCGGCGAGCTTCTTCAGTTCCGCAAAGTACCGTTTCCCTGCCGGCGTCAGGTCTGAGAAGCCAAACGCCATAAGGCATCACCCACCCTCTCCTTCTGATTTGTCAATGGAAATGGCGCCGCGCTCATCCACCTTGAGGCCGGAGCCTGCCGGGACCTTTACGCCGCCAAGGGTCGTGGCGGTAGCAATCGGGATGTCCGGGTCCGTTTTCTTCCGTTTCTTTGGCTCGTCGATTATCTCGCCGCTGCAATGAATCGGGACGATGACCATTCGCCGGAGCTGAAGGTACTGGACGCCATATACGGTCAAGCCGAGTTCGGCATCCGTTGCGAGGTTGGAACTCTGGTTCGCGCCATAGCTGATGCTGCTGCCGCCCTCGGACACGCTTCCAACAGCGAAACCGATGCCGATAGCGCCCATATCCCCCAGGGGGCTCTCACCATGACCGGCCATCTTCATCTTGTGGCAGACAAGGAAGGCAATCGCCTGATCGTAGAGCTTGCCAAACTGCTTCTTGCTCACCATCGGCCGGACCATCTCGATCCAAAGCATCAGCTCGTCATCGCTGGTGTCCTTGAACTCCTTCCCGATAAGCCTGATATACTCGATGGCCTTCATGGCGCTCACCCCTTACTCGCTCTCGGTGGAGATGTTCTCGGTCTTGTTCGCAGCTTCGGCCTTGGCCTTCGCTCTTGCACGTGCCCGAGCGGCAGCGGCCTCTGCTTTCGCCTTCGCGGCCGTGTCCTCGGCAACCTTATCGGCCGCCGTTTTCTCGACCTTGTCTTCAGCGGTTTCGGCCTCTGCCTTGGCCTGCTCCTCGACCATCTTCCGGGCCGCCTCTTCAACGGCCTTCTGGAAAGCGGTATCGCTGTCATCAACAGCCAGCAGACCGGCGGCGGTGAACGCCTTGATGGCGGGGAGCCCGCAAATGCTCTCGTTGGCGATCATGGACTCACCGGGC
>OKRX01000575.1_pt1 | contig 29056 bp, 27 predicted proteins | sample 1601241 | NCBI WGS metagenome assembly OKRX01 (sample SAMEA3541500, study PRJEB24748) | human gut metagenome | biome: human gut; feature: human-associated habitat; material: faeces | place: China | collected 2012
GAAGGTTCGTTTTTACCCTACGGGTAAAAATCCCCTCACGAGCCACGCAGTGAGCCAAGCGCTATGCTGCCTCGGCCTCCCGTCAGCGGTTACGCTGATGAAGGCAAGGCGTGAGAAGTGTTTAGTGGTCATATTTGATCGACTGCGTAACAGACCACTGTGAGAAAATTACGGTTTCACTTAAATAAATTGCAGCGTGAAAAGCTCTCTGGAGGCCAAGGCAGCGCCCAGCGGCGCCGGTTCCAAAAGCGATCAGAAAATGCTTTTCTGTGCACTTCTTTTTTCTTTTAGACGTTATCGACAAGCTGAACCGGCCGCTGTTGTATACGACAGCGGCCGATTTTTGAAGTTGCATTTTATTTTAAAAATTTTTTAAAATTCCCGCACGGAAAACTGGAATTCTGTCGTGCTCTCAAAGGGCTCGCCCGCACGAAAAACACAGGAGGGAAAATCCGGCTGATTGGGCGTATCGGGATAATACTGCGTCTCCAGGCAAAAGCCTGTGCGGCGTGCGACGGGCTTCCCGCCCTTGCCGGGATGGCCCTTGAGGAAGTTGCCAGTATAGAGCTGCACGCCGGGCAGGTCTGTCAAAACGCGCATCACGCGGCCGCTCTGAGGTTCATACACCTCACCCGCTTCGCGCAGCGATCCATCCCAATGGTCAATACAAAAATTATGGTCGTAGCCTGCGCAGGACGCCACCGACGCATAATCCGAATTGATCCCCTCCCCAATCGCCTTGGGTTCGCGGAAGTCGAACGGCGTCCCATCCACATCGCGCAATTCGCCCGTGGGGATATTGCGCGCGTCCGTGGGCGTAAAGTGGCTCGCGTTCAGCCGCAGGATGTGCCCGGTGATTTCTCCCGCGTCATAGCCGCCAAGATTGAAATATGCATGGTTCGTCAGGTTCAAAACAGTATCCTGATCGGAAACGGCGGAATAGTCGATGCGCAGCGCGTTTTCCTGTGTGAGCGTATAGGCCACACGCGCCGTCACCCGGCCGGGAAATCCATGCGCGCCGTCCGGGCTTTCATAGACTAGGCGCAGCGCGCTGTCTCCCAGCGGCTGCGCATCCCACACCGCGTGGGAGAACTCACCGCCGCCGTGCAGGCAAGTGGTTTTCTTCTCATTCGGCGTAACATGATATTCGTCGCCGTTGAGGGAAAAGGCACCGTCCGCGATCCGGTTTGCATAGCGCCCGACCAGCATCCCCTGGTAGTCGGAGTATTTTAAATGTCCCTCGAGCGTATCGAAGCCGATCAAAACATCCGCTAAAACACCGTTCCGATCCGGCATATACAGCCTGTTGAGTGTGCCTCCATAGGTCAGTATTTCCGCGCGCGCTCCGTTTTGGTTTTCGATCGTATAGCAGTCTACCGGCCTGCCGCCGGGCAGCGTGCCGAAAAGTGTTCTTGTAATGCTCATTGCAGACGCTCCCTTATGAAAAATTGAGTTCCCGGTTGATTATAGAGTACGGCGTTCCCCCTTGTCAACCATGGATGGGCGCTCCCTCTAAAATCCAGTCGATATGGGCTTCGCCACCTGCGGGTTGTAAAAGCATCTGTCCGGCTTTGCTGAAAACGCAAAGCCGGATGGCATATGGAAGGAGTGATTTGTAAGAAGGCGTTTGCCTCTTATTCCCGATGAAGAACATGAGCGAAAAATACGCTTCTATAGATGCCTTTCAGCGCCGGGAGTTCTCCGGTTGATTGGCGTGACACATCCCGGAAGAAGGGCACTGCGCACAATTGCATCCGCAGGAGGAGCTGCCCTTTTTCCTATCCCGGAAGAGCTTGATGAGAATCAGGACCACTGCTGTAGCAACCAAAAGCCCTATCAGGAGCGTTCCCCAGTTTGCAGCAAGAAAACTGAACATACCTGCATCTCTCCTTTCTCATATTAAAAAGAATATAACGTTGCTTTAAGCCACAGCCTTCGCCTTCAGGATATTGCTCTCCTTGTAGGGCCGCAGCAGCAGGAACAGGAAGAGCGCCACGAGCGCAAACGCTGCAATCGAACCGATGATATTGCCGCTACCGGTAAAGAGCATCCCAAGCTGATAGACAACCAGGGAAACCGCATAGGCGAAACCGCACTGATAGCCAATGGCGAACCAAGTCCATTTTGCGCTATTCATCTCTCGCCTGATCGCGCCGATTGCGGCGAAGCAGGGCGCACACAGTAGATTGAAGATCAGGAAGGAATAGGCCGAGAGAGACGTAAAGGCAGCGCGCACATTGGCCCAGACCTGCCAGCCGTTTTCCGCAACCTCCTCAAACCCGCCGAAGAGAACGCCGAAGGTGCCGACCACATTCTCCTTTGCGATCAGGCCGGTAATCGAGGCGACTGCCGCCTGCCAGGTACCCCAGCCGAGCGGTGCAAAAATCCAGGCGATTGCGTTACCGATCGCGGCCAGGATGCTGCTCTCCATCTCCACCATGCCAAAGGAGCCATCGGCCCATCCGAACGAGGAGGTAAACCAGACCAGAATCGTGGCGAGCAGAATCACAGTACCGGCCTTTTTGATAAACGACCATCCGCGCTCCCACATGGAGCGAAGTACATTACCCACCGTGGGCCAGTGGTAAGCGGGTAACTCCATCACAAATGGTGCAGGATCGCCCGCGAACATTTTGGTCTTTTTGAGCATGATGCCCGACACGACGATTGCGAAAACGCCGATGAAATAGGCGCTCGGCGCCACCCACCATGCACCGCCGAAGAGCGCTCCCGCAATCAGGGCAATGATCGGAAGCTTCGCGCTGCAGGGAATAAACGTCGTCGTCATAATCGTCATCTTGCGATCGCGGTCGTTTTCAATGGTACGCGAGGCCATGATGCCGGGCACGCCGCAGCCGGTCCCAATGAGCATGGGAATGAAGGATTTACCGGAAAGGCCGAATTTGCGGAAGATGCGATCCATGACAAAGGCGATACGCGCCATATAGCCGCAGGCCTCAAGGAATGCAAGGAACAAAAACAGCACCAGCATCTGCGGCACAAAGCCGAGCACCGCACCCACACCGGCGATGATGCCGTCGAGGATCAGGCCCTGCAGCCAGTCTGCGCAATTGATTGCCTTCAGGCCCTTTTCTACCAAGCCCGGGATACCGGGCACCCATACGCCGTATTTAGCGGGATCGGGCTCTTCTATTTTTGAGGCTTCCAGATAGCCATTGTAATCAACGGGAATTTCTTGTTCCACATTGCCGTCGTCGTCATACAGTTTTGCGGTCACCGTCAGATCCGTTGCATTCGCTGGATCGAGCCCCGCCTTTTCCGCCGCCGACTCAAAGGCCTCCACCTTTGCGCCGGGAACCACATAAGCCTCGGCCGCCTCCTCATATGCAGAAGAACCGATGCCAAACAGATGCCATCCGTCGCCAAAGACGCCGTCGTTTGCCCAATCGGTCGCCCATCCGCCGACTGTGGTGACGGAAACGAAATAGACAACAAACATAACCGCTGCAAAAATCGGCAGCGCCAGCCAACGGTTTGTGACGATCCTATCGATTTTATCGGAGGTGGAAAGCCTGCCTGCACTCTTTTTCTTGCAGCAGCCCTTGATGATGGAGGCGATGTAGAGATAGCGCTCATTGGTGATGATGCTCTCTGCATCGTCGTCCAGCTCTGCCTCCGCAGCCCTGATATCCTCCTCAATATGGTCGAGCACCGCTTTGCTGATCTTTAGCTGCTCGAGCACCTTCTCATCGCGCTCAAAGATCTTAATGGCGTACCAGCGCTGCTGCTCGGCGGGCATGCCGTGCACCGCAGCCTCCTCGATGTGTGCGATTGCGTGCTCCACCGCGCCGCTGAAGCTGTGCTGGGGGATCGTCTTCGTCCCCTGCGTGGCACGGATCGCCTCCTCGGCCGCTTCCATGATGCCGGTTCCCCTGAGTGCGGAGATTTCCACCACCTTGCAGCCAAGCTGGCGGGATAGCTCGTCAATATAGATTTTGTCGCCGTTCTTGTTCACCACATCCATCATATTAACGGCCACAACCACCGGAATTCCCAGCTCGGTGAGCTGTGTAGTCAAATACAGGTTCCGCTCCAGGTTGGTGCCGTCAATGATATTCAGGATCGCATCGGGGCGGTCGTTGATCAGATAATTGCGCGCCACGACCTCCTCCAGCGTATATGGCGAGAGGGAATAGATGCCCGGTAAGTCCATAATCACCACGTTATCGTGCTTTTTGAGCTTGCCTTCCTTTTTCTCGACCGTTACGCCAGGCCAGTTTCCCACAAACTGGTTGGATCCAGTCAATGCATTGAACAAGGTTGTCTTACCGCTGTTCGGGTTGCCCGCCAGGGCAATTCTGATATCCATTGCAATTCTCCCTTTCCAATCTAGATTAGCATATGCTAACTCCCGTGCCCAAAAATAGTGGATTACCTCCCCAACAGATTACTCCACTTCGATCATTTCCGCATCCGCTTTCCGGATCGAAAGCTCATAGCCCCGCACGGTTACCTCTACCGGGTCGCCAAGCGGCGCTACCTTGCGCACATGGACCTGCGTACCCTTGGTCAGCCCCATATCCATGATCCTGCGCTTGACCGCGCCTTCTCCATGAAGCTTCACCACCGTCACCGTATCACCGATTTTTGCCTGCCTGAGCGTTTTCATGCTGCTTCCTCCTTACCATTTATTGCTTTTACACCATAATCTTACTCGCCATTTCACGACTGATCGCCACACGGGAATCCTTCACATTGACAATCAGATTCCCTCCGATGGTGGATACGACCGTCACATTCCCGCCGGTGACAAAGCCCAGATTCTCCAGGTGCGCCCTGACCTCCGGATTGCCCCCCACCTTTCGGATCATGTTTTCTTCGCCGACAGTTGCAAACGTCAACGGCATCATGGATCACTCCCTACCTTTCAACAGCTGAAACGAACCAGAACATAAAAAGAACTGGTTAGCATCATCTAACCGTGTTATATGTTAGCATCGTCTAACTAGTTTGTCAATCTTTTTCTAACTTTTTTATTCACAGAAGCGTTTGAGCTTTCTAAAACAACGGGCTAGCGTTTTGGTTTCATCTCCAGCAGAGGGAACAGCTTTCCAACCCGTTGCTCCATTTTCTTTCTCGCCTTTGTGGTAACCACTGCATTTTTCAAAAAATTGCAGCAGGCAATTGCCGGTTGCCTGCTGCTCTTTATTTATTTTACTTCTACTGTCCAGCCGTAGGGATCCGGCAGTTTGCCCCACTGAATCCCCGTCAGCGTATCATACAGATGCTGCGAAATCGTGCCGATCTCGCCGTTGTTAATCGTCATGACTTTATCGCCCCATCTCAGCTCGCCAATCGGGGAGATAACCGCTGCCGTGCCGCTGCCGAAGGCCTCCTTGAGCCGTCCCTCATCCGCCGCCTTGGAAACCTCCTCAATGGAAAGCCTGCGCTCGCTGACCTTGTAGCCCTGGCTTTTCAGCAAATCGATGCAGGACATGCGCGTCACACCCGGCAGAATGCTGCCCTGCAGCTCTGGCGTAACAATTTCATCATCGATGACGAAGAAAACGTTCATCGTGCCGACCTCTTCGATGTATTTGCGCTCCACACCGTCAAGCCACAGCACCTGGGTATAACCGACCTTTTCGGCCTCGTCCTGCGCCTTGAGGGAAGCAGCGTAGTTGCCGCCCGTCTTCGTGTAGCCCATGCCGCCGCGCACCGCGCGAACGTATTTATTTTCCACATAGATTTTTACCGGGTTGAGCCCCTCCGGGTAGTACGCGCCAACCGGGGAGAGAATGATGGCGAAGAGCAGATGCTCCGCTGGATGGACACCCACCTGTGCATCAATGGCAAAGATGTACGGACGGATATAGAGGGAAGTCCCCTCCGCCGTCGGAATCCAGTCCTGATCGACGAGCACGAGCTGCTTGACGGCCTCCACAGCGAATGCTTCATCAATCAGCGGGATGCACAGGCGATCATTGGAGCTGTTCAGGCGCGCCATGTTGCGGTCCGGGCGGAATAACAGGATACGTCCGTCATCCGTACGGTAAGCCTTCAGGCCCTCGAAAACCTCCTGACCGTAATGCAGGCACATTGCGGCGGGATCAAGCTCAATCGGCCCATAGGGGACGATGCGCGGATTGTGCCAGCCCTCGCCCTCATCATAGTTCATCAGGAACATATGGTCGGTATAGTAATTGCCAAAGCCCAGCTTGGTCTGATCCGTCGGCTTTTGCTTCGGATTTTTGGTGCGCTCAATGGTGATTTCCGGCATATCGAACAACTCCTTTTTATTCTTTTCTTTTCATTATAATCGCCCGTCCGCGTATTTGCAATATCTTTTATCACGTTAATGCGGCAAAATTCTGATTTTCGCGCATGTGATATAGATAGCCGCAAGATCGAGACACGTGAGAAGCTGTTCGGCGAACCTTCCCAAACTCAACGCCTCACGGCATTTCAAACACATGGAAAGGTTCGTTTTTGCCCTACGGGCAAAAATCCCCTCACGAGCCACGCAGTGAGCAAAGCGCTATGCTGCCTTGGCCTCCCGACAGTGCTCAGTGGCGCCGGTTACGAAAGCGATTAGAGCCCATGCTTTTTGTGCACTTTTTTCTCTTAGACTTGATCGACAAGCTAAAAAGCTTTGCAGAGACTTTTTCCGCCCTGCAAAGCTTTTCTTGATGATTCTGTTTTAATTCCCGCACTCCACGCTGATCTCATTGAACACCTTGAGCAGCGCGTCAATTTCAAGCTTCTGCTTCTCTTCCCCGCTCACGTCCAAAACACAACGCCCCTCATGCATCATCACAAGGCGGGTGCCGTATTCCAGCGCAAAGCGCAGGTTGTGCGTGACCATGAGGGAGGTCACCTGCTTCTCTTTTACAAGCTTATCCGTAATCTGCATGACGGTTTCGGACGACTTCGGGTCAAGCGCCGCCGTGTGCTCATCGAGGATTAATAGCTCAATATCCGTCATATTGGCAAGGATGAGCGCGAGCGCCTGCCGCTGCCCGCCCGAAAGTGTGCCGGCCTTGACGTTCAGCCGGTCCTCCAGCCCCATGCCGCAGGTTTCGAGCAGCGTACGGTAGTAGTCCGTCCGGCGCTTATTCACGCCGCGGGAGAGTCCATAGGATTTGTGCTTATTGTCCGCGAGCGCCATATTCTCTAAAATCGTCAGCTCGTCGCAGGTGCCCTTTTTCGGATCCTGAAAGACACGGCCAATCTTGTCCGCGCGTTTGAATTCCGTCATGCGGGTGATGTCCTGATCCTTAAAAAAGACCTTGCCGCCTTCAACAGGCAAGGAGCCGCAAATGATATTCAAAAGCGTCGTCTTGCCAGAGCCGTTGGAGCCAACGATGGAGACGAACTCCCCTTGCTTCACTTCAAAGCTGAACTGGTCGAAGAGCGTTGTCTCGTCCGGCGTGCCAATATGGAATTTCTTTGTAACTTTATCAAGCCTGAGCATTGCGCGCGCCCCCCTTTCTGCCGAACATCGTGGTGGAAAGCAATGCAAGCGTGAAGATCACTGCCATGAGGAGCTTCAAATACTGTGTGGGAAGCCCCAGCGCAAGCGCGATCGCGAGGCATGCTTTATAAAGGATCGCGCCCAGAAGCACCTTGCTCGTCGCGCGCAGGAACCGCACACGGCGGAACAGGCTCAGGCCGATGATCACGGACGCCAGGCCGATGACCACCATGCCGACACCCATCTGCAGATCGGCGGAGCCCTTCTGCTGCGCGATGATTGAGCCCGCCATGGCGGCAAAACCGTTGCCGATGGCAAGGCCCAGAATTTTGGAGGAGCCGGGGCTGCGCGCGAGCATCGTAACATACTGCTCATTGTTGCCCGCAGCCCGCAGCAACAAGCCGGATTTTGTGGAGAGATACCAGTCGAGCACATATTTGCAGACGATGGCAATCACCAGCGCCACGATGATGGGCCGCAAAGTATAGCCGCCTACTGATTCCGGCAAGAGGGACGCAGGTGCGCTCGAAAAGATCGTGGGAGAGGTGAAGAACGACACGAGCGACAGCCCCCCCGTCCCCTTCATCACCAGCACCAGATTGATGGAGAGCAGGGCGGTCATCACGAGGATGCCGCACAGCAGCGGCCGGATCCGCAGCTTGACATTCAGAAGCCCCGTCACGCAGCCTGCCAGCGCGCCGGCCGCAAAGGAGAGCAGCACGCACAGCCATGGATTGAAGCCCTGCAGGATCAGCACGCCCGTGAGCACTGCACCCAGCGGCACCGTGCCGTCGACGGACAGATCCGGAAAATCCAGAATGCTGTAAGTAATGTATACGCCGTAGGCCAGGATCGCATAGACGAAGCCCTCCTCCAGCGTGGCCTTTAAGATGCCAAACAGTTCACTCATGATCATCCAACTTTCTTTTTGGAAAGGTATGCGGGGAAGCGCCGCCCGAAAAGCGGCCGACAGGCTGGCGCGAGACCCCGCGCCAGCCCGTAGCAAAATATCATCTGTACCGCCGGTTAGGAAGCGGTTGTCACCTTCTGTGCATCCTTGTAGGCCTCCGGCAGGCTCAGCTTACATTTTGCAAGCACTTCGCTGTTGTAAACCGGTGCGCTGTCCTTCACGCGAGAAACCGGGATGCTGCCCGCATCCGCGCCGTCGAGCACCTGGCCGGCAAGCTTGCCGGTCTCCTTGCCGAGAGCGACATAGTCGAGGCTCTCGGAAGCAAGGCATCCCTTTTCGACCTGCTCGATCTCGGAGCCGTAAACCGGGATACCGGCCTCGTTCGCCTTGGCGAGCACAACGCCGAGATTGTTGACAACGTTGTTATCCGTGAAATTGTTGATGCAATCGACCTTGGCGGCAAGCGTGGCGGCGGCCTGCGGAATATCTGCCGCGCTCTGCACGCCCATATCCACAATTTCAAAACCATATTTCGGCGCAAGCTCCTTAAACTGCTTCAGGTGAGAAACGGAATTTGCCTCACTCGTCGTATAGAGAACGCCGATCTTCTTCGCATCCGGCTGAAGAGCACGGATCATTTTCATCTGCGCTTCCAGATTCAGCAGGTCAGAAGTACCTGTCGTATTGTTGCCGGGCTTGTCGAGCGATTCGACGAGCTTCGCAGCAATCGGGTCGGATACCGCGCAGAACACGGTGGGGATATTCGCACTGCGCGCCGCACTGTAAGCAGCGGTGGCGGCGGGCGTCGCAATGCCGATGATCAGGTCATATTTCTGGGCCGCCATATTGTTGGCGATCTGCGTTGCCATCTGGTCCTCGCCGTTGGCGTTCTGGAAGTCGATCTTGATTTTCTCGCCATCCTGATAGCCCGCTTCCTCCAGGCCCTGGATCAGGCCCTTGTAGCAGTTGTCGAGGGAGGCATGCGGTGCATACTGGATGATGCCGACCTTTTTGACCTCGCCGGAGGCGGCCGCGCCGCTTGCCTGGCTCTCATCTCCCGTGCCGTTGCCAGTGCAGGCGGCAAACGCGCAGGCGATCATAATCACGCTCATTATAAGGGCGAATACTTTCGTAAACTTTTTCATGGTTATCTTTCCTTTCTTACTCTTATCAATTATGAAAACGGATTTGACCGGCGTGAGGTTGTTTCCTCCTGCGCCATCGTTTACCCGGAACGCTCATGCCGCTCCCTCCCAACATTATCATAAAAATCAAAAAAGCCCTTGTCTCAACATTTCTGTTGGGACAAGAGCCTTATTCACTCCTGCGGTACCACCCGACTTGGCCTGCCTATTCCACAAGCCCACTCTTTTCACGCACTGCCATGCGCGCTTCGCTGGTAACGGGTGAAGCCCCCGTCGCACCTAACCTCTCATTGCCAGAGGCTCGGATTGCCCTCGTAAGTCCATTCGCCGTGGTCTCCTTTGCCGCAATCGCACCACCTGCGGCTCTCTTAGAAAGGCTTCACCATGGGTACTACTCTTACTCACCGGTTTGCCGATTTGGATTTGTAGCTATTATATGCCGGGATGCTTCGTCTGTCAATAGCTTTTTGCAAAAAATGCTCTCTGCGGGCTGCGATCCCTGTAACGCCTTGCTTTTTGGGGCCTTCCATGCTATGATAAGGAACTGTTTACAATCGCTATTACCAAAAAAGGAGCTCTTTTCATGATCAGTACCTCCAATGTCAGCCTGCAATACGGTGGACGCGTGCTCTTTGAGCGGGCGAACGTCACCTTTTCCGCCGGCAACTGCTACGGCATCATCGGTGCGAACGGGGCGGGTAAATCCACCTTTTTGAAAATTCTTTCCGGCGAGCTGGAGCCGAATAAGGGCGAGGTGATCGTCACCCCCGGCGAGCGGCTCTCCGTTCTCAAACAGGACCATTATGCATTTGACGAATACGATGTGATCCGCACCGTGCTCATGGGCAACCCGAAGCTCGTGGACATTATGGATCAAAAGGAAGCCCTCTACGCCAAAGAGGACTTTACGGAGGAGGATGGCCTGCTCGTCAGCGAGCTGGAGGCCGAATTTGCAGAGATGGATGGCTGGTCAGCGGAGAGCGACGCAGAAATTCTCTTAAACGCCCTCGGCATCGAAAACGACAAGCATTCCGTCAAGATGGCCGAACTCTCCGGCGATGATAAGGTCAAGGTCCTGCTTGCGCAGGCGCTCTTTGGCAACCCGGATATTCTGCTGCTCGACGAGCCGACCAACCATCTCGACCTCGCTGCTATCCAGTGGCTGGAGGACTTTTTGCTCGACTTTGAAAACACGGTCATCGTCGTTTCCCATGACCGCCATTTCCTCAACAAGGTCTGCACGCATATCGTCGATATCGACTACGGCAAGTTGACGATGTACGTAGGCAACTATGACTTCTGGTATGAATACACACAGCTGGCCCAGCGCCAGCTGCGCGAGCAGAACAAGAAGGCGGAGGCAAAGAAGAAGGAGCTGCAGGAATTCATCGCCCGCTTCAGCGCGAACGCCTCCAAATCGAAGCAGGCCACCAGCCGCAAAAAGCTGCTGGAAAGCCTCGATATCGAATCCATGCCTGTCTCCTCCCGCCGCTATCCATTTGTGGCCTTCAAGCCAGACCGCGAGGTGGGCAACGATCTGCTCACTGTTACGGACCTGACGAAAACGATCGGCGACCGCACGGTGCTCGACCATGTGAGTTTCACGATCCGCCCGAATGAGAAAGCGGCCTTCGTCGGCTCGGACGTAGTGGCAAAGACGACGCTCTTCAAAATCCTGACCGGTGAGCTCGAGCCGGACGAGGGAAGTTTCAAATGGGGTGTGACGACGTCGCTCTCCTATTTCCCGAGCGACAATTCCGCATTCTTCGACGGCTGCGAGCTCTCCCTCATTGACTGGCTGCGGCAGTTCTCCCGTGAGCAGCTCGAGACGGATATCCGCGGCTGGCTGGGAAGGATGCTCTTCTCCGGCGAGGAGGCGACGAAAAAGGCGAAGGTTCTCTCCGGCGGCGAGCGCGTACGCTGCATGCTGTGCAAGATGATGGTTTCCGGCGCGAATGTGCTGATCCTCGACGAGCCGACGAACCACCTGGATCTTGAAAGTATCACGGCGCTGAATAACGGCCTGATCAGCTTCCCCGGCACGCTGCTCTTTACGTCGCACGACCACCAGTTCGTGCAGACGATTGCGGACCGAATCATCGAAATCCTGCCCGACCGCGTGATCGACCGCAAGGAGACGTATGACGAATACCTCGCGTCGCTGGCGGAAGAGGATTTGAAGAAGCTGCGGTGACAAACGCGCCTCAGCTCGGCGGCGGCAGACAAAAGCAGAGGATAAAGCGCCCCCGGGCGGCTTCCGTCTTGCAGGAGCCGCCCGGGGGCGCGCAATGGATGCGTTTATTGCCTGGGCTTCTCCTTTTTGAACGCGCCTATGATGGCGAGCAGCAGGCCCAGGCATATGAAGCCGAGACCAAGTGCAGAATAAAAGATCCATGGCTCCGGAAAAGCTAGGCAACCAGCCCCAGCCAAAACAAAAATCCCGCCTAAAATAAGCAGCTTCATTGCATACCCCCGCTTTCATGATGCTGTTTAGCGCATCATTTTGAATTTTTATGCAAATGCTTCCTCAGGTTTAGAAATTACTATTTATAATCCGTTTTTTCTTTTTTGAACGCCCCTATGATGGCAAGCAGCAAACCAAGGCAGATAAGAGCAAGGCCAAGTACAAGGAAAAAAGGAGCTACTTCGGGGAAGGAAAGGCAGCCCGCCCCTGCGACCGTAAATGTAAGACCTAATAAAAGTTTTTTCATTTTAATTTACCCCTTAGAAGTTGCCCAGAATGCAGCGGGAGCATCCGGTGCCTTATCATATGTTTTCTCCCAACTAATTGAGATGGATCCACTTACCCCTCCACTCGAAAAACTTAGTGATCCGTTCGGTAACACTGCAATATATTTATGAAAATAGCTCCCCACAGCAGATTCCCGTGAATTATCTGTTGTACGCTTCGTCAATGCTACAGCAAGAACCCCTACATGTTTTACGACACCATACGAGTGCCCATTGCTATGGGTAAACATGAACCGAATATCGATCTCTGTCCCTATCCCTACATTAGGACTGTAATCCGTACAATTGGATCCACCATCTTCAAAATAAATATCATCGGAATAATATGCCTGATAAACCCATCCAAAAGTATCGGGTTCTGCCGCAAAGCCGCCGCTCCAAGCCATACCCGCCTTATCTGTCAGACAATTAAACGGACTATAAGACCATTCCCAGCAATACATTAATATTTTTTCGCTGATCGAATCAGCATAGGACATATGGATGCACAATAGGTAGCTTTGCCAATTCCTAAGGGACATTACGACAGCGTCCTCCGGCATCTCCTGCAAGCTCTGAATTGTCTCCTGATTTACCGCCCGATATGTCTTAACCTCTGCCTTGCGCGCATCCATCACATCCTGTTCCGTCCCGACATTTGCCGCAAGCCTGATCGGCTGACCGGGCTCCGCCTGCTCGTTGGAGAGCAGCACATTGGCAACCGCCTCTTCATCGTTGAGAAGCTTGTGAAGCTCCGTCCGGCTCTGCTGATCCATGACAACCTGCCCGTTTTCCAGCGTGTATTCCACCTTGTAATCATCCGTGAACACGCCATAAGTAGGCTCCCCCACCTCGATCTGCGATTCGCCCAGATAAATCCGCTTCTTCAGATCAAACGGCAGCTTCTGAATAGCGATTTTCGGCACGCCCTGTTCTACCAAAAACGCGTCCATCTCTTCCTCCGTGATTGTGCTGTAGGCAAAGCCCTGCATGAAAACGGCGCAATAGGTCAGCAGAAGCAGCGCGGCGACGGAAATCTTCCAGATTTTCTTCATGTTTGATCATCCTTTCTCTCTCTGAAAAATAGGTAATCTTTTGTTTTCCCTTCGATCCAATTTTTCCTCCTTTCTCCTTAATTATAAATATAATTGAAATTTTAGTCAACAGAAATGGAAAATAAAATATTTTAGCCCATACTAAAAACGCATATTCACATATGCATGATCATTTTATCCATGTAAATCAATTGAGTAAATCCCATAAAATTGACCCCTCCCGATGAAAACCGGAAGGGGCCGTGCTTTTTGCTATCTATACGATAAGCTAAATCCCGAAATACCGCACCGCATTACTGTAGGAAATATCCCGCACGATCTGAATGAGCGTATCCATGTCCGCCGGATACCAGCCCGCCTCCACCATCTCCCCGATCATGCCGCAGAGGATGCGGCGGAAATACTCGTGCCGCGGATAGGATAAAAAGGAGCGCGAATCCGTCACCATGCCGACGAAACGGCCCAGCACGCCCGTATTTGCCAGCGTGCGCAGCTGCTCGCGCATGCCGTCGATGTGGTCGTTGAACCACCAGGCGGAGCCGAACTGGAGCTTGCCCGGCGCGTCGTCGTTCTGGAAATTGCCGAGCATGGTGCTCAGGACGTAATTGTCCTTTGGGTTGAGCGCGAAGAGGATCGTTTTCGGGAGGTTCCCCTCCACCTCGAGGCTGTCCAGCAGGGGGGAAAGATTCTGTACCGCCGTATTGTCCGCGCAGGAGTCGTAGCCCGTATCCGGGCCGAGGGCTTTGAACATGCGGGTGTTGTTGTTGCGCATCGCGCCGATATGGAGCTCCATCCCCCAGCCGAGGCGGGCATACTCGCGCGCGAGCACCTGCAATAAAGCCGTGCGGTAAGCATCTATCTCCCACTGGGAGAGCGACTCGCCTGCCGCTCCCTTTTCAAAAATCTCCTCGAGCTGGTGCTCCGTTGCCTCCGCATAGGGGACGTGGGCGAAGGCGTGGTCGCTCGCGCGGCAGCCGAGGGAATCAAAGAAAGCGATCCGCCTTTTTAGCACAGCGCACAGGGCCGCAAAGGAGGTGATCCTCTCGCCCGCCGTCCGCTCCATCGCAGAGAGCCAGGCAGGGAAGCCGGGCAGCTCGATCCCAAGCGCCTTATCGGGCCGGAACGCAGGCAGGATGCGGCAGGAAAAGCCTTTTTCCCGCTGCAGGAGCTGATGGTATTTCAAATCGTCGGCCGGATCGTCTGTGGTGCACAGGGCTGCCACATTTGATTTTTCAATGAGCCTGCGGGGCGTAAAGCCGCCCGCACGGATAATCTCATTCGCGCGGCTCCAGATATCGTTCATCGTCTTTTCGCTCAGCGTCTCCGCTATGCCGAAATACCGCCGCAGCTCCAGATGGGACCAGTGGTAGAGCGGATTCCCGATGCAGGCGGGCATCATGGAGGCATAAGCCCTAAATTTTTCATACCCGCTCGCGCCACCTGTAATATATTCCTCCGCAATGCCGAAGGACCGCATGGCGCGCCATTTATAGTGGTCGCCGCCGAGCCACAGGGCCGCGATATCCTCCGGCTCTTGATCTTCATAAATCTCCTTTGGAGACAGATGGCAGTGCCAGTCGAAAATCGGCGTGGCCTGTGCCCCCTCGCGGAATAGCGTGCGTGCGGTCTCTGTATCCAGTAAAAAATCAGCGTCCATAAATGCCTTCATAATGACAGCTTCCTTTCTTTACTAATATTGATCCTAGGATGCCCCCAGGAAGCGGCAAGTTCCCGTCGATCTTGAAATACGCTGGGAAAATCGTGGCTGCATAGAAATCAAGCTGCAAAAAGCTGACCGACACAAATTCGCCCGACCATCCGGCGCGGTGTAACCAGGAATTTGCAGCATGGTTTCCCGCCTCTCTTCCTTCAGACTAAAAAGGCTTTTTTGCAACCGATATCATGCTGTTTATTATAGCATATTTGCTAGGTTGGTGCATTTTTTTGGATATTTTATAGAATATACAGGAAGCGGCCCGCCGGAAAGGCAGGCCGCAAAAAGTCTGAATGAAATATTTTTTTCCTTGAGCGTGTCGATGACACCCTTTCCATGCCTTTTGGCCCCAGTATACGACTGCCGGGTGAATATCCAGTGAGCGGCCGATGACAATTCCGTCACCCAAAAAGGGCGCGTTGTAAAAATGTGTATTGTTACAACGCGCCTTTTTCGTTTGATACCCTGTTTTACTTGTCCTTCGGCTTTGCAAAAAAGGATACCAGCAGCCCGCTGATCATCGCCGCCGTAATGCCCGCCGCGCCCGCAGTCAGCGGGCCGGTCAGGACGCCGAGCAGCCCCTGGCTTGCAACGGCCTCCTTCGTCCCCTTTGCCAGCAGATAGCCGAAACCTGTCAGCGGGACGCTCGCACCCATGCCGGCCCACTTGACCAGAGGCTCATAAAGGCCGATCGCGCCCAGAAACACGCCCATCGTAACAAACAAAACCAGAATCCTTGCCGGGGTGAGCTTGGTCCAGTCAATCAAAATCTGACCGACGAGGCAAATCAATCCGCCGACCAGAAAGGCTTTTAAAAAAATCATGCGTATGATTCCTTCCTTTCACAGAGACCTGAACAGACAGCCTGCACGCCTCCCTGAGTCAAAAGCCGCAATGGATAGAAATCCGGCTTTTTCTGCGTCGTTATTCTTTGCCTTTTTGATACAAATATTCCAAGGCGATGAAAATCAAAAAGAAAGGCCGGATAACAGCCTTTCTGCTATCCGGCAAATCCCATTCGTTTTAAGCCTGATTTTCGCTCTCTTTTACTCTTTTTTCATCGCCGCAAACGGATAATCCATAAACCGCTCCGGCATGACGAACCGCACAAAGTTCGACGGCGTCTCATCGCCTTCAAAATACAGCCAGCGCGTCATTTCCAGCACACGCTGATTCGGCAGCACCCGTAGTTCTGCCTGCTCCGTCTCTGTCGGAATGCGGCGCACGATCGAATAGTCGATTTTGCCAACGCTCAGATCCTTCTGTGTCAGGATCACATGGGCGATGGAGGCTCCACTACCGGAGCTCCCGGCAATGCGCTTATAAAGCTCCGGCGTAAAGTAATTGTCCTCCACAGCAACCGGGATCTTCTCGCCATAACGCACGCGCTTGAAGCGGTGCACTACCCTGCCCGGCTCCCAGCGGTCGCTGAGGATGCCTCCCTCCACAGTAAACGGCTCGTCGGCCACAACGCGGTTGACGCAGCGGATGCCCATCTTATCCAGCGAGTAGGAGAGGGAGATCAGCGGCTCGAAGCCGATCTCCGGTTTCGGCTCTTTTACAAACGTACCAATCCCGTGCCGTTTTTCCACATGCCCCTCGTGCTCCAATTCGTTCAGTGCGGCGCGCACAGTGGCACGCCCTACCTGAAGCTGCTCCATGAGCTCCTTCTCCGTGGGCAGGCGGTCGCCGACTTTGTAATCCCCTATTTGGATTCTGTTTAATATATACTCCCGGACCTGAATATATAAAGGAGTGTAGCTTGTTTTATCCAGCATCTCCACGCGCCTGCCTTCCTCAATGATCGATCCATTATCGCTATATATTATACACAGGAGTAATCTTTTGTCAAAATTCTACTCTTTTTGGGCACCGTCAGTAGCGTTACGCAAAAATTGCGCGCGATGATCAGTTCGCCCTCTTCATTCGGCATGCCGTTGGAGAAAAGCCATTTGTCCCCTGTATTCGGATACTGCTCTGCCACTTGCTGCGCCAAAAGTGCGTTGTCAAGCAAAAGCACGCCTTGTGCACTTGCCAGCCTGCGCATCACAGAAAGATAGGCACCCGCCTCCTCTCGCAGCAAAAGCGGCGTTTGCAGCAATACCAGTGCGCCGTCCGCTCGCGCCCTCCTGACGAGCGCCGCCAAATCACGTTCAAACACATCCTCTGACACAAGTCCGTCCGCCTCTAATTCCGGCATAATGGATACAAGAGCCGGACGGAAGCGGCCTGCCCAATCGTCATAATGCGCAAGCATATCGGAAACCGTATCACCCGGATGGGCACTGTTCAAGCAGTAACGCATCCTGGTCGTATATTCATCGTCGATCATCTCCCAGCGCACGACCTCCTGGATATGCTCCGGATAGGCCCGCGCGCCGTTTGCAGACAATTGCGTCCCCGCCGTTGCCACCCCGCCAAGATAGACCCACACAGAAGGCTTTCCATTTGATAAGCAGGGCGCAAGCAAACGGCTCTTCTGCATATCATGAGACAACGGCGCCGGTACGGGCGCCTGATCCGGCGGGAGTGGGATATCGCGATAGCTGCCGGATTTCAGCAGACCTTTCGCGAAAGGTGTAAGATCCAGCGATTGCAAAAGGAAACGGCACAACAGCAGATGACCGTATTCATTCGGATGGATCGCGTCGGACATCAGGTTTTTGACCTCCCTGGAATGCACACTCCAGAAGGCGTTGTGATCGACAAACAGAACGGCCTCCTCCTCGGCTAGCTTCCGCGCTGCCTCCAGGTAAGGCACAATGTTCCTCTGCCGTCTGCTCGTATTCGGCGTGTGCAGAACAGGGATCGCCCCGCTGGCCCGGATGCGCCGCACCGCCTCGCCCAAATTCTGCCGATATGTTTCCACTGTCATCCCCTGCGCCGCACAATCGTTCATCCCATAACAGATGAAAACGACATCTGGCCGGTAATCCATCACCCACGCATCGAAATATTGCATCAGTTCCGCCGTGGTCGCCCCAGAAACCCCGGTATTGACGACAATATCCTGTGCGCGCTGAGGCGACGCTTTCATCGCCTGTGCAAAATATTCCTGATAATTGCGCAGATAATCCGTATGCATGCAGCCATGGGTGATGCTGTCCCCGGCGAACACCCAGGTAACCGGCTGTTCCCGCTTTGCCAGACGCTGTAGGGCCTTCCTATCTGCCTTTCTGCGGTTAAAGGGCGCGTCTGCCTCACCGATATCGATCGTTTCCGGTACTGCCGGCCGCAATTTTTTTACAAGAAAAAAGGCGATCGCGCTCAACAAGGCCAAAATAATCAGCGTCAATCCCAATCCAAACAACAATTTATTTTGAAACAGCTTCAAAAATCGAAATCTTTGCATTTTGACCATTCCAAACGAAATAAATAATATTGATTGACAAAAGTATAGTAAATTGGTACAATCTTGTCAAGAGGTTCGGATAACCGGATGATCGTTCCCGATCTCACATGAGAAATAAAATAGACGGAAATAAAGGAAGAGGTGATTTCCATGATAACAGCTCAGAAGCTGGAACGCACCCTGCGCAGCAAAGGGTACGAGAGCATCTCCTGCACGGAATGGCGCAATTCCATCCGGCTGGAGGGGGAGCTCGACGATTGGAAGGCCATCATCAAGGCCGGCAAAATCGCCGCAAAAGCGGGCTACAAGGGCGTAATCAATGATATTTCACTTAAGGATTTCACACCGCCCGCTGTGCGCGCGCCGAAACGGCGGGATAACGCGCTGGAAGGCCGCAGGCCGGATGTGCTCGTCATCGGCGGCGGCGTGATCGGCTGCGCCATCGCGCGCGAGCTTTCCAAATATGCGCTTGATACGCTACTGCTTGATAAAGAAAGTGATGTTGCGATGCACGCCTCCTCTCGCAACGACGGCATGATTCACCCTGGCATCGCCTCGCACGCCAACACGCTGCGCGGCAAGATGAACGTCAAAGGCAACGCCATGTATACGCAGCTCTGCGAGGAGCTCGGCGTTCCCTTCCAGCGCTACGGCAACCTGATCCTCTACGCCGACCCTGTGTTCGGGATTGTAGCAGAGCCCTATCTCAGTGATCGGGCCCGCAAGCTCGGCATCATCGGCGGCAAAATCAGCCGCAAGCGCCTGCATGAAATCGAGCCGAATATTACGGACCGCGCGTTAGGCGCGTTTGAATACCCCTCCTCCGGTGTGCTATCCCCTTATAAGCTGACGGTCGCGCTGGCGGAAAACGCCGTGGAAAACGGCGTGCAGGTTTCGCTCGATACGATCGTCACCGGCATGGAGCTGGAGGGAGATGTGATCGGCAGCGTCTTTACCAACCGCGGCACGATCCATCCGCGCCTGGTGATCAATGCGGCAGGTGTTTTCTCCGATCAGATTGCCGATATGGCGAACGACCGTTTTTTCTCGATCCACCCGCGCAAGGGTGAGCTCGTGATCCTCGATAAAAAGAAGGGTCCGCTTGTAACCCGCTCGATGGGCCTGATCGATCTCACCCAGGCCACGTCCGACACCAAGGGCGGCGGCGTGATGCGCACAATCGACCAAAATGTCCTCGTCGGGCCGGACGCCTACGAGCAGCCACTGCGGGAGGATTTCAGCACACACCGCGAAAATATTGACGCGATCTTGAAAAAGCATCTCCCACTCATCAAGGGCTTTACCCCGGCGGATGTGATCACCTATTTCGCCGGGATCCGCGCCGCTACATATGAAGAGGAATTTATCATCGAGCGTTCGGAATATGTTTCCAACCTTGTTCATGCGGCTGGCATTCAGTCGCCAGGCCTCGCCTCCGCTCCCGCGATTGCGGAAGAAATTACAAAAATCACGGTTGATGCGCTCAAGGAGCAGATGGAGGTAAAGCCCAATGCATCCTTTAACCCGCGCCGGAGGGTGGTTCCCCATATGAGCGATTTAACCGTGAAGGAAAAGCAGGAGATCATCAAAAAGAACCCGGATTACGGCGTGATCATCTGCCGCTGCGAGGGGATCAGCAAGGGCGAGATCGTGGATACGATCCACTCCCCCATCCCCGCAACCACTATCGACGCGCTTAAGCGCCGTGTGCGCCCCGGCATGGGCCGGTGCCAGGGCGGCTTCTGCTCCCCACTGGTGACGCAGATCATCTGCGAGGAAACGGGCCTCACACCAGAAGAGGTCACAAAGAGCGGCGAAGATTCCAACCTGATTCTGGAACGCACACGCAAGGGAGGGGTCCAGCATGAAACGGTATGATGTGATCGTCCTGGGCGGCGGTCCTGCCGGGCTTGCAGCCGCCATCAGCGCGTCAAAGGAACACGCAAGCGTCCTGCTCATTGAGCGCGAGGCCAAAATGGGTGGCATTTTAAAGCAGTGCATTCACGATGGCTTCGGCCTTCTGCGCTTCGGCGAGCGGCTGACCGGCCCGGAGTATGCAGATCGGTTTCTTAAGGAGCTGCTTAAAATGGAGATCGATTACCGCACGTCCGCCTTCGTTCTGAATGCGGAGAAGCTGCCGGGCGGCGGCTTCCGGCTGGAAATCCAAACGCAGGACGGCATTCTCTATGAGGAGTGCAATGCACTCGTGCTGGCCTGCGGCTGCCGGGAAAAAACGGCCCGGCAGGTCTGGATCCACGGCGACCGCCCTGCGGGCGTCTATACTGCGGGCACGGCGCAGCACTTCGTCAACCTTATGGGCTGTATGCCCACGAAAAAATGCGTGATCCTCGGCAGCGGTGATATCGGCATGATTATGGCCCGCCGCCTGACGCTGGAGGGTGCCGAAGTGGAGGGCGTATATGAAATCAAGGATGCACCCGCCGGCCTTGCGCGCAACGTTGCGCAGTGCTTGAACGACTATAACATTCCCCTGCACCTCTCCACCACCGTGACGCGCGTGATCGGCACAAAGCGTGTAGAGGCCGTGGAGGTCTGCCAGGTGGATGAGCAAATGCAGCCCATCGCGGGCACCGAGCGCATTATCGACTGTGATGCGCTGATCCTCTCCGTCGGCCTGCTGCCGGAAAACGAAATTGCGGAGCAGCTCGGCGTGGCGCTCGACCCGGCCACCAAGGGCCCCTATGTCGATCAGCGGCTGATGACGAGCGTGCCGGGCGTATTCTGCTGCGGCAACGCCCTGCATGTCAACGACCTCGTTGACTATGTCTCGGAGAGTGGCGAGCTCGCAGGCAAAGCAGCCGCCCACTATACGCCCGCAGACCGCTGCCGGGTGCGCCTGAGCTACCGCAAGGGCGATTTTCTCTATGCGGTGCCGCAGTATTATGATATGGAGCAGCCCGGTGCCTTCACCGTCTACTTCCGCAGCCGAACAGACCGTCGCGGTCAATCCGTTACGCTGCTGGTGAACGACAAAGTGGGAAAAAAGAAAAATTATCTGCGTTTGCTCCCCTCCGAGATGGAGACTTTGACCGTTACGCCCAAAGAAAAGGTCCGCAGCCTTCAGCTGAAGATGGAAGCGCGGCAGTAAAGGAGCGTGTGCTTTATGAAAAATACTGTGCAGGAGATGACCTGTATCGTCTGCCCAAACGGCTGCCGCTTGCAGGTAATGGAAAAGGATGGTAAGATAGAAGTAACAGGCGCCACCTGCAAAAAGGGCGTCGCCTTTGCGGAAAACGAACTGAAAAATCCGACCCGCTCGATTGCGAGCACGGTAAAGACTATTTTCCCGGACTGCCCCTATCTCAGCGTCAAGACCGACGGCGAGCTGCCGAAGGATCAGATCATGCAGGCCATGGAAAAGATCAACGCCGTCACCGTGAAAAAGCGCCTGCCCATCGGCGGCATTGTGCTCAAAAACGTTTTTGGCGTGAATATCGTCGCCACCAGCGACATGACTAAAACTCCTGCGCCCTGCCGCATTCACGGCGAGGCATATGAAACAGCATAAATAGGCATCGAAATACAATTTCAAAAAATAGGAGGTACGCAGCAATGGCTCTCACCAAGAAAAAGGTATCCGATTTTTATCCGGACTGGTACCACGAGGAGGCGCCCGCCGGTTCCTGGCGCTCGATCCTCAAATGGGGCGATCCGAAAGAATTCAAGGCCCCCAGCCGTTCCCTCTACCGTATGATGAAGGATGTCTTCGACATGACGGACAGCGACTTTCAGGAGAAAAAGGAGATGGGCCTGGAGCCGGTCAAATACGACCATCCGTCCCGTTTCACAGAGGAGCAGTTAAACGACCTGCGCGCTATCGTCGGCCGCGCAAACGTCACGGTGGACGATTACGCCCGCCTGAGCGTGGCCTACGGTAAGACGATGATCGACCTGATGCGCCTTAGAAAGCACATCGTGGAGAATGTGCCGGACGCGGTGGTCTATCCCCGCAACCGCGCGGATATCATAGGGCTCGTCAAATACTGCAGCGAGCACAAAATTCCGATGTATGTCTACGGCGGCGGCTCCTCCGTCACCCGCGGCGTGGAGCCCGTGTGCGGCGGTATTACGCTCGACATGCGCAAAAATTTCAATAAGGTGATCCGCTTCAGCGAGCACAACCAGACGATCACCGTGGAGGCCGGTATGAGCGGCCCGCAACTCGAGGAGATCCTCAACCACGCGCCTGAAAAGCTGCACGCCAAGGGGCGTTATACCTGCGGCCACTTCCCGCAGTCCTTCGAGTATTCCTCCGTCGGCGGCTGGACGGTCACGCGCGGTGCGGGCCAGAATTCCAGCTACTACGGCAAGATCGAGGATATCGTTATCAGCCAGGAATATGTCACCCCCGTGGGTATCATCAAAAGTGACGAGTGCCCGCGCAACGCGACCGGCCCCTCCATCGATCAGATCATGATGGGCAGCGAGGGCACCTTCGGCATCCTGACGCATGTCACCCTGCGCGTGTTTAAATACATGCCGGAGAACCGCTTCCGCTTCAGCTACGTCTTCCACAATTGGGATAACGCCGTTACCGCCGCCCGCGAGATCATGCAGGGCGAATTCGGCTTCCCGTCCGTGTTCCGCGTATCGGATGCGGAGGAGACGGAGATCGCCTTTCACCTTTATGGGGTGGCGGATACGCCCATCGACGCGCTTTTGAAGGCGCGCGGCTATGAATCCAACAAGCGCTGCCTGATGCTGGGCTTTACAGAGGGCGAGCGCCACTTCAGCAAAAACGTTAAGCGCCGTATCTGGGATATCTGCCACAAATATGGCGCGATGTATACCACCGGCATCGTCACGAGGGGGTGGGAGAAGGGCCGCTTCCGCGATCCATACCTGCGCGAGGATCTGGGCGACTACGGCTTGATGCTCGACACGCTCGAATGCTCCGTCAACTGGGATAACTTCATGGACGTCTACAAGAGCGTGCGCGCCTACTGCAAGAGCCGCCCGAACACGATGTGCATGACGCACATGTCGCACTTCTATCCACAGGGTGCAAACCTCTATTTCATCTTCCAGGCAAAGATGAGCGATATCGACGAATATCTGGAATACCAGTACGGGATCATGGATCATATCCAGGCAGCCGGCGCTTCGATGAGCCACCACCACGGCATCGGCAAGATGACCGCCCCGTGGCTGGAGGCCCAGATCGGCCACAACGAGATGGAAATCTACCGCGCGCTCAAGGAGCACTTTGATCCGGACCACATCATGAATCCGGGCGGGACGCTCGGCCTTGACCTGCCGGAAGACCAGCGGCGCGATTTGATCCACGGAAAGCAGTAAAAAGCCAAAGAGAGAGAATGCGATAAAAAACCGGTGCTGTGGATATCCCCACAACACCGGTTCTCCTTTTACCATGAGATATAGCCAGCTCGTCAAGTCGTATCCCAACTCCAGTGCATACCGCATATCATTTTGCAAATAAAATAAAAGCGTGCGCAGCCATCCGGCATAGCCTGCGCACGCTTGTTATAACAACGATTTTAGATTACTACAGCACCTTGGAGAGAAAATCCTGCAGCCGCGGGTTCTGCGGATGCTCAAAGAATTCCTGCGGCGTGTTTTCCTCCAATATTTGCCCGTCGTCCATGAACACCACTCTTGTGCCCACCTCGCGGGCAAAGCCCATCTCGTGCGTGACGACGAACATCGTCATCCCGCTCTCCGCAAGCTCCTTCATCACGGCAAGCACCTCACCGACCATCTCCGGGTCGAGCGCGCTCGTCGGCTCGTCAAAGAGCATCACCTTCGGGTTCATCGCCAGCGCACGGACAATCGCGATGCGCTGCTTCTGCCCGCCGGAGAGCTGGGACGGATACGCGTCGGCCTTGTCCCGCAAACCGATGCGGTCGAGCAGCTGGAAGGCCTTTTCATTGGCCTCCTCCTGGCTCATGAGCTTGAGCTTGACAGGGGCGAGTGTGATATTTTTCAGAATTGTCAGGTTGTTGAAAAGGTTGAACTGCTGAAACACCATGCCCATGTGCTCGCGGATCTCGTCGAGCTTCGCCTTCGGGTCGGTGATGAGCTGATCCTCAAACCAGATCTTACCCTCCGTCGGCTTCTCCAAAAGGTTCAGGCAGCGCAGGAAGGTGCTCTTGCCGGAGCCGGAGGGGCCGATGACGACGATCTTCTCGCCCTTTTGGATTTCATAATCGATGCCTTTGAGGACCAGATGATCCCCGAATGCCTTTTTCAGGCCCTCAACCTTTATCACTCTTCGCCAGCCTCCTTTCAAGCAGCCGCAGCAGCTTTGTCAGCCCCAGAACCATTACGAGGTAAATCAGGGCAATCACAAAATAAATATTAGGGTCAAATGTGACACTTTTAATAATTGCGCCCGCCCGGGTCAGATCATTAACTGCAATATAACCCGCCACAGACGTTTCCTTGAGCAGTACAATAAATTCATTGCCCAATGCGGGCAGGATATTCTTAATGGCCTGCGGCATAATGATATAACGCATCGTCGCCGCTTTGGACAAACCAAGCGAACGGCTCGCCTCCTCCTGGCCGGAATCGACAGCAGCGATTCCCGCACGGATAATTTCCGCTACATATGCGCCAGAATTGAATCCGAAGCCAATGCAGGCAATCGGCAGCGCATTCTTCCATGAGGCCAAGATGACAAGCGACCAGATAAACAATTGTACCATAACCGGCGTTCCGCGAATGGCAGTGATATAAATATCGCAAAGCCATTCCAGCGGACGAATCGCTTTTCTTCCTTTGCAAAAATATTTAATCATTGTCACCAGCATACCCAGCGTAATGCCGATGACAGCGGCAACCGCAGCAATCAACAAGGTATTGCCAAGGCCCTTCAAAATAGTCATATACTGCTTATCCGCAATGAGCAGCTGATAGAGATAGTCGAAAAACTCCATAAAATTCCTCCCAGCTCCGCACTGAGAAATAACAGCAGGCGACCCTTCTGAAATCGCCTGCCGTCCTCAACAAAGCTTATGTACGATTTTGTTTTATGAGGTATGATTGAGCAGATATTGGTCGATCTTCCCTTCGTCCTTCAGGCGTGTAAGCACCTGATTGACAACCTGTGCCAGATCATCGCTGCCCTTTTGAATCGCAATTGCATAGGACTCCGGCTCATAGCCAGGATTGTAGCAAATCATCTTGCCACTGTTCTTTTCCGTAATCTTCTTCGCTGGCAATTCATCAATGATCACGCAGTCCACTCGGCCAAGCAGCATATCGGCAGCCGCATCAATGGCGGACTTATACTTTTTGACTTCCTTTGCCTTGATCACCTTAGGCTCACTCGCATAATAAATATCGCCAGTCGTGCCTTCCTGCACACCGATCACCTTGCCGTCAAGCTTGAAGCTCTTGGTGTCCGTGCCAGCCGGAACGATCACATACTGGGTAGATGTGATATACTCGTTGGAAAAATCGACCTGCTTTTTACGCTCGTCCGAAATAGAGATGCCAGCAGCGCCAATATCTCCCTTCCCCGCCTTAATATAATCGGTAATTAAGTCAAATTCCATATCCTGAACCGTGAGCTTAACGCCAAGTTCCTTGGCAATTTCATTGGCAATATCGACATCAACACCGACTACTTCTCCACCTTCTATATACTCAAATGGCGGAAAAGTCGCATTGGTAAGCATGACAAGCTCACCCTTCGCCTTAATCTGATCGACCTTGCTCAGAGTCTGCGTATTGCTCGCGCCTGCCGCATTCGTGCTCTCCTGCGCTCCATTGCCGCCCGTGCACCCTGCGAAGCATGCGAGCACAAGCACGGCCGCCATCAGTAGGGACAGCGCTATCATAACCTTCTTCATCTTCATGACCATCCTCTCCAACAGTTCCTTCATCTTTTTGGATAGCTCCATTATAGCACGCCTTTTCAAATTGGCAATAGTGAATTTGTATAAACAAAAGTCTATTTTGCATAAAAATTCATCATTGTGCAGATTTTTGCCCGGTTGCAATGCCCTATCTGCCCATCAGCAGCCGGACCGTAAGCGCTGAAAGCAGAAAGCATGTCATGTCCGCGCACAGGGCCGCCGGAATGGTGTGGCGTGTTTTCTTCACCCCCACCGCGCCATAATACACCGTAACCGCATAAAACGTGGTTTCCGAGGACCCCATCATGACGCTGGCGACCCGACCGACGAAGGAATCCGGGCCGCTGATTTTCAAAATTTGCTGAAACATCGTCAGTGACCCGCTGCCGGACAGCGGGCTCAGAATGGCCAGCGGCATCACCTCGCGCGGGAGCCCCATCACCCGGGAAAGCGGGTCCATCAGCCACATCAGGATTTCCAGCCCGCCTGATTCCCGCAGCATGGATACTGCCATGACCAGGCCGACCAGCGGCGCAAGCAGAGATCGAAAGGTATCAAACCCTGTCTTTGCACCCTCCAGAAAACAGTCAAACACCTTGACACCATGCACCAACCCGTGTATGATAATGAAAATGACAATAATCGGCAAAATCCACATTCCGAAATTCGCCATACCAACCGCCCTTTCCTGATGCCTTTCCAATATTCTTTGGGACTATCCTGATTGTTTCTTCCGCTTGCCTCTGAGAAGCCACGCCATTGTCAGGCCCACGCACAGCGCGGCCGCAGAGGTCAGCCAGGCAGCAGGCATGATATCCATCGGTACGGCTGCTCCATATTCCTGCCGCAAGAGCGCGATGGTGGTGGGGACCAGATGAAGCGCCGCCGTATTGAGCACAACAAAATTCACCATCTCATCAGTTGCCACCGCCGGATTGGGATTTTCCTGTTGCAGGCTACGCATCGCAGTGAGGCCCAGCGGCGTGGCAGCGTTGCCGAGTCCAAGCAGATTTGCTGTGATATTCATGGAGATTGCATTCATTGCCGGGGAATCTTTTTTCAGATGAGGAAACAGAAGCCGAAGCAGGGGTGACATCAACCGGCTGACAGCTTTGGTCAGTCCGGAAGCCTTTGCAATTTCCATCAGCCCGCCCCACAGGCACAGTGCGCCAAGCAGCTTAATGCAGAGGGAAACAGCGTCCGACGCACCCGCCATAATTGCATTGGAGAGCGTCTGCATATTTCCCTTCCAGGCTGCCGATAAAAATGCCAAAATCATCATACCGGCCCAAATATAATTCATCATATTATATTTTTTCTCCTCTCGAAATCCATATTCTGTATATTTCCTCATTACTTCCAATTGTATTGAATTTTTAGTAATTTTATCCCAAATTTCTTGTCAAAGTTTGTTGATATTTTGCTTGACTTTAATGTCAGTAACTGGTACATTATATATAAGGTACGATGTACCCCGCGAAATCCCCCGAAAGGAACCGTTATCCGTCGGCGGATTCGCAATAAAAAGGGAGTGTGGTAACTATGAAGTCCATCGGTATGGTAAGGCCTGTTGATGAAATGGGAAGAATCGTCCTGCCGAAGGAGCTGCGCAGGCAGTTCAACATCGAAGACGGTGAGGATTCCGTCGAAGTCTTTGTAGACGGGGACAAAATCATCCTCAAAAAGTATGCGCCCGCGTGCATCTTCTGCGGCGACGTAGAAAACGCGGTCGAGTACAAGGGCCACCGTGTATGCCCCGATTGCGTGCGCAAGCTCAACGTCATCGTCGAGTAAGTGCGCCGCTTCGGGCAAAAAGGCCAGCTGCAGTGCCGAGCCAGTTTTTTCCTTGACAAGAGACTGCTTTTGCAGTATGCTGAAACAGCTTTGTGAGGGAGTAGTTCGCGCGGACTTCCGCGTGTCAAGCCAACATACTGGCCAAAAGCCTGGCTTGCCTTAATGAACAAGACTCATGTACAGCCCATCAGGGTTGTACATGAGTTTTTTTATTTCCCGCTGGCGCTTTCATACGATTCTGATGTACAAAGAAAGGACTGTACTGCCCATGGATTCTGTCACCCTCCTCCTTCTCGCCTGCGGTCTCGCAATGGATGCCTTTGCCGTCTCCCTCTCCAACGGCCTGTGTTACCAAAATTTCAGGCGCAGCCAGGCGATTCTCTCCGCTGTCACCTTTGGCGTTTTCCAGGCTGTCATGCCGGTTGTCGGTTATTTTGCGGGCCGTTTCTTCAGCAGGGCCATCTCATCCGTCGACCACTGGATCGCCTTCATCCTGCTGGGATTGATCGGCGGCCATATGCTCGCTGAGGCAATCCGGGAAATGCGCCACCCGGAAGGCTGTCCGGAAAAGCGCCCCTTTACCCTACGTATCCTGCTGATACAAGGCATTGCCACCAGCATTGACGCGCTCGCCGTCGGCGTGAGCTTTGCCCTGATCGACACCAATATTGCGGCCGCGGCCGCGATAATCGGCATCGTCACCTGTGCCCTGTGTCTGATCGGCGCTGCAATCGGCAAAAGATTCGGTGCTTTTTTGGGCCAGCGGGCAAAGCTCCTAGGTGGCGTGATCCTGATTGCAATTGGATTGAAAATTTTGATTGAACATATGACGGGCGGAGCATAAGAAGGCGTCATAAAAACCGAAGATAGCTAGCCACACAGGCCGTCTGGAAAAAATTTCAGACGGCCTCAGTCTGCTCGAAAAAGGGATATCGTTTCGTAAAATACACAAGAACCATTCGTAAAATTTCTGCATTATGCTTCTTTTTGTTTGCCTTGACAAGGGAAGAAGACATTGAAATGCGCTCAGGCCGCGCGGGCCCTTCCTTTTCCGTTCGGCCGGAAAAGGAAGCAAAA